>Ga0164294_10000654_pt1 | contig 32894 bp, 28 predicted proteins | sample GEODES005metaG_FD_111479 | JGI IMG/M metagenome (GOLD analysis project Ga0164294, IMG submission 111479) | Oligotrophic lake water microbial communities from Sparkling Lake, Wisconsin, USA - GEODES005 metaG | ecosystem: Environmental > Aquatic > Freshwater > Lake | place: USA: Sparkling Lake... | reverse complement strand
GGTCCCAGTCCCCATCGCTCAACACCAAACGATCCATCACACCCAAGACCGCCTCCCAAAAAGCAGTCTTGAATCACGCTTCGGCCCGGATGGGAATCCTTAGAGTCCACAGAACCTAGAGCCCGCAGGATCATGACCCTCAATCCCATTGTTCTGGCCATCTGGCTGACGATTTTCCTGACCTTCGCCCTGTCGATCTGGAAGGGTGGAACGGCGGAGCGGTGGGCGGGATCCCTGGTGGTTCTGGGCGCCTTGACCGCCCTTGCCATTCACCGGACCGTGCCGGCCGACCTGCTGCCGCTGGGCCTGCTTTTCGCAGAGTTCCTTCTGGCCTGCGGCTTCCTGGTTCTGGCCGTGCGCTATGCCAACCTCTGGTTGGGGGCGGCCATGCTGCTGCAGGCCGTGCAGTTCAGTCTTCATGCCTGGTACCTGCTGGTGGAGCGTCCCCGGGACGCCCTGTTCTCGACCATCAACAATATCGATACGGTCGGGATCCTGGCCTGTGTCCTGCTGGGTTGTGTGCTCGCCTGGCGTCGCCGGTCCGGCGCCGCCCTCAGGTCCTGAAGCCCCGCCAGGTGGTCAGGCCGACCCCGGCCAGGACCAGGGCCAGGGCAGCGAAGGCCGTCCAGCCGGGCCGCTCACCCAGCAGGAGCACGCCAAGGCCCGTCGCCCAGAGCGGCGCCAGATAGATGGACATGCTCATGAAGACCGGCCCGCGCCGCTGCACCAGCCAGACATAGCCGACACTGCCCAGCGCCGTGGAAAACACCCCCAGCGCCACGACCGCGACCAGGGCGGGAAGCGGCGGAACAGCCTGGGGAACAGGCGTGGTCAATAGCGCCAGCAGCGTCGCAAACACCGCCCCCAGCAGGCACATCATCAGGGCCCCGGCCAGGGCGCCAACCCGCGGCGCCTTTCCCGTTATGATGTTCGAGGCCGCATAGAGCAGGCCGCCGGTCAGGGCGGCGCTGAGGGCCAACACCTCCACCGTGCCGCCCTGCGCCATGCGCGGCCCGACCAGGACAAGCAGCCCGACAAAACCCAGACCCACCCCTGCGGCTCGCCGCAGGCTGAGCTTTTCCCCCGGAAGAAACAGATGTGACAACAGGGCGGTGAACAACGGCGAGGACCCGTTGCAGATGGCGTTGACCGCGCTGGGCAGGCCGCCGGCTGAATAGGCGAACAGGAAGAAGGGCAGGCTCAGGCCCACCAGCCCCAGGGCCGCATACCACAGCCAGACCGGCGCCGGCCTGATGGTTCCGGCCGTGAACAGGGCCGGCAGGGTCTCCCCGCGCGCGGCGCAGAGCGCCCAGAGCAGGGCGGTCGCCACCCACAGGCGAATCACGGTGTTCCAGGCCGGGGCGATATCATGAACAGCGATCTTCAGACCGGCGAACCCGGACCCCCAGGCCATGACCAGGGCGGCCAGCACAAGCCAGTCGAGGGGCGAGCGGGTCGAGCCGGCGCCCGCTATTGCGGCCCCGGAAGGCGACTTTGAAGGGGTCTGGGCGGTCATGACTCTCCCGATAGACCTGCGCCGTCGGCAAGTCTTGTCCTTCGGCCGGGGCGGCCCTGCCCGGACCATCAATCCTGGTTTCAGAAAAACATCTCTTGTGCGGCGCGAGAAAAAGAGGTTTCTGGCCAGCGGGCCACGCCCCCCCAACGGGGCGCAGTCCATCTGTAAGGATGGGAGACATCGACATGACCACCGCCCCGGCCAAGCCGGACCTGCGCCCTGCGCGCCCCGAATTTTCGTCCGGCCCCTGCGCCAAGCGCCCCGGTTGGACCCCCGAGAAACTGAAGGACGCCGTCCTCGGCCGCTCCCACCGGGGCAAACCCGGCAAGGCACGGCTGAAGGCCGCCATCGACCAGACCCGCAAGGTGCTTGAGGTCCCCGCCGACTATCTGATCGGCATTGTCGCCGGATCCGACACCGGCGCCGTGGAAATGGCCATGTGGTCCCTGCTGGGCGCGCGGCCGGTGCAGCTGCTGGCCTTTGAATCCTTTGGCAAGGACTGGGTCACCGATGTGACCAAGCAGCTCAAGCTGCCGGATGTCGAGGTGCTGGACGCCCCCTATGGCCAGCTGCCCGACCTGACCCGCGTCAATCCGGACGCCGACCTGGTCTTTACCTGGAACGGCACCACCTCCGGCGTGCGGGTGCCCAACGCCGATTTCATTGCCGCCGACCGCGCCGGCCTGACCCTCTGTGACGCCACCAGCGCCGCCTTCGCCCAGACCCTGGACTGGCCGAAACTGGATGTGGTGACCTTCAGCTGGCAGAAGGCGCTGGGCGGCGAGGCCGCCCATGGCGTGCTCATCCTGTCGCCCCGGGCCGTGGAGCGGCTGGAAAGCTACAGCCCGCCCTGGCCCATGCCCAAGCTGTTCCGCCTGACCAAGGGCGGCAAGATCAGCGCCGACATCTTCGAGGGCGCCACCATCAACACCCCGTCCATGCTCTGCGTCGAGGACTATATCGACGCCCTGACCTGGTCGGAATCGGTGGGCGGCCTGGCCGGCCTGACCGCCCGGGCCGACGCCAACCTGGCGGCCATCGTCGCCTGGGTGGACAGGACCCCCTGGGCCGGATTCCTGGCGGCCGATCCGGCCACCCGGTCCAACACATCCGTGTGTTTGACGGTTGTCGATCCCGACATCACCGCCCTGTCGCCAGACGCCCAGGCCGATTTCGCCAAGAAGCTGGCCACCGTCCTGGAGAAGGAAGGCGCGGCCTATGACATCGGCGGCTATCGCGACGCCCCGGCCGGTCTTCGGATCTGGTGCGGTTGCACGGTGGAAACCGCCGACCTTCTGGCCCTGACCCCCTGGCTGGACTGGGCCTTCGCCACGACCAAGGCCGAGCTGGCCGTCTCCGCCTGACACCCTGACATCGCCGACCCCTCGGACCCTCCCTCATCAAGGGGGGGCGCCATCGCCCGAGGCGATGGTGGACGGGGTCCCACCGCTCTTCGAGGATATCCGACCATGCCCCGCGTTCTCATTGCCGACCAGCTGTCCCCCGCCGCCGTGGAAATCTTCGCCCGTCGCGGCGTCCAGGCCGATGTCATCACCGGCCTCAGCAAGGACGAGCTGCTCAAGATCATCGGCGACTATGACGGCCTGGCCGTCCGCAGCGCCACCAAGGCCGACAAGGATGTCCTGGCCGCCGCCACCAGGCTGAAGGTCATCGGCCGGGCCGGAATCGGCGTCGACAATGTCGATATCCCCTCCGCCACGGCCCGCGGCATCGTGGTGATGAATACCCCCTTCGGCAATTCCATCACCACCGCGGAGCATGCCATCGCCATGATGTTTGCCCTGGCCCGCGAACTGCCCGCCGCCGACGCCTCGACCCAGGCCGGCAAGTGGGAAAAGAACCGCTTCATGGGCATCGAGCTTTTCGCCAAGACGCTTGGCCTGATCGGCTGCGGCAATATCGGCTCCCTGGTGGCCGAACGGGCCCTGGGGCTGAAGATGAAGGTCATCGCCTATGACCCGTTCCTGTCGCCGGAGCGCGCCGTCGAGCTGGGGGTCGAGAAGGTGGAGCTGGAGGAGCTTCTCGCCCGGGCCGAGGTCATCACCCTGCACACGCCCCTGACCGACAAGACCCGCAACATCCTGTCGGCCGAGAACCTCGGCAAAACCCGCAAGGGGGTCCTGATCATCAACTGCGCCCGGGGCGGCCTGGTGGACGAGGCGGCCCTGAAGGCCGGCCTGGACAGCGGCCATATCGGCGGCGCGGCCTTCGACGTCTTCGTCACGGAGCCGGCCAGGGAAAACCCCCTGTTCGGCACGCCCAATTTCATCGCCACCCCGCACCTGGGCGCCAGCACGGCCGAGGCCCAGGAGAATGTCGCCCTGCAGGTGGCCGAACAGATCAGCGACTACCTGCTGACCGGCGCTGTCTCCAATGCCCTCAACAGTCCGTCGATCACGGCGGATGAAGCCCCCAAGCTCAAGCCCTTCGTCGCCCTGGCCGAAAAGCTGGGCGTCTTCGCCGGCCAGATGATGGACCCGGGCCTGAAGGCCATCGAGGTGGCCTATATCGGCGAGGTGGCCAAGCTGAACGTCAAGCCGATGACGGCCGCCGCCCTGGCCGGGGTGCTGCGCCCCATGCTGGCCGAGATCAACATGGTCAGCGCCCCCGCCGTGGCCAAGGAGCGGGGCGTCACCGTCTCCGAAAGTCGCCAGGAACTGTCGCCGGTCTATGACAGCCTGGTGCGGATCACCATCACCACCGATACGGGAACCAAGGCCTTTGCCGGCGCCGTTATCGGCGGCAGCCCCCGGGTGGTCGAGGTCAAGGGCATGGATCTCGACGCCCCCTTCGGCGCCGCCATGCTCTATGTAAACAACCTGGACAAGCCGGGCTTCATCGGGGCGCTCGGCATGATGCTGGGCGAGGCGGGGGTCAATATCGCCACCTTCAACCTGGGCCGGGTGGCGGCGGGCGATGACGCCATCGCCCTGGTCGGCGTCGACCAGGCCCCCAGCCCCGCCCTGCTGTCGTCCATCCAGGCCCTGCCGCACGTCAAGGAAGTCCGGGCCCTGGTGTTCTGAAAACCGATCGTTGGCGGGCTGCGCCAAACCCTTTGCGCCGGCCCGCCCTTTCGGCTAGACAACGCGCCTCGCATTGCGAGGCACCCGTAGCTCAGCTGGATAGAGCGTTGCCCTCCGAAGGCAAAGGTCACACGTTCGAATCGTGTCGGGTGCGCCAGTTCCAGCTTGTCACCGTCCGCAGCGCCGGTCCTGCTCACGTCGACAGCGAAGGCGCGCGGGCCCGCCTGGCAAGCCCGAGGTCCGATGCTTTTCGGAGGGCCGGAGATCGCCGACAAAGGACGCCGGATCAAAGCGGTCGCCCGAGATAATCATCGCACTCCGTGACTCCTTCCAGAACATCCAATGCCGCGTAGAGCGCGCGCGCCTGTTGCCATCTTGCAACCGCCTCGGCCCTTCGGGCGAGCGCTTCGAAAGCCAACGCCGTCACGCGAAGGGCGTTGGCGAGATCGAGCGGTTGCATCGCGCGATCTGCATCCAGAATACTCACGGCCTCATTGCCCGCAGCGAGCGCGGCGTCGAATGACCCGTCCTCCAGATCCAACTCAGAGATATGCCGCAGGGCAAAAGCAAGCCGCGCCTGGTCGCCGGCCTCTCGCGCAAGGACAGCAGCATTGCCGTACCCACGCCGAGCCTCGGTCAATTGCCCCCCGGTCCGGGCGTTTCGTGCCTCTTGAATAAGGCCGTCGAACGGCTTGCGCATGGCACGTCGCTTTCGAAACAGGGCGTCCGGTCACGCGCTTCTTCCCGGCCAAGCGTGAACCGTTGGAGACGGGAGTCCGCATCTCGACCGAATGGCTGCAAAGGACCATTGCCAGCCGACGTCACCTCCCGCGCGACGGACGGATATCAGCACATCTTCCGACGGTCGCCGAGGGGGCTGCCGCGGTGATCAGGCTTTTGTAGAAAAAACAACTCCATACCGGTTCCCAGTTTCATCCTCTCCGGTGGCCAGTCTCGGACGGGTGGTTCCACCGCGAGCCGGCGACGGCCATGAATGGAACCGGCTCGCCGTGATCTCGGAAATGTTCGTTCAGTCGTCCGCCAGAATCCTGTCGAGCGTGCTCGCCGCTGCGGCCATTTCGTAGGAACTGCTTTGCGATAACCCCGATGCAAGCAGCGCTGCCTTCCACAGCGCCCAGCAACGACCACGCTTCCATGCCGTATCGACCGGATCGAGGACGTCCAGGAAGGCTCCGCGCTCGTCCGCATCGAAGAAGCTCCAGGCGATGGCGAAATCACAGGCGGGATCGCCCGCGCACATCTGCCCGAAATCGATGACAGCGCTCAGGGCGCCATTTTCGACCAGGAGATTGCCGGGCGACAGGTCCCCGTGAACCCATAGTGACGGGCGGTTCCAGGTTGTGGAGACGCCTTCTTCCCAGATCGCCAGCAAGGCCGATCTGTTCCAGCCGGCGTCGAGCCGGCCGATCGCCTTGCGGGCCTCGGCGTCGTAGACTTGGAGCGACCCGCCCCGATGAAAGTTTTCGCCGCCCGGAACGGGCGCGCCGGACGGATCGACGCGATGAAGAGCGTGGATGAAGGCCGCCAACTGCCGAGCGAATGCAGTTCGGTCAGCTATCGGGGCAATGGCTGCGGTCTCACCCGGCAGCCAGGCATAGACCGACCAAGCAAATGGATAGCCGCAGCCCGGCGCGCCTCTGGCGGCCGGCCGGGGGACAGAAACCGGCAGATGTGGCGCCAGGACCGGCAGCCAGGTCTGCTCCTTCTCAACCTGTCCGGCATACCGTGCGGCGCTTGGAAGCCTTGCGACATAGGCATCGCCGAGCCGGAAGCTTCGGTTGTCCCATCCGCTGATCGCGACCGCGGATACCGGGAGCGCCGACCATGCCGGAAACTGCTCGGCGATCAGCTCTTTCACCAATCGGGCATCGATTTCGATCATCGGGCGGACGGCGCCTTTTCTGCGCGGTTGGTCTGGAGGGGCCCCTCTGCAACACAGAAAGGGGCGCCCCGTCGACCGGGTCGTCGGCCAGGACGCTCGCCGAGCCGCCGTCGAAAGCGCGGGGCGGGCCTGGCGCCGTCATCATGACGAAGCCGACACTGACCTCCTGGTCGGCCCGGACCCCATGAGCCCGTCAGTCAGGACGGTCCTTTCCCGTCCGCCTGCCCGGTCGTCCCCCATCGACGCCAATTCCCTTGCAGCCGCTTTGGCCCTAGCCTTGGTGGTCGGGGTCGGGGAATGCGGATGCTGGCGTTGTTTTCACGAATTCGAGGCCGGAACAACCTTGTCGAGCGTGGCGTCGGCGCCCGGACCGGACTTCTGGTGCTCGACATCATCGGCACAGGCAATACGGTCCGAATCGGCAACCATTGTCGCCTGTCAGGCAGAATTGTCATGCGTGGCGACAACCAGACGGTCGAGATCGGGCCGAGCACGGTCTTCAAGGGTAGCTATCTCCTCTGTTCGGAAGGCTGCGAAATCCGGATTGGCCGCCACTGCCTGTTCTCGCGTGGGACCGAAATTCGCACCACTGACGCCCATTCGGTGATCGATGCCGCGTCCGGCGAAAGGCTCAACAGGGCGGGATCGGTGGATATCGGCGGTCATGTCTGGATGGGCGTCGGGGCCCTGGTCAGCAAGGGCGTCCGAATCGCCGAGGACAACATCGTTGCGGCGGGCGCCTTCGTGAACCGCAGCTGTCTTGAGAGCCAGACGGTCATTGCCGGCGCGCCGGCGCGGGTCACCCGGCGCGGAGTGACCTGGAACCGGCGACTGCAGGATCACTTCACCTGGGCGGAAATCGATCACTGGAGACTGAAGAAGAAATCCAGGCCAGAACTGCCGGCGCAGCCGTCCGCCCTCGAACAGCCGCCAGGCCAGCAGGCGCCCGAAGTCGGCCTCAAGCGCGGCTCCACTCCATGATCCAGCTCTGATCCCAGGTCAGGCCGCCGTCACGGGAGGCGGCCTGTCGCCATCGGCAGGATCGCGGGGTGATGTTGTCCCAGACGCCAGCATATTTCACCGGCGCGCCATCGACCCTGTCATCTGACACGAAGATCCCGGCGCCGTTCTCGAAGCTGCCCAGCTGTCCGGGCGTGGTCACCACCCCGGAGCGGGCATTGACCCAATGATCGGCCCAGACCCGGTTTTCGACATCCAGCAGGCGCAGGCCCATGCCGGAGAAGTTCCGCGCCGGTATCCGCAGTTCCTCGACGCTGCCGATGCCGCCAAGAATGGCATGGACGGTGGCCTCGCCGGGATACTCCAGCCATTTCCCGCCGACGATCGAACGGTTGTGGATGCGCCACTCGCCGGTGAGACAGTCGAACTGTCCGGGGAGACCCGGAGAACGGCTGGCCGGCAGGGGCGGCATGGGATCGAGGGCGGCGTGCTCGGTCATGAGCGCACAGCCCGGCGCCAACAGGGCCGCGCCTCCCGCAAGAATGAAGGTTCGTCTGACCAGGCCCATCTCATGTCTCTTTCCTCTGCAAGACCGTGATGCGCCGAGTTTGATCCCCTATACCTGACTCCCGATGTCATGATTTTCTGGGCAGCATGCGCGCCAGCCGTCTTCTGTCCATCCTGATCCTGCTGCAGATGCGCGGCCGTCTCAGCGCAGAGACGCTTGCTGCAGAGTTCGAGGTCTCCGTCCGCACCATCTATCGCGATATCGACCAGCTCAGTGCGGCCGGGGTTCCCATCTATGCAGAACGGGGCCGGGCGGGCGGTTTCCAGCTGCATGACGGCTATCGCACCCGGCTCACCGGCTTTACCGCCCAGGAGGCCGAGGCGATCCTGCTCAGCGGCGTCAGCACGGCGGCGCGGGATCTCGGGCTGGGCGCCGATCTCGCCGCCGCGAGGTTGAAGCTCATGGCCAGCCTGCCGCCCGACTCCGGGGCCGGCGCCGAGCGGGTCTCCAGCCGGTTTCATCTCGATCCGGTCAACTGGTACGCCAGGGCGGAGGCTTCCGACCTCCTCAAGCCCATTGCCGCAGCCGTCTGGAGCGAGCGCAGGATCACCATCCGGTACGAAAGCTGGGCGGGGATGGTGGAGCGAACCCTCGATCCCCTCGGCCTCGTGCTGAAAGCCGGGACCTGGTACCTGGTCGCCGCGGTGAAAGGCGCGCCCCGCACCTACCGCGTCTCCAACATCCAGCAGATGCAGACCCTCGGGTCAGGGTTTGTCCGTCCACGCAGCTTCAATCTCGGTCGCTTCTGGCAGGACTGGTCGGCGGCCTTTGTCGAGCGGCTGCTCGAAGGGCAGGCCACCATAGAGGTCTCTCCTGCAGGCCGGCGCCTTCTGCGCGACACAAACCCCGCCGCCCACCAAGCCCTGACCCTCGCCAGCCAGCCCTGCGAGCCCGAAGGCTGGGTGAGGGCCAGGGTGCCCATCGAGAGCATCGATCAGGCGAAGGGTCAGTTCCTGCGCCTGGGCGCCGAGGTCAGGCTTGTCGACCCGCCAGCGCTTTGCGCGGCCGTGGCGGAAGAGGCCAGACGGGTCGCAGCGCTTTATGGACCCTGAAAGCTCGTCGCCGCTTCACAGCCCCTCCAGAAACCCCCTCGCGCTGCCGGCAATGCGCTGTTGCTCGGCCGGGTCGAAGCGGTCGTAGGTTCGGACCATCTGGGCCATCCGGGGGTTGCCGGCGATCCTGTCCCGGTGGCGGGCGATGAAGTCCCAGTAGAGGGCGTTGAAGGGGCAGGCCTGCGGACCGGTGCGCTGCTTGACGTCAAAGCGGCAGGACCCGCAGTAGTCGGACATGCGGTTGATATAGGCGCCGCTGGCGGCATAGGGCTTTGAGGCCAGCAGTCCGCCATCGGCATACTGGCTCATCCCGACGGTGTTGGGCAGCTCTACCCATTCATAGGCGTCGGCATAGACGGCCAGGTACCACTGGTGCAGCTCATGGGGGTCGATGCCGGCCAGAAGGGCGAAGTTGCCGGTGACCATCAGGCGCTGGATATGGTGGGCATAGGCCTGCTGGCGGGTCTGGGTGATGGCCGCCTTCAGGCAGGCCATGTCGGTCTCGCCCGTCCAGTAGAAGTCGGGCAGGGGCCGGTGATGGCCCAGGAAGTTGCTGCGGTCATAGCCCGGCATCTTCAGCCAGTAGATCCCCCGGACATATTCCCGCCAGCCGATGATCTGGCGGATGAAGCCCTCGGCGGCGTTGAGGGGCGCCTTGCCGGCGCGAAAGGCCGCCTCGACCTGCCGGCAGACCGTCAGCGGATCGAGCAGACCGCAGTTCAGATACTGGGCGATGACCGCGTGATAGAGGAAGGGCTCCCCCGTCAGCATGGCGTCCTGATAATCGCCAAACCGGGACAGGGCCTGGTCGATGAAGGCGGCGAGTGCGGCCTGCGCATCGGACCGGGTGACCGCGAACCAGAAGGGCTCCAGGTCGCCGAAATGATCGTCAAACCGGGCCGCGACCAGGGCCAGGACCTCGGCCGTGATGGCGTCCGGCGGGACGGCGCGGGGGGTCGGCATGAACAGGTCGCCGTCGGCCGGCTTGCGGTTTTCACTGTCATAGTTCCATTTGCCGCCGACCGGCTGGTCGCCGTCCATGAGCAGGCCCGTCTGGCGGCGCATGTCGCGGTAGAAATACTCCATCCGCAGGGCCTTGCGGCCCTCTGCCCAGCCCTCGAAGGCCTGATGGGTGCAGAGGAACCGGTCATCCGGCAGGATGTCGACAGGGACCGCCAGCAGCGCCGGCCAGCGGCGAAAATCCTCCATCAGCCGCCATTCGCCGGGCTCGGTCACGACGACCCGCTCGGGAGACAGGTCGGCGACGGCGGCGGCCAGCAGCGGAGTGAAACCGCCATGACCCTCGCCCTCCCCCAGTTTCACATAGTCCACGGTCCAGCCGGCGGCGCGCAGCTCCTCTGCGAAATGGCGCATGGCCGAGAAGACAAAGGCGATCTTCTTCTTGTGGTGCCGCACATAGCTGGCCTCCTCGAGAAGCTCGGCCATCAGCACCCGGTCGCGAGCCGGGTCGCCCGCCGCCAGGCTGGACAGGGTGGGGGCCAGCTGATCGCCCAGGACCAGGATCAGGTTTCGGAGGGCGGTCATCACAGGTCCAGGGTCAATTGGGGGTCGGGACCCGATCGGCTGCCCGGTCTTGGCCGGCCGCCCCGCATGGGAATGCCCGCCTTGCGGCTGCCATGGCGTTCGACAATGTCCCGGGCCTGCTGGCCATGGGCCGGACCCTGGCGAAGGGCGTGGACGGCTTCCCGGGCGGCCCGGGCGGCGGCGGCCTTGTCGACGATCGGCGGCGGATAGGCCAGGCCGGCGGCGCCCGGCCACAGCCAGGGCTCCTGCAGAAAGCTGTCCGGCACGGGGGCCAGTTCAGGGACATGGGTCCTCACGAACCGGCCATCGGGATCCTGGTCCAGGCCCTGTTTCACGGGGTTGTAGATGCGCAGGGTGTTGATGCCCGTGGTTCCCGACTGCATCTGGACCTGCGACCAGTGGATGCCGGGCTCATAGTCCACGAACTGCCGGGCCAGATGCAGGCCGGTTTCCCGCCAGGGCAGCCAGAGATGATAGCTGGCGAAGGACATCAGCATGGCGCGCATGCGAAAATTGATCCAGCCATGCTGGTTCAGGGCCCGCATGCAGGCATCGACAAAGGGATAGCCGGTCCGGCCCTCGCTCCAGGCGGCCAGGCGATGGGGATCGGCGGTCCGGGGCCGGAGACCGTCATAGGCCGGGTGCAGGTTCTCGAACTCCAGGCGCGGTTCGTCCTCCAGCTTCTGCATGAAGTGACAATGCCAGTGCTGCCGGCCGATGAACGAGACCAGGGAGTCCCGCCAGCGGCCGGCGTCCGGGTCGCCGGATGCCCGGAGTTCCCGCATCCGGGCGGCGCTGGCCTGGGCCACCTCCCGCATGGAAATCGTTCCCCAGGTCAGGTGCGGCGACAGGCGGGAGCTGGCGTCAAAGGCCGTCACCGGGCTGGACATCCGGAAGCGATAGTCTCGGCCTCGGGCATTCAGAAAACTGTCCAGGGTCGCCAGGGCCGCCGCCCGTCCGCCCGTCTGGCGAAAGGGACAGGGGTCGTCGGCCAGTCCCAGCTCTGCCGCGCTGGGCAGGCGGCCGGGCCAGTCGCCCGGCAGGGGGGGCAGGCCCTGCGGCGGCGGGGTGGTCGGCTGGGCCATGTCCTGGTCCCAGGCCCGGGCCCAGCCTTCGCGCGACTTCAGCCGGCGGATCACCCCGAACTGCCGCGGCTCTTGCCAGGCGATGCCTTGGCCCCTTGCCCAGGCCGCCACCGCCCGGTCCCGGTCATAGGTCCAGCCATTGCCGGTCTCTTCATGGCTCCAGAGGGCGGCGATGCCGTGCCGGTCATGCAGACGGGAAAGCACCTGGACCGCCTCGCCCGCCATCACGCAGAGCGGCTGTCCCAGGGCTGTCAGGGCCTTGTCCAGGTCCCTCAGGCATTCTGCAGCAAAATTCCACTGCCGGGCCGAGGCGTCCGGTTGAGCCCAGAGGCCCGGCTCGACAATATAGAGGGGCAGGACAGGCCCCGCCTTGGCGGCCAGGGCCAGAGGGCGGTGGTCGAAGGTCCGCAGGTCACGCTTGAACCAGACCACTTGCAGGGGACCGGTCATGCAAGCCCCAGGTCTGCCAGGACGCCGGGGATCCTGTCCTTGAAAGCAAAGAAGCCCTTGGTCGCGCCGGGCCAGAAGGCCTGGTCCCAGTCCCGTCTCACCTGTATCAGCGAGAGTCCGGCCTCGGCCAGATCCGGCGACAGCTGCGCCAGGGCCTGAGCCGTGGGCCCCACGGGCGCAAAGGCGGTCAGTATCTGCCGAACGCCGGCGGCCCGGGCCGCAGTGACCAGGTCCGGGGCCGCCAACCGATCCGTCCGGTGGACGGGGCAGCCAGGATGCGCAGCCGCCCGGCTGGCGGTGTCGTCAGCCGCTGCCTGGGTGAACCGCCGTCCCGCCTCGCCCCAGGACAGGGCCGGATCGGCGGCCACAACGGCGGCCTGGATCGCCGCACCGTCCGGCAGGAGGGATTCCGGGTTCAGGTCCTCCGGCGTGACCAGCAGCAGGAAGGGCTGGCGCCAGTCAGGGGACGGCAGGGGCGCCAGGGGCCGGGCCGGGCCGACCGGGGCCTCGGTCAGGGGAGCGGCGACGGTGGCCAGTCCCCTGGGGGCAAACCGGCCTTCGGTATGGCGCTCGATATTGGCTGTCGTCGCCAGATAGGTCTTGCCCGGGGTCTGGAGCCCGGCGACCCAGCGCCAGGACAGGGTATTGCTGGCCGCATCGGCATCGATCAGGTGACGCAGGAAGAAGTCGGCGCCCAGGGCCCAGGGCAGACCAAGGGTGAAGATCCAGATGGAGGCAAACCACATGCGGGCGTGGTTGTGCAGATAGCCGGTCCGCACCAGCTCCTGCGCCCAGTCGTCGAACCCCTCGATCCCGGTGGCGCCGCGCTCGGCGTCCGCCAGGGCCCGGGCGTCGGCCAGCAGGTCGCGGCTCCGGTCGCGGGTCTCGAGAAAGCGGGACCAGACCGAGGGCCGCATCTGCAGCCAGCCCTTCCAGTAGCTGCGCCACAGCACTTCCTGGAGGTATTTCTCGGCCGCTTCAAACCGGTGATGGGCCAGGACCGTCGTGACGATTTCCGGCTCGGTGATCAGTCGGCGACTGACATAGGGCGACAGTCGGGAGACGGCCCCTGGCCGAAAGGGCCCTTCATCGGTGTTGCGGCCCAGCTCATAGGCGCGGCCGGCCCGGGGCGCGAAATCCGCCAGCCGCGCCAGCGCCGCCGGGCGGGACGGCGGAAAGTCGGTCCAGGCGTCAGGAGCAGGGGCTTGCGGCATAGGGCTGGGCGCTCGGTCGGGAAATCATCCCCCGGGGCTGGGAGAGCTAGGGCCCAAACCGCAATTGCCAATTGGCGGTTCCCGCACAGCCGCGTGAAGACCCCTTCGCGCGGGGATCAAGGGCCTGACCCTATCCGGCGGGGCTGTTGGCCTGTAGGTTGACCCCATCCGGACATCCTCCCCGTCCGGCCGCAACCCTGGCGGTTCTTCCATGACCCTGTCCTCCGCCATCGCCCTGGCGGTCTGTCTCGGCGTCTGTTTTGCCGCCGCCTCCAGCGGCGCGGCGTTTCGGCCGGGGGCCTGGTATGCGGCCCTGCGCAAGCCGGGCTGGACCCCGCCCAACTGGGCATTCCCTGTGGTATGGTCCGTCCTGTTCTGCGCCATGGCCGTGTCGGTCTGGCGGGTCTGGGAGACGGCCGGTCTGACCGCCTGGCCCGCCCTGTTGCTGTTCGCCGTCCATCTGGCGGTCAACGCCCTGTGGTCCTTCCTGTTCTTCGGGCTGAGGCGGCTGGACTGGGCCATGGGCGAGGTGGTGGGCCTGTGGCTGATCATCGCCGCGGTGATTGCGGTCTTCGCCCAGATCAGCCTGTTCGCCGCCCTGCTGCTGGCGCCGTATCTGGCCTGGGTGACGGTGGCCGCCTTCCTGAACCTGCGGCTGCTGCAGCTGAATGGCGGGCGGGGCGCCCGGCAGGCTTGAGCGATCAGGCGGCGGGCAGTTCCGGGCTGATGGCCTGCTGGATCGCCTCGCCGCGGAAGCCGATCATCTCGGCCTGGATCACGCCGGGCAGGATGGCCACGTCATAGAGCTCGTCGATCGTATGGGCCAGGCGCATCCATTCGACGGTGACCCCGGTGTCGATGTCCACGATGATCAGGCCGCAGCGGGGCACGGCGTCGCGACGGGACAGCTCCCCGTCCAGGGCCAGGCCGGCAAAGGTCTGGTTGTTGCGGGGGCGGGACAGGCCGATCACCGCATGGCGGCCGATGAAGGCCAGGCCCCGGGCATATCCCGGACAGAAGGCCACCGGGTTGAATTCTCCGCTGTCCCGGTCGATCCAGCCAAACTGGCCCAGGCCTGAATTCAGGACCCAGAGCCGGCCGTCATAGAGCCGGGGCGAATGGGGCATGGACAGGCCGCTGGCCACCACCTCGCCGCTGGCCACATCCAGCGCCACCCCGCCGTCGGTGCGCCGCTCGCGCCAGCCGTCCAGCACATCGCTGCGGCTCACCGCCGTGACATAGGCCGGCCGGGTTCCGTCCATGGCCAGGCCGTTCAGGTGGCACCGGTCCTCGGGAACCCAGGCCGTGATGAAGGGCGGCTTCCACAGGGGCCGGAAACTGCCCGTCTGGCTGATGCCGCAAAGGCTGTTGAACAGGGTGTTGACGAAGATGGGGCCGTCTTCGCCCAGGCCGATGTCATGGCAGTCGATCCGGCCGGTGACCCGCCCCTCCCGGGGGACAAACCGCCGGTCAACGCCTTCCTTCGTGACACTTCCCGGCGCCATGTCGTTCTCGAACCGCCAGAGGGCATGCATGCTGCTGGTCCACAGGCTCTGGCCGTCGGTCCACAGCCCCTGGCACTGTTCGATCAGCCGCTCATGGGCCCGCACCGAGCCATCCGGCCGGCGCCCGACCATGACCAGCCTGCCCGCCTGATAGGTGGTCAGGGCGATGCTGGCCCCGGCCCTGGCCAGCCAACCGGAGAAATCCGGGGAGAACAGCAGCATGGGGCCGGGGGCGGCGGAATCGGTCATGGCACGGAACCTTGCAGGGATCGGGATCGCTGGAACCTCCCCCGTGTCGGCGAGGCCCGCAAGGGGCGAACGCGTCCGAGGAACGTGACACGGGATGACAGCGAGAGCGTCTGCTAACCCCTTATCTGGGAGTATTAACGCGCGTTAAACGTGTAATTTATTAATCTGCTCATGATGAACATGGATCTCGAAGGGGCGACGCCGTCTCCCCGCCCTGTCCCAGAACCAGGACCGACCCATGCCGCCCATGCCGCCGAGCGCCAATCTTCCCGCCAATGTTACGACGACGGAAGATGAGCAGACCGGACTGGATCTATCGGCTGCCACCCTCACGGCGAGATTGACCAGCGGCGGAGTGTATACGCTGACCCTGACGGCCAGTGAGGGCCTGCTGTTTGCCGCCAGTCTCGCTGGCGTAACCGTCAGCGGCTCGGGAACCGCGGTGCTGACACTGGTCGGGACAGCAGCCGATCTGGACAGCTTTCTCAACCAGGTCGGGGCGGTCAGCTATCAGGGTGCTGCCAATGCAGCGGGCGACAATGCCGCGCTGCTCAGCCTGACCTATGACAGCGGCTTTGGTCCAGCGGTTCTGGGCAGCGTCAACCTGGACATCACCAGCGTCAATGACGCCCCGGGCGCGACCGGTGTGCCCTTCAGCATCGTCGTCGCGGAATACCAGCCCGTCACCCTGGACATGTCCTCCATCCTGCTGTCGGATATCGACACCACCACCGCCATGACGGTCACCCTGACCGCCAGCAGCGGGCTGCTGTCGGCCAGTGATGCGTCCGGCGTGACCGTGTCCGGATCGGGCGCCGGGTCCCTGACCCTGACCGGAACCGTCAGCGATATCGACGCCTTCCTGAACCTGTCCTCGGCCATCGGCTATAGCGGCTGGGCCGGCAACAGCGCTGGCGAGTCCGCCAGCCTCACCGTGACCGCCAATGACGGCGAGGGCTCGGGGGATGTGGCGCTGGGCGTCGTCACGCTCAACTTCACGGCGGCCGACATCCAGGTCAACAGCCATGTCAGCGGCGACCAGACCCAGGCCGCCACCACGGCCCTGGAGGGCGGCGGCTTTGTCGTGGTCTGGACCTCCAGTGGAGAGGACGGCGACGCCACGGGTGTCTATGGCCGGCTCTATGGCGCAGACGGTCGGGCGACCGGTGATGCCTTCCAGGTCAATACCGAAACAGCGGGCCAGCAGCTTTGGCCGGCGGCAACCGCCCTGCCGGATGGCGGGTTCGTCATCGTCTGGACCTCACATCTGGAATCCGGCGGTCAGGACGGCGATCGGGGCGGGATCTTCGCCCAGCGCTATGATGCTGCCGGTACAGCCGTCGGCGCCGAGTTCCAGGTCAACAGCTTTACCGAAGAAAACCAGTGGATGCCGGCCATCACCACCCTGGCCGACGGCGGCTTTGTCGTGGTCTGGCGGGCCTATGGACAGGACGGCGACGCTGGCGGCATCTTCGGCCAGCGCTATGGCGCCGATGGCCTGGCCAGCGGCGATGAATTCCCGGTCAACAGCAACACCGATGGAGATCAGGGCGGCGCCCAGGTCACCGCCCTGCCCGATGGCGGCTTTGTCGTGGTCTGGGAGTCCAAGAGCCAGGACGGCAGCGGCTCGGCCATCTGCGGCCAGCGCTATGACGCCGTGGGGCTCACCTCGGGCGATGAATTCACGGTCAACACCACCACAGCCGCTGACCAGGGAGACCCCTCGGTCACGGCCCTGGACGATGGCGGCTTTGTCGTCACCTGGTTCTCGCAGGGCCAGGACGGCGACGGCGCGGGCCTCTATGGTCAGCAGTACCGGGCCAATGGCCAGGCGGTGGGCGACGAGTTCAGGATCAACCAGACCACGGCCGGCAACCAGCGCGGCAACTATGAGTCCGGCGGATCGATGCTGATCACCCTGGCCGGGGGCGATGTGGTGCGGGTGTTCGCGGGGAGCGGGTCCGAGGAGGTCTTTTTCCGGCGGATGGAACTGCGCTCCGGCGATCCGCAGATTGCGGGCCTGCCCGGCGATATCACGGTGACGGAGGACCTGCTCTCGAACCTGGACCTGTCCGCGGTCACCCTGACCGACCTGGACACCACCGGTGACATCACCGCCTCCCTGACCGCCAGCGCCGGGGTGTTGAGCGGGGTTGATGGGGGCGGGGTTACCGTGACCGGATCCGGGACCGGTGTCCTGACCCTCAGCGGAACGGCGGCCGAAATCGATGCCTGGCTGAATACGGCCTCGGCTGTTCAGTATCTGGGCCTGCCGGACGCCAACGGAAACAATGCCGCGACCGTCACCGTGACCGCAAACGATGGGGAGGGTTCAGGACAGATCACCCTGGGGGCGGTGCATGTCGATATTGCCCCGGTGGCCGATGGACTGACCCTGACGGGCCTGTCCGGCAGGACGGTCATGGAAAACACCGTCAATGCCGGAGCCGTCCTGCTGGCGCCGGAGGTCAGCCTGGTCAGCCCGTCCAACAGCTTCGACGGCGGAACCCTGGTTGTTTCCGGCCTTCTGCCGGAAGATGTGGTGTCCCTGGCCAGCGGCGATCATGTCAGTCTGGCCGGCGGAACCGTCTGGTTCGACGCCGACGGCATCGGTGGCGATGACGCTGTGGCGATCGGCCTGCTGACAGGCGGCGGCGGCTCCACCCTGACCGTGACCTTCGACGCAGATGCAACCACCGCATCCGTCGAGGCGGTCATCGAGAGCCTGACCTATGCCAATACCAGCCAGGAACCGACCCTCCGTCGGACCCTGACCATCGACGTCACGGACGCCGACGGTCACAGCGTCATTCCCAACCCGACCTTCGCCCAGCAGACGGGGTCTGCCAATCCGATCAACGGGTTCATCGGCGGCTATACCCGTCCCGTCCTGGCGGACCTGGATGGCGATGGCGACCTCGACATGGTCACCCGGGCTGCCGGTGGCGACACCCGCTACTATGAAAACACCGGTGACGCCTCGTCGCCGGTGTTTACGGAACAGACGGGCGCCGACAATCCGTTTGACGCCATCAACGGGGATAGCTGGTCAGGCCATGCCCTGGGCGATATCGACGGCGACGGCGATCTGGACCTGTTTGTCGGCTCCTATGGCGGCGGGGTTCGCTACTTCGAGAATACCGGCGATACCGGCGCCGCAGTCTTTACCGAGCGGTTCGACGATGACCGGCCGACGGGCAGTCTCGACGCCATGAATCTCAGCCTGGTGGACCTGGATGACGACGGCGACCTTGACCTGGTGACCGGTCAGGGCGACGGCAGCGTCCGCTATCTCGAGAACACCGGAACCACGTCCGCGCCGGTCTATGTGGAGCGTACCGGCGGCGATAACCCATTCGACGGCTTCAGCGCCGGCAATCGCGCCGCCCCCGTGTTCGGTGACATCGACAAGGACGGCGACCTGGACATGCTTCTGGGCCGCTATAACAGCCGGACCGACTATTACGAAAACACCGGTACGGCCTGGTCACCGGTCTATGTGCAGAGGACCGGCGCCGCCAACCCGCTGGACGGCTTCAATCCGGGGTTCAACAGCGTCCCGGCCCTGGCCGACATCGACAATGACGGCGACCTCGACATCTTCCTGGGCCACAACGAATTCATCAGGTTTTTCCAGAACAACTACGGACCGGGCGTCCGGATCGTTGTGCAGGTCAATGCCGAATCGGACATGCCTTCCCTGTCCGACCTGACGACCTGGATCTCCTATAGCGAGGGCAGCCTGCATGCTGCGCCGCAGCGCCTGGACTCCAGTGTCACCTTTGCAGATCCCAATCCGGACCCGGCCGGTGCCGTTCTGACGGTCAAGGGCGCCCAGGCGGGGGATGTCCTGTCCCTGGCCAACAGCGAGACGGTGAGGCTGGACGGAGGGATCGTCTATTGGGATGCTGACGGGGCCGGCGCAGGGCTGGCGGTGGCCATTGGCGCCGCCACCGGCGGGGTCGGCTCGACCTTCACCGTGACCTTCAACGCCGACGCCACCATGGAAGCCATCGAGGCGGTGGTGGAAAGCCTGACCTTCGGCCTCGACAGCTTTTCCCCGGCCAGCAGGCGCGATCTGGTGATCAACCTGGCGGACGGGGCCGGCAACAATCTGGATGGCGCCAAGGCCTGGACCATCCTGCCACCTGACCAGGAACCCTACGCCGTGGCCGAGACTGACTGGGGCGCCACACCTGAACTGGCGGACCTTGACGGGGATGGCGATCTGGACCTGGTGGTCGGGTCCTTCTACGGAGCCATCACCTATTTCGAAAACACCGGATCCGACAGCGCTCCCGTGTTTGTCGAGGCCTCCGGAGCCGACAGTCCCTTCAACGCCTATAACCTGATCAGCGAAGGGTCAGCCAACGACTATATGGCCTCTCCGGTCCTGGCGGACCTGGATGGCGACGGTGATCTCGACATGGTCGTCGGCACCTACATGAACGGCGTGCGCTTCCTGAAGAACACGGGAACCACCTCGACTCCGGTGTTGGAGGAAGTGACCGGGGAAGACAATCCCTTTTCGGTGGTGGCCGGCCTGTACAAGGCAGACCCCGATCTGGTCGACCTGGACAACGACGGAGACCTGGATCTGGTGGTCGGAGACAGGGAGGGCCTGATCCACCATTTCGAGAATACCGGCTCCGCCTCCTCGGCCGTCTTTGTGGAAAAGACGGGTTCGGACAATGTGTTCTCGGCCATCACCGTCAGCTCCATGGCGAGCGTTACCCTCGTCGACTATGATGACGACGGCGACCTGGATCTGATCTTCGGCGAGATCAACGGGACTGTGGGCTATGCCGAAAATGTCGGCGACGCGGATTCGCCCGTGTTCGCGGTCCGGTCCGGGGACGAGAACCCCTTTGATGGCCTGGATCAGGGCAGCTGGGTCTCCCCGGAACTGTTCGACTTCGACGGCGACGGCGACCTGGATCTGGTTGTGGGCAACTATTCCGGCGATGTCGGCCTGATCGAGGGCGACCAGGTCGGAACAGTGGTGACCGTCAATCTGAGCCTTGATCCCAACGGGCCCAGCCTGACCGGGGTGGCCGCCGGCCTGACCGTCTCGGAGAACGCCGTCAATGCGCAACCGGTCCTGATCGACGCCAATGTCACCTTCAGCGACCCCGACGGGGATATGGACGGCGCCGTCCTGACCGTTTCCGGCCTGCTGCCCGAGGACCGGCTGTCCCTGGCCAGCGGGGCGGTGGTCAGCCTTTCCGGCGGCGTCGTGTCCTATGACGCCGACGGCGCCGGCATTGGGGCGGCCGTGATCATCGGCGCCGCCACCGGCGGCAGCGGAACGCCTTTCCAGATCACCTTCAACGCCCATGCCGACCAGGCCGGGGTCGAGGCGGTGATCGAGAACCTGACCTACGCCAATGTCAGCGACAACCCCACGGCCAGTCGGGAACTGACAGTCACCATGACCGACGGCGCCGGCAACTCGACGGCGGGCGCTGGCGACTGGACCGTCCAGGGCTCGGACCTGGTGTCCGTCGATGCCGGGTTCCTGACGCCGGAACTGGCCGATCTTGATGCCGATGGCGACCTGGACCTGGTGATCGGCAGCTTTATGGGCGGCGGGATCGGCTATCTCGAGAATGTCGGCACGGCGGAGAGCCCGAACTTCCAGCTTCAGTCAGAGGGGGACAATCCCTTCCTCGCAATCGGCGCTGACCCGGACATCGTGCCCATGTTCGCGCTGAACGACCTGGACGCCGATGGCGATCTGGACCTCATCATGTCGACGATGGGCGAGGGCCTGCGCTACTTTGTCAATACAGGCTCTGCTGGATCACCGGTCTATGCAGAGAGAACGGGCTCAGACAATCCCTTCTCGAATCTTGAACCGGTGATGTTCGACTCGCCGACCCTGGGCGATCTGGATGGCGACGGGGATCAGGACCTGATCGTCGGCAGCTACATCTTTGGCGTCCTGCGGTACTACGAGAATACCGGAACGGCAGAGACGCCGGTGTTTGAGATCCGCGAAGGCGCCGACAGTCCGATAGACGGCTTCTCCGCCTATGTGTTTGCGGGTTTCCCCGTCAGCCTGGCCCAACCCACCCTGGCGGACATCGACCAGGACGGAGATCTGGACCTGGTGATCGGCAGCTATCTGGGCGGGTTCCAGTATTTCGAGAACACCGGGACCGCCGACGCGCCCCTGTTTGTCGAGCGGTTTGACGGGGACAATCCCATCACCGCCGAGCCGGGCGCCTATCTGACGTCACCGACCTTTGGCGACCTGGATGGCGACGGCGACCTGGATCTGCTCAGCGGCTGGTACGGTCAGGGCCTGGTGGGCGCCCGCCCGGCCAGTGAGGCGAAGGTGACCATCACGGTGACCGCCGAGGTGGAGGCGATCAGCGGCACGGACTCGTATGACCTGCTCATGGGCGGCGCCGGGAATGACACTCTCCGCGGTCTGGACGGCGACGACCGCCTGCGCGGCGGCGGCGGCGACAATACCCTGGACGGCGGCGAGGGTGTCGATACGGCCGACTACAGCCGTGCGTCTGCGGCGGTCACGGCCAGCCTGGCGACAGGAACAGCCACCATCGGCGCCGGAACCGACACCCTCATCTCGATCGAGAGGCTGATCGGTTCGAGCCTACATGACATCTTAAACGGCAACGAACTGGACAACAGCCTCTACGGCAAGGCCGGAGACGACGTTCTCGACGGCGGCGCCGGCAATGACCGACTGGACGGCGGCGCTGGCGCCGATCGCCTCAGCGGCGGCGAAGGGTCTGACCGCTATGTGGTCGAGTCAGCCGATGATCAGGTCTTCGAACTGGCCGGTCAAGGGTTTGACACCGTCTATGCCAAGGTGAACTTCACCTTGGCTGCAGGTCAGTCCATCGAGGCCCTGCGCGCCTATGCCGGAAACACCGGCCTGACCCTGACCGGCAACGAGATCGCCAACAGCCTGTTCGGGGCCGGCGGCGCTGACCGTCTCGACGGCGGGGGCGGCAGGGACCAGATGACCGGCGGGGCTGGCGCGGACCGGTTCGTGTTTTCCGCCATTGCCGAAATCGGTCGGACCGCAGGGACGGCCGACCGGATCCTGGACTTCAGCGTCGGGACCGACCTGATCGACCTGTCGGCCCTGGACGCCATCGCCGGGGGCTCAGACAACGCCTTCAACTTCATCGGGACCGACAGCTTCAGCCGGACCGCCGGGGAACTGAGGGTCTTCGTCCAGAGCGGCTATACCAGGGTCATGGGCGATGTGAACGGCGACGGGGCTGCCGACTTCGTCGTCATGCTGCTCGGCGTCCATAGTCTGACCAGTTCAGACTTCATGCTGTAGGAGAGCATCTGGCAGGACCGCGACCTGCAAATCCCCGCCCCGCCCAATCGCGTCTTGAGCCCCGGGCGCGGGCGTTGTATCGGGCCTGCACGGATTTCGAGACGAAGGCGAAGACCATGGCTTCCGACTATCACCGCGGCGAGATGGACATCCAGGAACAGGCGTCGACCTATGACGCCTTCATGGGCCTGACCAAATGGGGCAGCCTGGCCATCGCCGTCTCCCTGCTGATGGCGACCCTGTGGTTCTGCACCCCGGCCGGCTTCATTGGCGGTCTGGTCCCCGGTCTGGTCCTGGCCGTCGCGGGGTTCTTTCTGCTGCGTGACAAGAAGAACGGCGGCCATTGAGGCCGACGACCGGTCGTCCGGCAGCCGTCACCCGGTTTCGCGGCGCATTGCGGCATGTTTTTCCGCAGTGCGGCGCGTTGGTCTCGACAACGGGTGAGACTATCCCCTAAACAGAGGCCTTGGGCCGGACATGATACCGGCGTTCGGGGAGGCTGACGGCATGGCCGTGATTGCGGTGACCAGGGAAAGCCGGGCAAACGAGACCCGTGTCGCCGCTACGCCGGAGTCCGTCAAGAAGCTGATCGCCGCCGGGTTTTCGGTGGTGGTCGAGGCCGGGGCCGGCGCTGCTGCGGCCTATCCGGACGCCGACTATGCCGCCGCCGGCGCAACCCTCGAGCCTTCCGCTTCGGCCGCCATCGGCAAGGCCGATATCCTGTTCAAGGTCCGGGCGCCGGAAGCCGCCGAGATCAGCGCCCTGAAGCCTGGCGCCATGGTGGTGGCCACCCTCAATCCTTATCAGGACCGCGAGACCCTGGACCTGCTGGCCAAGGCCGGCGCCTCGGCCTTCGCCATGGAATTCGTGCCCCGGATCACCCGGGCCCAGGTCATGGATGTCCTGTCCAGCCAGGCCAACCTGGCCGGATATCGCGCCGTGATCGAGGCGGCCGAGGTGTTCGGCAAGGCCCTGCCCATGATGATGACCGCCGCCGGCACCGTGGCGGCCGCCAAGGTCTTCATCATGGGGGTCGGGGTGGCCGGGCTGCAGGCCATCGCCACGGCCCGCCGCCTGGGCGCCGTGGTCACCGCCACCGATGTGCGGCCGGCCACCAAGGAACAGGTCGAAAGCCTGGGCGCCAAGTTCCTGGCCGTCGAGGACGAGGAATTCAAGAACGCCCAGACCGCCGGCGGATACGCCAAGGAAATGAGCGCCGAGTACCAGGCCAAGCAGGCCGAACTGCTGAGCGGCCACCTGACGAAGCAGGACATCGTCATCACCACCGCCCTGATTCCCGGCCGGGCTGCGCCCCGGCTGGTCAATGCGGCCCAGGTGGCCAGCATGAAGGCCGGGTCCGTCATCCTCGACCTGGCGGTCGAACAGGGCGGCAATGTCGAAGGCGTCAAGCTGGGCGAGGTGTTCGAGACCCCCAACGGCGTCAAGATCGTCGGCATCCCCAACCTGCCGGGCCGGATCGCGACAGACGCCTCGGCCCTCTATGCCCGCAACCTGATGGCCTTTGCCGGCCTGCTCCTCAACAAGGAAGGGGCCCTGGCCCCCGACTATGAGGATGAAATCCTGAAAGCCGCCCTGGTCACCCGGGACGGCAAGATCGTTCACCCGCAACTCGCGGTCTGACCCTCATCCGGGATGGCGGGGCCAGGGCCCGGCCGTCCCAAGACCTGCAGGAGCCATCGATGGACGCCGTCGATCCCACCATCTTCCGCCTGGCCATCTTCGTTCTGGCGATCTTCGTCGGCTATTACGTCGTCTGGAGCGTCACCCCGGCCCTGCACACACCCCTGATGGCCGTGACCAACGCCATCAGCTCGGTGATCATCGTCGGCGCCCTGATCGCGGCGGCCGCCCATGGCGCCGGCGCCGAGGGTCTGGCTGGCGGCGCGGCCCCCGGGGTCAATGTCTGGATCTCCAAGGGCGCGGGCGCCGTGGCGGCCGGCCTGGCCGCCGTCAACATCTTCGGCGGCTTCCTCGTCACCCAGCGCATGCTGGCCATGTACAAGAAGAAGGACAAGGCGTGAGCCGCTCCGCCTCGACCTCGACCTCGACCCAAGCACCTACCCTCCAGGGGACGGGAACACCCGCATGAACGCCAATTTCGCCGCCATCGCCTATATCGTCTCCGGGGTGCTGTTCATCCTGGCCCTGCGCGGCCTGTCCAGTCCGGTGACCAGCCAGGCGGGCAACCGCTATGGCATGATCGGCATGGGGATCGCCGTGGCGGTGACCCTTGGCACCCTCTGGAGCCAGAAGCTGCTGGATCCCGTCACCATCGGCCTGATCCTGGGCGGGGTTGTGGTCGGCGGCGGCATCGGCGCGGTGATCGCCCGCCGGGTGGCCATGACCGCCATGCCGCAGCTGGTCGCAGCCTTCCACAGCCTGGTCGGCATGGCCGCCTGCCTGGTGGCTGTCGCCGCCATCTACACCCCGGCCGCCTATGGCATTTCGGAAGGCGGCCATATCCATGGCCTGTCCCTGGTCGAACTGTCGGTCGGCCTGGCCATCGGGGCAGTGACCTTCACCGGTTCGGTCATCGCCTTCGCCAAACTGAACGGCAACATGAGCGGCGCGCCCATCCTGCTCCCGGCCCGGCACCTGCTGAACATCGCCATCGCGGCGGCGATCGTGGTGCTGGTGGTGGTGCTGGTGATGAGCGGCGGCGAGGCCAAATGGGCCTTCTGGGCGATCTTCGCCCTGTCCCTGCTGATCGGCGTCACCCTGATCATCCCCATCGGCGGCGCCGACATGCCCGTGGTCGTCTCCATGCTCAACAGCTACAGCGGCTGGGCCGCGGCGGCACTGGGCTTCACCCTCGAGAACGTTACCCTGATCATCACCGGCGCCCTGGTCGGCTCCTCCGGCGCCATCCTCAGCTACATCATGTGCAAGGGCATGAACCGCAGCTTTGTCTCGGTCATCCTGGGCGGTTTCGGCGCCGATGACAGCGCCGCCGCCGCCGGCGGCCGGATCGAGACCCGCCCCGTGAAACAGGGCAGCGCCGATGATGCGGCCTTCATCATGAAGAACGCCAGCAAGGTGATCATCGTCCCCGGCTACGGCATGGCCGTCAGCCAGGCCCAGCACGCCCTGCGCGAAATGGCCGACAAGCTGAAAGAAGAGGGTGTCGAGGTGAAATACGCCATCCACCCCGTCGCCGGCCGCATGCCGGGCCACATGAACGTCCTGCTGGCCGAGGCCAATGTGCCCTATGACGAGGTGTTCGAACTGGAGGACATCAACAGCGAGTTCTCCACCGCTGACGTCGCCTTTGTCATCGGCGCCAATGACGTGACCAATCCGGCCGCCAAGACCGATCCGACCAGCGCCATCTACGGCATGCCGATCCTCGATGTCGAAAAGGCGCGGACCGTGCTGTTCGTGAAGCGTGGCATGTCTTCCGGCTATGCCGGGGTGGAGAACGAACTGTTCTTCCGCGACAACACCATGATGCTGTTCGCCGACGCCAAGAAGATGGTCGAGGGGATCGTCAAGGGCCTTTAGGCCGTCGTCTCAACAGCGATTGTGCAGCGGCTCGGCGGCGACCTGTTGATCATCCTCGAACAGGATATGCCCGGGATCCGGTGTCGTCAGTCCCTCGACATGGATCCCGCAATCCTCGAGCGCCCGTTTCAGGCGGTGCTTGCGCTGGATGTGTTCGGTCGCGGCAGACTTGAACCAGCAAAGGGCCAGTTGGCCGGGCTTGCGCCATCTGCCGCGTGAAAAGGTCGTGGGCGCGTCATGTTCGTTATTGCACCGGTCATTGGCCGCCTTGATCTCGGCCAGGGCCAAGCTGGCCGCGTGATCGCTCATCCGGGCCTCATCCAGGGCCTGGAAGTGACCCAGCCGGTTCCTTTGGCCCTTCACCTCCTGGGAACAGACGAACCGCACATGGACCGGCCGCTCATCGACAGGCTTTCGGCCCGGATCACGGAAAGCCGGCTGGAGAATGGGCGGCTTTCGCTTCACAGGAAGCTCGCGCTGGAAACGGCTCACGCCGCAGAGGGCTGGGCCTCGCGCTGCAGCAGGGCCTGGATGGCCTCCGGCGACCGGGCCTGGCGCAGCTGGGCGCGCAGGTCCGGCTGACGCATCAGCCGGGAAACCCTGGCCAGGGCCCGCAGGTGATCCGAACTGGCCGAGGGCGGCGCCAGCAGGGCGAACAGCAGGTCCACCGGCTGACCGTCCACAGCCTCATAGGGGATCGGGTGGTCGAGCCGCACAAACACGCCGCGGATCCGGTCCAGGCCCTCGACCCGGGCATGAGGAACCGCGATGCCATAGCCAACGCCGGTGGATCCGGCGGCTTCCCGTTCGAGCAGGGCCTCAAGCACTACCGCCGGGTCCAGATTCAGGGTCCGGGCGGCCACATCGGCGATGACCGAAAGCACCTGTCGCTTGGTCCCGCCACTGGCGCGAGGCACGACGGCCCGAAAATCCAGGAGATCACCGATGTTCATGGGACGTGAAACTCGGAAAATGGACGGGTTACTGGGCGGGGTTGGAGGCAGCGGGCCCCCAGGGTGCTACCCCCCGGCGCCCGGACCGTTCAGAGACTTGGTTCGTTCCGGATCGATCCATCCGATATTGCCGTCGGACCGGCGATAGACGACGGACAATCCGCCATGCGCCGCGTTTCTAAACACAATTGTTTGCGATTCAGTCAAGTCGAGTTCCATGACCGCCCCGGAAACGGTCAAGGTTTTCACCTGGGTGTCATTTTCCGCAATGATCATGGCGCTGGGCGGGCCATCCATCTCGGAATCATCCAGCCATTCCTCCAGATCATCGGCGTCGTCCGGCCACTGTATGGTGGTGTAGAGCGCAGTGGTCTGGGCCATCTTGGCCGTGGCCGCGACGCTGTGATCCTTGAGCCGCCGCTTGTAGCGACGGACCCGCGCCTCGATCTTGGCCAGGGCGTCGCTGAAGGCCAGATGGGCGTCGCCGCCCGTGCCGTGGCTCTGAAGCCTCTGGCCTGACGCCAGATTGACCAGACAGTCGACCCGGAAACCATGACCTTGACGGCTGACGATGACGTCAGCGTCACCCCCCCGATCAAAGAATTTCCCGATGCCTGAGGAGAGTTCGTCGGTGATGCGGTCCCGAAGGGCGGCCCCGACGTCGACGTGCTTGCCGGCGACTTGGATTTGCATCCCCATACAACGCGCCGGTCGGCGAAAACTGTCAAGACGGCTGCCGGCTGCTCTCCGGTTTGTGAGATCACCCCTGTGGAATCAAACCCTGGGTCACCAGGAACGCCTTGATCGCCGCCGAGACCAGGCCGAAGGCGAGCACCAGAAGGCCGCCGCTGATGACTGTGACAGCAAATCCCAGCAGGGCGAGCAGTCCGTCGCGCTGGACCATGGCCAGGCCGAACAGGGCAATGGCGGCCGCAGGCGCCATGTTGCCCAGCGGGATCGGCAGCAACAGCACAAGGGACAGCATCAGGCAGACACCCCCGATGACCCGGTCGCCGACCGGACCAAACAGAAAGGTCAGCCTGGGCCGGGAGACCCGTTCGACCCTCTGCAGCCAGGGGATCAGGACGCCAAAGGCCTTGGCCAGGGTCGCACGCTTCAGGGGCCGATCGGCAATGAACCGGGGCAGCCAGGGGCTTTGCACCCCGATCAGAAGCTGCGGCGACAGGATAACCAGGGGCGCTGCCAGGAAGGTGGAGGATCCGGGCGGCAGCGGTAGCCAGTTGGGCGCGGAAAACACGAACAGCATGGCGCCAAAGGCCCGGCGGCCCAGGCGGCGGACAATTTCACCGACCGTGACCTGGGGTCTCGGGTCGGCGGCGATCTCCGCCATCACCTGGGACAGGGGCGTCCGTCTGTCCGATGGATCCATGAGCCTGTCGCCTCGTGCCTGCGCCGGTGCTCCGGTCAGATCCCGTTCGCCCGCGTCAGACAGAAGCCTTGAGCATCCGGCGGCGTTCCACGGAGGAGGGAATTCGCATGGCCTCGCGATACTTGGCCACGGTCCGGCGTGCAATGTCCACCCCGGCCTGTTTCAGGATCTCGACGATGGTGTCGTCGGAATGAACCTCGGTCTCGCTGCGCTCGGCGTCGATCAGCTGACGGATTCGATGGCGGACACTTTCGGCCGAATGGGCCTCACCGCCGCTGCTGGAGGCGATGGCCGAGGTGAAGAAGAACTTGAGCTCGAAAAGTCCGCGGGGCGTGGCCATGTACTTGTTCGAGGTGACCCGGCTGACGGTCGATTCATGCATGCCGATGGCGTCGGCCACGGTCTTGAGATTGAGCGGCCGGAGATGCTGGACCCCATAGGCCAGAAAGGCGTCCTGCTGCCGGACGATTTCGCTGGAGACCTTCAGGATCGTCCTTGCCCTCTGGTCCAGGCTGCGGACCAGCCAGCCGGCGCTTGCCATGCAGTCGGACAGGAAGGTCTTGTCGGCCTCGGTCCGGGCGCTGCCGGAGACCCGGGCATGATAGCGCTGGTCGATCAGCACCCGGGGCAGGGTGTCGGTATTGAGCTCCACCAGCCAGATGCCGCCCGGCCCCTCTCGGACATAGACATCCGGCGAGACGGCATGGGAAGGCTCGCCGCCAAAAGCGGCGCCGGGGCGGGGGGTTAGGGCCTTGAGCTCGGCCAGCATGTCCCGCAGGTCCTCGTCATCGACGCCGCAGGCCCGGCGCAGGGCGGCCATGTCGCGGCGGGCCAGGCTGTCCAGATTGTCCAGCAGCGCGGCCATGGCGGGATCGAGCCGGTCCCGCTCCTTCAGTTGCAGGGACAGGCATTCGCGGACATCGCGGGCGAACACCCCGGTCGGCTCGAAGCCCTGAAGGACCTTCAGCACTGCCTCCACCAGGGGCAGTCCGCAGCCCAGGCGCTCCGCCAGGTCCGAAAGATCGGCCCGCAGATAGCCCCCCTCGTCCACCCCGTCGATCAGGACCGCCGCAATGGCGCGCTCGGCAGGATCCAGACCGGCCACGGCCAGCTGGTCATGCAGATGCTCCCCGAGGGATTTTTCGCGGGTCAGCCGGCTTTCGAAGTCATCGTCCCCCTCGAAGGAGCCGCCCTTGCCGGCACGGGACCAGTCGACCTGGCCGGCCGCCGAATCGCCATTCTCGCCGCTGTCGCGCTCGCCAGGACTGGCGTCGTCAGGACCGGCGTCCATGTCGGCGGCCGCCGCGCCGTCGGGCATCTGGTCTGCGGCCGCCTCGGCCCGATCGACCGAGGGCGCCTCTTCCTGCGACTCCGGCTCGGAGCCGTCACGCTGCAGCAGGGGGTTGCGCTCGAGCTCCGCCTCGATAAAGGCCTCGAGCTCGATGTTGGACAGCTGCAGCAGCTTGATGGCCTGCTGCAGCTGCGGTGTGATGACAAGGCCCTGGCCCTGCCTCAGCTCTAGTCTCGGACCGAGCGCCAAAAGCCGACCCTCCCCAGGCCGCGTTGAACAGAACCACACTCTTGGCGGGGGGAGGTTAACAGGGTGCTTAAACGGCGCCCTTCTTGCACAGCCCGATGACGAACCCTTCAGTCGCCGCGCTTGGCCGCCGTGATCTGGGTAACGATTTCATCGGCAAGGTTATGGGGCAGGGGGCGCACGAAGCGGCCCCGGGGGTCCATCAGATAGACCACCGTTGAATGGTCCATCAGATAGTCGGAGCCCTCTCCCTGCTTGATCGCCACCGCGCGATAGGCCTTCACCGCGGCATCCACCTGGGCCTGGGTTCCGGTCAGGCCCAGGGTGCCGGCAGGAGCGCCATTGGCGGCCAGCCAGTCGGTGATCGCCCGGGGGGTGTCGCGACCGGGGTCGACGGAAATGAACACGATCCGCACATCGCGTCCCAGGGGTCCCAGCTGATCCCGGGCCCTGACCAGGGTCTGAAGGGTTCCGGGGCAGATGTCCGGACAATAGGTAAACCCGAAGAAGACAGCGCTCCATTGGCCCTTGAGAACCTCCTGGGTCACCGGTCGGCCGGACTGGTCCACCAGGGCGAAGGGGCCGCCAACATCGGCTGGCGCCGGTCGGGGGCGGAAAGCGCCGGTCTGGAAGGCCAGAACCAGGGTGATCACCAGGCCAATGCCGACCAGGGCCCAGATCAGGGCGCGGCTGCGGGTCATGGAAGCGGTCTCCTGTCATCCGGACTGGCGCGGCCGGGCAATCTCGACGATCCTCGGACGGCATGACCGCCCCGCCCCCAACGCCAGCGCCAGACCTTGAGGAGCGGGGCTTCGATAGGCCGGCAGCCCCTGAACGGCAAGCGGCGCCGTCCCTGTGGCGACTCAGCGGCGCGCGGCGCGCCCGATTGCGGATCCGCACCCTGGTCAATGTGCGCTGGCTCGCCATAGGGGGCCAGCTGGGAACCATCCTGTTTGTCGCCTATGGACTGGGGTTTCCGATGCCGACCCTGGCCTGTCTGGGACTTGTGGCCCTGTCAGCCGGGCTGAATCTCGCCCTCCTGCTGGCTGGACCCGTCCAACGCCAGGCCAGCGACCGCGAAGCAACAGCCCAGCTGGCCTTTGACATCCTGCAGCTTTCCGCGCTGTTGTATCTGACGGGCGGGGCGGTCAATCCATTTTCTGTTTTGCTGATTGCTCCCGTCGTTGTGGCGGCGGCGACCCTGCCGCTTCGCCAGGTTGTGACCCTGGGCCTGCTTGCCGTGGCCGGGGTGATCGTTCTGTCTGTCACCGCCCTGCCCTTGCCGGCGCCCCATACCGAGCCCTTCGATCCCCCGTTGGTCAACCGTCTGGGCGGGGTCCTGTCGCGGGTGCTCGGAATCGTGTTCTGCGCCGGCTATGCTTGGCAGGCGGCCAGTGAAGCCGCCCGGATGGAACTGGCCCTGGACACCACCAACGCCGTCCTGGCCCGGGAACAGAGATTGTCGGCTCTCGGCGCCCTGGCCGCAGCGGCGGCCCATGAACTGGGCACGCCCCTGGCGACCATTTCCATAGTGGCCAAGGAGCTGGCCCGGGAGGCGCCGGAGGGCCACGCCCGCGACGACGCCGAATTGCTGGTCAGCCAGGCCGAACGCTGCCGGGAAATTCTTCGGCGACTGACGGCTGATCCCCGCGCCGTGGATGAGGTCCATGGATCGATGGGACTTGCCCAGCTGCTGGAGGAGGCCATAGCCCCCCATGTCCGCGACACCCACGTCCGGGTCGAGGCGGTGATTTCCGGCCCTCCGGACGGTGCGTCACCGGAGATCAAGCGCCTGCCGGAAGTGCTGCATGCCCTGACCTCCTTTGTTGAAAACGCCGTGGATTTTGCGAAAGGCGAGGTGCTGGTCACGGCAAGATTCGACAGTCGCCATATCGCCCTCGAGATACGGGATGACGGCCCGGGGTTCGCCCCCGAGATTCTCGCCAAGCTGGGAGAGCCCTATGTCACCAGTCGGCCGGCGGCCGAGGGCTCGCGCAGCGGCCATACCGGCATGGGCCTGGGGTTCTTCATCGCCAAGACCCTGATGGAGCGAACCGGGGCTGTGGTGACCTTCCGGAACGGGCGGAAGGGGGGCGCCGTTGTCACGGCCCGATGGCCGAGGGCCAGCTTGACGGTCGCAGGCGCCAAAAAGTCCTGACCCCCCGAACGCCTTGTGCAGACGCGGTCCATGAATCCGGAAGAGACCGAAAATCATCCTGTGCTTGCGATCGAATTATCTCCTATATTGACCCTGGTTTTGTGGAGTCGAAGCGGACTGCCGTGGTTGGTATTGAAAATTAAGAACAATTCTCACCAAGAACGTCGCTTCCATCTTTTCCGCAAATACCCGTTGGGAGTGTGCGTCGAGACATGACTGAGACCCCGGGTTCCATCGCTGATCTCGATGATCGCAGCCTGCTGCTTCTGGATGACGACGTTCCATTGCGCACCCGGCTGGGCCGGGCCCTTGAACAGAGGGGGTTTGATGTCGCCCTGGCGGGAAGCGTTTCGGACGCTATTTCCGAAGCGCGTCGCCGGCCTCCGGCCTTTGCCGTGATCGACCTGAAGCTCGAGGACGGTTCGGGACTGAAGGCCGTTTCCGCGATCCGCGAAGTACGGCCCGAATCGCGGGTCATCATGCTGACCGGCTACGGGAACATCGCTACGGCTGTGGCGGCGGTGAAGGCCGGCGCCATCGACTATCTGGCCAAACCTGCGGATGCCGACGATGTCTTCCGCGCCCTGATGGCCCAGACCGGAGAGGCCCCGGTTCCCCCGGAGAAGCCCATGAGCGCCGACCGGGTGCGGTGGGAACATATCCAGCGGGTCTATGAACTGTGCGAGCACAATGTCTCGGAAACGGCCCGCCGCCTCTCAATGCACCGCCGCACCTTGCAAAGGATCCTGGCCAAGCGGGCGCCGCGGTAGTGGGGTCTTTTGTCCCTCCCCTTCATGGCTACCGGATGCACGGAAGTGATTCCTGTATTTGATTTGAGGTGATTCAACGGGTCCTCTGGTGGAGGATTTCGAATGGACCGTCTTGGACCTGGGGACGTGCGGACGTCGGCGCGTGGGGC
>Ga0164294_10000653_pt1 | contig 32901 bp, 54 predicted proteins | sample GEODES005metaG_FD_111479 | JGI IMG/M metagenome (GOLD analysis project Ga0164294, IMG submission 111479) | Oligotrophic lake water microbial communities from Sparkling Lake, Wisconsin, USA - GEODES005 metaG | ecosystem: Environmental > Aquatic > Freshwater > Lake | place: USA: Sparkling Lake... | reverse complement strand
CGCTGCTATTGAATAGGTCAGGCTGTCTCTGTGGATTCGGAATTTGGGTCTGTGTCCAAAGATACAGCTTCAAGTGTATCCAAGAAATCAGGCCCAAAGGGTTTCACAACTTTACCGTTTGCTCTAAGCGCGAGCCAACCCAAATAGTAGATATGCTCTAGCTTTTGTTCTTCCCCAATTAACTTTGCAAGTCCTTTTCCATACTTTTGTTCAAAGTCAACGATGATTCTTGGTCGTAATGAATATGTACCATCTGTTCCATCGTTTGTTTTTACTCTTATGAATAATCCATCCATTTTGCTTCCCCCTTAGTTTTTTATGTTGTTGTCTTTGAAATTGCGCCGCTGATAGGCCAGGACACACTTGCCGTTGCTAACTCCCCAACAGCACCGTTCAACGGAGTCCATTCTGCTACAACCGCAGAAAAACTGTATTGCGGATTGATGGCAGTTGTTGTTGCGTTGGCAGGTTTGACTGCAATTGTAACTGCTGTTCCAAGCGTTGGATAGATTGTTTGCTCCACGCTAGAAGTTGCATAATCCTGATGAAATTCAAGAGTGACTGAGTTATCGGCAAGACCTGCAACACGAGTCTTTGCAGTTTGTCCGAACGCTGTGGTCTCAACGATGTCAAAAGTTGAACTCAATGAGACTGAACTAATGTGATCGCTCAAGTCGGTTGATCCGAAAAGAACATAGCAATTATTCAGAACGATTCTAGCCATTATGCAACCGCCTTAGTGATTGCGCCTGTTACGGGCCAGGAAACACTTGCTGTGGCTAGTTCGCCAACGGCTCCGTTAAGTGGAGTCCATTCGGCAATGACTGCCTGGCAGGTGTATGAAGGATTGAATGCGCTTGTTGTTCCGCCATTTGGCTTCACAATTACTGCTGCGACTTGTCCAAGTAATGGATAGATTGTTTGCTCAACTTCGCCTGTTGCGTAATCCTGATGAAATTCAAGAGTGATTGAATTGTCTGCAAGACCTGCCACGCGAGTCTTTGTTGGTGATGATGAAAATGCTGTTGTTTCTACGACATCAAATGTTGATGAGAGCGAGACTGAGCTGACTAGGTCGCTCAAATCTACTCCACCAACAGAGATGAAGGCGTTTGTAAGAACGATGCGTGCCATTAGTTGGTCACTCCTTCTGTTGCTGGTTTGATGGATGGTGATACTGCATTGCTTGCCTTGATGTGGTTTGCAGAAATGAGTGCTTGTGCGCTTACTCCTGCATCAACAAGTTCTTTGTCGGTGATTGAATCACCTTTCTTCTTGCCACAGACCTCTCGATCTGAGATGACGATGTATGCCATTTGTTCTCCTTATCCCCAAATCGTGATTCTGTAACGATAGGAAAGAAATGTGACTCCTTGTGAATCATAAGTACCTGCTTCGGCACCTGTGACTCGCAAGGTATTTACTGTTCCCCCAAGAGTGCGATCACCTTCAATTGCTGTTTTGATAGAACTTGCGCCTGAACCTGCAAGGTATGCATCAAGTTTGTCTTGTCCAGCACGCTCTGAAAAGCGTTGCACAATCACAAGGACATCAACTTGCGCTTGGTCAAGACCGCGAGCATTGTCAATGTCGAATGTGAAATCTAATTGCCCTACTACCGCACAAGGCGGAACTACTGTGTCAGGAATCAAATCATAGGCTCGTAAGCCTGTAATTGTTTGTAGTCTTGTTTTCAAACCATCTCGAACTTGACTTGGGTTCATTACTTAGCCAACCCATTGTTTTTGCGTAAAGGTCGAAGCAAAGCCTCAACATCAGGATCAAGGCGTGAAGTAAGTCTGACAGTTCCAAGTTCAGGTGTTCCTGCAATACCAAATGGTGATTGTCTGCGAACAAAGATGCGTGAAGATTGAATCAAGCAAGCTGATTGCACCTCGTAAGGCACGGCGCTCCAACCCCACACACCTGTGATTTTGCAAGCCTGTGGCAAATAGTAAGGCCATACATAACGACCTATTGCAAGAATTCGTGTGAACGGCCACCCTCTTCGTGGATTGTTGATTGGTTCAACCATGTAATCACTTGTTGCCCACACGGTATCCCAAAGCTGATTGAAATTGTCATCAGTTGCAATCTGTGTGATTGTGGTGATGTCATCAACATTCATTGTCCAGGGATCAACGGCGGTGTAATACCGGGCAACAGGTGATTGTGTTGTGCCGTCTTTGTAAAAGAATCGCCCTGTGTAGTCATCAATCATTCGACTTACTGCATTGATGGCTGCTTCAAGAGCTGTATCATCTGTTGAATCGGTGATTGTCAATGCTGCCTTCAACTCGGCAAGTGTGGAATAACCGTTAGTGATCGCCACGCTTTATCCTCTTTTCTGCTTTCGGCAGGATTGCTCGTTCTAATTGTGGCTCCGCAGTTGCCGTTTCTTTCGGCTTTCTGCGAAGAAGTTTCTTTAGTCTTTCCATGCTTCGTGATGACTTTCATCTAACCAAAATGACTTTTGGTGCGGAAGTATTACTGAAGTGTTCACATGGATTGGATAGCCAAGTGATTTGATTCTGCGCGAGAAAAGTAAATCCTCACCAATCCATTCTCCATTGACAGGCCCATCCCAAAACCAACACCAATCTTTGCCTTGATTTGGGTCTGCAACCTCGCGCATCTTTTCCAACACGCTTCTGTGAACCATCAAACAGCCTGTGCCTGCTGCGTCTATTTCAAAAACTGAGTTCTTGTCATATTTATACAAGGGCAAGAATCCTTGTGGTGAATCCTGAAAGATTGCAGGAACGGGTTTTGGATAAGTTTTGCCAGGAACACCGAAACCTGCAAAGACTAAACCTGCAACAACAGGGCGTTCTTTGTCGTGGGCGGTGTTGCATAAAGCATCAAATGCTTCAATTGAGAGTTGCTCATCACTATCAAGCATCAACAACCAATCAGAATCGGTCATTTCTAAAAATTGTTTCACAACACGATTGCGTTGCTTTGATAACAAGCCCGAACCTTTGACTCGAACGAATGGGCCGAGTTTTGAATTTCTAGCTCCTGAGAGTTGAATGAGTCTGTAAGCGAAAGCGCCATTGACCATTCCTGGATCGCAAGACCCGATTGTTACTGTGTGACCTGTTTTCATGTGATTCCCCCGAATCTTAGAGGTGAAGAGTGGGTAAGTCGGGGGGAGCCTACCCACTCTTCACACTATTAAAGAACCTTCAGATTAGAAGGTTGATGCTTCTATCTTTAGAAGCTAGGTGCCGACAATCCGGTTCCTGAGATGATTGAGGCTGCTAGAGGGTATCTTTCTGCGGTATACGCTGCGTAGCCGTATACGACAGTCTTGATTGTCAAGTTACCTGCGCCTGTTGCATCGTAACGAAGTGTGAATGGTGATCCTGGTTGTTCCCAAAGGTGAGATTCACCTGCGTTGACAACATAGATTTCATCCTGGTTTGTTGTTGTTCCGTATGTTGTTCCAATGTTTGCATCAGTAATGATTGGGAGACCCATCATCTGATACCCGGAATTTCCATAAACAGAAGAACCTGCTCCAACACCTGATGCATTCATTGGGCCGTTAGCGGCTGGCACAACTAGTGGTCTGTTTGTGCTGTCAACTGCTGCGAGCAAGAATGCAAGACGGCGTGGGTGCATGATGAAGTGTGTTGGGTTTGTGAATGAGTTTGTCTGAATCTGTTGGATTGCATCTGCGAGCTTTGGATATAGCAAACCAACTGTTGGTGCTGTTGATGTGAATGTGATTGCGTTTCCGCCTGATGCACGCAGACCCTTGATTGTGCCGGCTGTACCTGCACCATTTAGGATTTGCGCATCAAGTGTTGTGTGCCATGACTTGATCAAGTCTGCTGCAACAAAAACATCAATGCCTGTTCCACGCTCAATCGCTTGGCGTGATAGGTCTTGCTGTCCGGCAATTGTACGAACATTCACAGTCAGCAATGTATCGTCAACATCTGTCTCTGATACTGCATCGTTCTGTGTAACCTGTACGGCTGTTGATGATCCTGTTGTCATGCGAGAGATATTAAGGGTCATGCCAGATGGTGGAAGTGTCATCTTGTTTGTTGCAAAGTCTGCAAATGGACGACCTGCACGAGCAAGTGGTGCTGCTAGGTCAATGAGGTACTGTGGAATTACAAGACCTTCGAACTGTGCAGTTCCAACATCGCGGCGCTCAATCTCTTCTTCGCGCATATGGCGAGCAAGACGATCCTGTGCTGTGAAGTCTGACTTGAACTGTGCGTTGTAAGCATCCTTGAAGAATGATGAATCTGAACGCTCTGAGTATGTGCGTGATTCGCGTGTAACTGTTGTTCCACCAACGCGTGGTGTTGCAACTGATGCGACTGATGCACGAATCTCAGATGCCTTCGCATCTGCATCTGCCTGTGTCTTTAGCTTTTCAATCTTTGTATCTAATGAGCGTGCCTCTTCTACGAGAGCATCAACCTTCTCGGTTTCCTCAACAGTAAGGTCGGTGCGGTTCTCTTCTGCAACTGCTTCGAGAACTGCATCCATTTCTGCCTTTACTGCATCACGGCGCTCAACTACTTTGTCAAAATATGACATTTGGTCTCCTTGTGAGTTTGTTGTTTTGGAAGTGAGGTGGTGGCGATGCTTCTCACGGCGCTTGCAGGGTGTGAGTCTCGCTCCGACTTCGATCTGTCAGATTGCTGACAGAAACTTATTTTGTGCGATTAACGATTGCCTGTGCTAAGCGAAGAGAAATCTTGCGACCTTCTTCTTCGGTTGCTTCAGGTAGCGGTTCAATATAACGAAGTTCAGACATTTTATGACCAACTAAAGTTTCTGTTGGTCGGTAGCCGTCACGGAATTCTTCATAGACACGAATCAAAACGGCAGGATCATCTTCTTCAGCTTCAATGGTAAAGTCTGTGCCAGGAATGTTAAGAGTGCCTTCTTGTAGGATTCTTTCAATGCGACCCTTAGCAGTTCCACCGCTTGAATCCCATTCAACAAAGTCGCCCACATTTTCGCGTGACTCTGTTTCAATTTCACCCTCTGCGCCTGTAAGCATTGCCATCATTTCAACGGCTTTCATGATGTATTCATGACCTTCGCTCAAATCATCAAAGATTGTTTTCAAGACAATCAATGATTCACCGGTGACTTCACGGCCTTCCTTGATTGCATCTATGGCATTTCGCAATGCCTCGCGTGCTTCAACACTTGTTGTTGGGTAAGCAGGATATGTGACGACTGAGACATCACCATCTGCAAGGCTGATTTCGGTGAGAACACGGCGAGTTCTATCCTCTGACCACTTCTGACGAATCACACGGAAGGCAAAAGACATTTGGTCAACATCTCCGCGCTCAACTAACTTGTAAAGGTCGCGCCCCTCTGATGTGTCTGCAATCTCTGCATCCATATACAAGCCGCGATCATCTTCAGAAAGAGTCAATGTGCCGTTCTTGGTGCGAGCTAAAGGCAGACCTTCATGGTTGATAAGTAGGCGCACATCAGGTGTTTCCATCAAAGTCTTGCGAAAGGCTCCCGGTGCGATGCTTTCCTTGAAAGGAAGGGGAACGCTTGAATCGTTAAAGACTGCTGCATACCCTGAAAGGCGCATTGTGCCATCTTCAGCTTGGCGTGCTTCAACATCTCGCACCGTGAATGTGCGGCGTTCAATTTTTTTCATTTTGCTCCTTGAATCGGATTCGGCATCGAGCGCATCAATCTTGCGTTGCGCCCAATTTTGCGCCCTGTCAGAAAAGTTGGAATCTCCACCCCACAACAACCAGGCAACAAGACCTGCGCCTGGATACTGTGAATCTGAAGGATCGTTATTTTTTGGTGCTTGTCCATCAACTTGATGGCGAGCGAACCAGGGTGCCATCTTGCGAACTTTGTTTTCGGTGATTCGACCTGCTGCCATTTCGCGTGCTTCACGCTTTGTGCCATCAGTTAAGCCATCGCCCCCAAAACCTTCTTCAAGGTATTTGAGACCTCGTTGAGCATTTTCACGAATGAAAGAAGGAACGCTCAAATCAACTGCGCGAGTGTTTATTTCTCCACCCGGTTGCATATCCTCTGCGATAGATACTGCAACCATCTGATCAACTGCACTTTGCTTGTCATCATGGCAACCAATTGTTGTGTAGGAACCGTCAGTTTCTTCTTTGACAGTTGCCCAACCTGCACAATCGCTTTGTTTATCTGAGATGAAATATGGCATTTTTATCCTTAAATCAGAAGCAGAACTTCTGCATCGTCATTGAGTACGGAAAAGTCAATCTGTGAAACTGCATTTATTCTCACAACACCCAATGATGCAGAAGCACCTGCAAGAATCACACTTGGAATCTTTGGTTCAGGTGTTGGAAGAACAAAGTTAGGCTGAACAAAGTTCGGCATTCCGAACGATCCAACAACGGCAGTTTCAGGTTGAGGAATCATTGCCTGTGCTAGAAGTCCACCGAGAGGTGCGCTTGCCGAAACAAGATTATCAATCCGAGCAGTTGCACTTGCACTCAGAGAACCGAGAGTTGCATTTGCAGTTGCAAATGTGATCGGCCCTAGAACATCAACATCGAGTTCAGAGGTATCAAGAACAAACTGCGCCATGTCAGCTCGCTAGTGTGAGCGATACTGTCAGAGAACCGCTTGGAATGGTGAAGGTATCTCCTGCCGTGTAAGAGTTGCCTGTAATGGCACCACTAAACAGGAAGTTGCCTGTTGTCGCATTATCCCAAGCCGTGAAGAATGTCGCATCCTCTGAACCTGCAATGTTTGTCCAAGAAACATTTGCATCTGAAGTCAATCCGCCACCTGATGCAGTTCCAAATGAAACTGATTGACGAGTTGTTTCAGTTGCAGGATTGCCTATGCCATTTGCGCCTGGGTCGCCGATGTGTAGCTTCACAAAGACATTGGCTGCTGAATAGGCGGTGGCGTTGCCAACTGCATCAAGAAACTTGTTTGCAAGATATGAACTTAGACCTGTTGCCATTATTCATCCCCCTCAACAAACTCTTCAATCACTTCGACAATGAGGTTGTTCTCATCGCGGATGATTCTCTTGCGAACACGAGTGCGTTCAATTGTATTTGTCACATTGACAGTTGGAGCATCAACGGTGACATTCGGCGCTTCAACATTAACCTGTGGTGAATCAAACATGACCATCGCAGGTTCAATCGTCACATTAGGTGCTGCAACATTGACTGTTGGTTCAGGAACTTGAAGAATCATATGTGGTTGATCATTACGAGCCTGTCGAGAGTTGACCTCATAGACAGATGTAGGATCGCCTGGGTCAATTTGTGCAACAGGTTGCAACTGACTTGAAGGAACTCCTGTGTGTGCCATAGGTTCCATTCCAATCGCAGCCAATACCGCTTCAGGGTCATATCCAACTTGAACGAGCTGAGTAACGATTTCAGCACGCAACTTGACACCAACATCTTTTGCATCACTTGCATCAATGTTTTGCAATGGCACGCGATAGTTGTCACCATCAGGGATCGGTGCCATATCTTCCATTTGGTGAACATCGTTTAGGCTCAAGAAACCCTCACGCAAGCCCTTTGTATATGCTTCATATCGCTCAAGTGTTGTACCGCGTAGCAAAGCATCAAGATTGAACTTGATAAAACCGTCAGGTTCAGGAAGTAAAGTGCTGAAAGATTGCTCTAAACGCTCAAGCAATGGGCGCAATGAGTGTTGAACAAAGGAAAGATTCTGTGCTTCAACTGATGCAAATGACATCGCACCTGCTACCGGATGACCTAAAAGGCTGATTGGAACGCGGAACAGGCGTGCAATATCTTCCACATTGAACCGGCGTGTGTCTAGCAATTGTGCATCTTGGGCATTCAAAGTCAATGGCTTGAATGAAGCACCGCCTGAAAGCACGCCGATTTTTCCTGCGCGATAAGGGCCTGTGTGTGTGATATTCCAATCGCGCCCAATATCTTGCGCTTGTTCTTCTGTTAGCTCACCTGGAACTTCAATGACTCCGCCTGGGTTGGCTGCATTGCCGAAGTATGCTGCTGCATAAGTATCGGCTGCCATAGCAGCGCCGATTGTTAGTCGAGCAGCAGCGATTGGGCCGAGACCATAGTGCGATCCAGGAAGTCTGAACAATGGGATATGAAGCATTTCATTCTTTGTAAGAATTTGAGTATATGCACCCTGCTCATCGCGTGTCTGAACTTCATACACAAGGGGTTCATTAGGGCGCAGACGGCGGATTCTGACATCATCAGGGTTGAGGCAATAAAGTTCCACAACCTCGTTGTTGTCATCGCGTACGGTCAAGATGAAGGCATTTCCGTGAATGTTCAACGATGAAATGACTTGCTCATAAAATTCAATGCGTGATGTTTCAGGGTTGGGAGTGTTCACCCAATATGGAGTTTCACCATATGCTGCTGCATAAGAAATGCGAGCGCGACCACGGCGTACATAAGCGCCAAGCGGTAGTGAGCTGATTGTGTCACCTAGAAGGCGCACGCAAGCATAAACTGTTGACATACGGATTGCGCTGTCGGCAGTTACATCAATTCCTGAAGGTGCCATGTATGCAGGGCGACCAGGGATGATCGGCTCAACATATTGACTGTTGTTGGCTCGCTTGTCTCCTGCTCCGCGCAGTCTTTTACTCAAACTCATTTCTCAACCTTTTCTGTCGCCCATACTAAAAACCCACCGAGCGCAATCAATGCGACAGGTACGGAAAGCATCCAAAGCCCACTTGTTACCAAAGAGACACCGATGACCTCAATGATGAGTGCATAATCAATCTTCTTCAAGAAGTTCATTGATCTCCTTAGACTTGGATAGAAAAATATCGTGGAGTAGGTGGCTTTGGTGGCGCAGGTTGGGTGGCTCTGTCATAACCAAAGATTGAAGCAACGGCGGCATCCACCTTACGGCGAGAACTTGCCTTTGCAACCATTACACCTCGTGATGATTGTTTCGTGACACAGTTTGCAATGTGCCTTGCAAGGCGCTCATCCCCATCGTGAGTGAACGACTGATTGACAACGCCTTCGTAGAACTTTTGTGTTGCAGGAACCATTCGCTCTGCGCTGTTGGGGTAGGCGACAACGGGGAGTCCTTCTTCATCAAGAACCATAAAGGTTCGGTTCCATCGGGCAGGGTCAAAAACAATCTCGCGCACATCAAATCTATTATCTCGTGCATTTGAAATGATTGTCTGTTCAACTTCTGCAATTGGTACATACCATCCTTGTTCGGCATCTTCTGGTCTTTCCCATAACCCAAGAACGCTCAAGTGTGGCTTTTCACCGCCAAGTGACCATGCAACAAGTGCAGTTGAGTCATTGGAGAATGAACCATCAAAGGCAAGAATGACTTCTTCACCAGGTATTGGAACTCTTGTTTTATCTTCTATCGCTTCCCATGATCCTGTTGGCAACCATGCAACAGATGTGCTAACAAAGCAATTGATGCGCTTGGTGCGAAACTCAGCTTCAGGGGTACGCAACACGGCGCTCTCAAAATCGCCTAGATCAACAATATCGTGCAAGCCAGGATTTGCTTCAGCCCATATATCTTTGTCTCTGTGATCACCTTCAGGTTTTGCAGGTTCCCACCATGCAAAGAAAAATGATGGGTCTTTGGTTTCTTCTTTGACGATTCGTTGCCCGTATTGGTAGAGCGAATAGCAAAGTGAGTCTTGACCATTGGCTTGTGTTTTCACACCTGCCGTTGTAATTCCAAAGAGCAATGAATCAGCTCGTGCGCCACCTGCAAGTGAGAGTGTGTTCCACAAATCCCAACTCGGTTGTGCGTGAACCTCATCAAAGATGACAAGCGGTGAAGGGTTCAAACCTTCTTTTGTGTAAGCCTCTGCCGAAAGGACTCGATAGACAGAAGCCTTTTCTTTGAACTCAATTGCATCGCGGTAGAGGGTGAACATGGATGAGAGTTCTTGATCCATTTCAATCATTCGCTTGGCGGTGCCAAATACAATTCTTGCTTGATCGCGGTCTGCTGCACACGAATAGATTTCTGAACCGTTGCCGCCGACTGTTAGACCGGCAAGACCCATTGAAGCAGCCAATGCACTCTTGCCATTCTTCCGGGCCATTCCGACCAGGGCGGTGCGATGACGAAATCTTCCATCTTCACGGCGAGCAAGTGAATGACGAAGCAACTCGCGCTGCCACGGGCGAAGCGATAGCAACTTGCCGGCAGGCGATGCGACTGAATCTTTTGTGACTCGACAAACCGCTTCGGCAAAGTCGGCGTATAAGTCACCGTCTCCACGAATCTGATCTTCAAGTGGAACTTCAGTCAACCATCGTGGCGGCCAAGACTTGTCAGACATTACGCTTTTGCGAAAGTAGCTCGTCTAACTTACTGCGAACCTTAACTTCTGCAACCCCCAACTTGCTTCTATCAGAAGGTGTCAAACCTAGAACTGACAGAAGTTTCAAAATCTCATTCTCTGTTGTGCTAATCATTCCGACAAGTGGGTTTGCATAGGCATAGCCTTTGTCTGTGAAAAGCACATAATCTGTTTCTTTCAACTTTTCAACAAGTTGAGTTTTGCGATCAAACTTCTCGCATAGTTCAATCAAGGCGATGCCATCTGAGTTTGCAATCCACGGTGCCATTGCACGAATGTCTGCCCAAAGTTTCTTTGCGCCCTTTGAAAGTTGCGCAGGTGGCTTGTCATCAATGCGTGGAAGCGCAATAACATTGCTCACATCAGGCAGTTTGCGTTTGCCTGGGTTTCCCAATACACGCTTGAGTTCAGTTGGTTTCGGTGCTGGCCCTGTCATATTTTTTTTGCCTTCATGTAAATTAAACGCCCCCTATGGTAAATTGCGGTCATATGCTCAAGCGAATACGCGGGGTTACGCTATCACGCTTGTTTTGCAAATCTGCCGTGTACCCATGTGTGCCACCGGGGGGTCTTGGCTATTGTGAACCTTTTCGACTATTACATTTGCGGCATAAGACTTGTGCATTGCTTGGAATTGACAAACCGCCTTGTGATAGTGGCTTGATGTGATCAAGAGTTAAATCTTTGGTTGAATGGCAGATTGTGCAAAATGGTTGCAACGCTCGCATTGTCCGAGATAGCTCATGCCACTTGCTATCGTATCCACGATCTGCACGCTTCGGGCGCTTGCGTTCTAGTAATCGTTTGCAACTGTTGCATCGTGTAGCTCGAACAACAACACCACAACCATTGCAAGGTCTAGGCAATACCATCAGTCTTTATCAGATACTCAATAGCCATTGACAACTTAGTGGTGTCGTCACCGTAGTACCCAAGACCTACATTACATCGTGTGCATAAGAGTCCACGAATCTTGTGAGTGTCGTGATTGTGGTCAACAACTAAACCGCGCTCTGCCTCTGATGTATGTATTCCACAGATAGCACAACTGTTGTTTTGTGCTACAAGGAACGCATCGTACTGCTCATCTGTAATGTTTGTAATCATGCGATGTTTGTTGCGACAATCTCTGCAAATGTCATAGTGACCATTCGGTGTTCGCTTATCTTTGTGAAATGAATCAAGAGGCAAATCTATTTTACATCGGCGACACTTTGCAGTTGTGTCAGTCCTCTTCCTCATCATCATCTTCAGAAGTATCCAATCCAAGTGCAGCAAGACGATCCTCAGCCGGTAATGAAAGGTATGACTGAACCGTTGATTGAACTGCACGATTAAGTAAAGATTCAATGGCATCAAATGAAAGTGCCTGATCTGTCATCAACTCAGTTGCGACATCACCGATGTTTATGATTATCTTCAGCATTGTGTGTATCCATATGCTGTCACAGGGATAGCAAAACCTGATGGCGAAAGCCTAGCATAATTGATTGCCAACTTTGTCAAATCATTCACAATTGCACCACTTTCAAAATGTCTCCGAAGTTGTAAAGGCTTCCACGCTTTTCAATATCATGGCGTTTGACAATCCGATAAATCTCTCTCTGACTTATCTTGAGCCACAAACTGATTGCCTCAACATCAAGAAAGAACTTTCGATTCGGATTGCTCATCGCCAACTTCACCAATCGAGCTACTGTCCACGATTGTTTACATCCAAAGCAAGAGACCTCATCAGTTAAGTTCTCAACATCTATGACAACAAATCGTTTGCACTCATCACTTGGACAAGGAATGCGCCGGGCTTGTTCAGAGAACTTCTTTGCTGCTGCTCTACCTTTGGCATGGAGACCATAGACATCTGATGCAAATTCTACTGCCCACGGCTGAAACAAAGTGTAGTCAAGGTGTGCCAGGTGGAACGAGCAGGTGGCATCCACCTCTGCCTCAATCGTTGGCTTTTTGTCTAGGTAGGCAGGTGGTGTAAGCCCACGCCCAATCCGAATCGGCACTTCCCACCCATGCAGGATGTGGAGCAGGTCAGTTGCCATCGAGAAGTCCAATGCGTTGACATTGATGCCGATTGAACGCTCTGCACTCACCGCGCCTGATCCTGTCCTTGCAGGGGCAAGATGCTCACTCGACTCATGTTGCAGGGCAGGAAGTTCAACCAGGCACGCCTTGACCTTTAGCTCACAGACAATGCACGCGCCTTCTTTCTTGGTGGCTCGTTGGCAGATGTTGCAGTTCATTAGAAAGGAACTCCTTCGTACTCTTGGATTGGCTTTGGCTTGCCCCAATAGGCAGGTGCCATGTCAGGTGTTTCAAACAAGTGCATGGTCGAACATAGGTGTGTGGCAAGGGTGACGGCGTTGGGATTGGTTCCCATTGCAATCCGACTTGAAGTTCTTCTGACTGCCTCAAATGAGATGACAGTCTTGTGGCATTCATAGGTTCTTGCACCCTGCAAAATCTTCACGATCTCTTCTGCAATGTTGAGTCGAGCCGTATCAAGTTTCGTGTCGAATCCTGCCGAAGATAAACCGCGCCAAATAAGTTTTCCACAGGCTCGGCAGTTTATTGGATTGAAGTTGAAATTCATTATATTAACCGCGCCCAAGCGTGCCACCGAACCGCGCCCCGCGCCCCTCTAAAGAGGGGGCGCGTCGGCGCGGTTGTCGGCAGTATGCCGAGAAATTAGCGGATTGGTTCGGCGCGGTTCGGCGCGGTTGCATTGTCAAGAGTTATCCACAGGCAAAGTCTCAAGAGTTCGGACATCATTAACGACAAAAGTTTTCTTGTGCTTGAACAATTTCTTTTGTCCTTCCTCTTTCATTAACATATGACCACTCATGACCAACGATGTCAGAGCCGCAGAAATCTCGGTGTTGCCAATCTTATGACCTTCTTTTCGAATCTTTTCTCTGATCTCATTCAATCCCATTTCATATCCGTGTGCTTCCATAAACTGTGAGACCAACTCAAGGCGAGAGTCGGCAGATGCAACTGCAACTGTTCCACCTGAGATTGACACCGAGATTGACCCATCCTTGCCGTTTCGGATATTGGCAACGCCAAGTGTCTTTGCATCAGGGCAGATGGCTCGGACATAGCCAGGGCGATCCTTAGTCACCTTCAACTCCAATGCCCCGTCAATGCCTCTGCCAAATGGCAAGGACACATCACAGGCAATTGCCACCCCATCAATGTCTGCTCGTTTAGCTTGAGCGCCGATGGCATAATTGCCCCGGTTATCCTTTGATTTAGTCACATGATCAATGGTCAGAATCCCTGCGCCAAATATCTTCAAGGGTTTGAGAATCTTCTGTGAAAAGGTAGTTGCATCCTTATTCTTTTCCAAGTCAAGGGCAAGTAGGTTCATCGCAGCATTGACACCATCAACGACAATCAAGGTTGGCATGAACTTACCAATCTCAGTTTTCATGATCTCACCGATGCCATCACCGAGAGGTTCATCAGGGTTGGCATACTTGAATGACTTCAGCTTCTCCATGTCGCACTTGAGGGTTTTCAGGCGATTGAGAATGCCTCGTGCAGAATCTTCAAAGTCAATGTAGAAAACACAATTCCCCTTTGCTAACTCCTGCCTGACCGCTTCTAGTGCCACCCAAGTCTTGCCTGACTCAGACTCGCCAAAGAGTGCGTTGACCTTTCCGGCGTACAAAATGTTATGCCCATCCTCACGGCGAAGCATTGAGGGTGGCGGTTCTTCCTCAAAGTCCTCATTCCAAATCTCGCGTGGAATCCAAGAACTTGTGGCAACTTCCTCATTCTCATCATGTAACTGCACCATTGAAGGTGCGTGAATCTCTAACCCTGCCCAATCGGTTTTCAGCTCGTTGGATGCTCCGTAACCCTTCTCACGCAAGGCTTTGGCTGCTAGTTTGAAATCACCATTGTGTTCAATCTGTGCGTAGGCTGCAAACTTTGAGTATGAGGATTCAGCATTGAAGATAGTGCTTGTTGAAAATACAAACAGTTTGTCATTGCCGTTGAAGTTGGTCGTGGCAGATACGCCTTCATTCTTGCCTGGTCTGCGCCATGCGGTGGCATCTGCCTTTGAATAGACCTTTGTCCACCCAAGAGGTTCAAGGATAGATTCCCAAGTGACTTTGGCGTTGTAATCATCACCTGCCGACAATGACGAGTCATCGCGCTTGACCACATCTGCCTGAATAGATTCGACTTTAGGCATCTGATCAAACATCGCAAAGAGGTCATGCAGGGCATTTCTTTGCTGCATCGTAATTGTTGGGATGGTTTCGATTGAACCGCCAATCAATGTCCAATTGCCACCTGAAGGGTGTGTTGAACCACCTGAAGGTGCGGTGATGGTGAACCCACCTTGACCGCGAGTTTCGGCAAGCACATCATTGCCACCTTCACCTGGTTTGCGAGCCAACTTTGTATTGCCAGGAACTTCGCCATCTGAAATCTTGTAGAGCCAATGAAGTCCACCTGAAGGTGTCATCTCCACATAGCCTGAGTTCAATTGCTCCCATAAATCTTTCAACCCTGAGTTGTTGGCAATCTCTGCAATCTCAAGATGTATCTTTTGAGCTACGGCGCGACCTTCAAGTTCAAGCATCTCAAGATTGCCAGAGACCTTGCCGGTGACAACGCCAATGCCATCAACACCATTCTTGAACCACATGAGCAATTCATCAGTATTGGGTAGTTCCTCTTGAAAGCGTTGCCAGGCAAAGGCAGGTCGCTTAGAACCGTCATTGGCGACAGGAACGACAGAGATTCCTTCTTTCAGGAACCGCAGGGCGATTGGCAGTAGTTCATTCATCGTTGCCGACCATCCGTGAAATAATCCACTCAACAACAGGAACTGCAACGGCGTTGCCCATTTGCTTATAGCGGTTTGAATCTGCCTGTCCTGATGTCCAATCATCAGGGAACCCTTGAAGGCGTTCACATTCAACAGGTGTCAATCGGCGAACAGTTGAAGTTTCAGCAAGGAACAATTGTGCATGATGAGATTGCGGTGATGGCAAATGACCTTGCAAAGTCAATGATGTTTCTGTTTCGGTAGCACTAAAAGTGTTCGCTTTCGCATCTTCTCTGACTGAATATGCAATCGGTTGTTCTTCAAAAATCATCGGCACATTTCCCCCACCTGTTCCATACCTTGAAATTACTGTTGGCATAATCCCATCTTCATACACTCTGACATCATCAACACGAGTTCCATCAATGATCAAAACTGTTGCAAATGCTTCACCGTTGTTATCCATTGCGTTCAATGTTGGTGCTACCCCCCCCGAAATCCAAGATTCATAATCATTTACATTTTGCGCTCGCTTAGCTTTCGTGAAGAACAACATTATCTTCAGGTCTCTTGTAAGAAGTTGCCGTGAGTGTTGTCACGCCTTCCGTGTATTTTGAAAATCCTGATTGACCAAAAACTTCTTGAATGACAATCTTGTTTTCGTGTGCTTGCTGTTGTTGTGGAAATTTGTAGTCACTTGCTTGAAGTGTTCCTACGATTTCTCCGCTACTGATTCGAGAGCCTTTTGAAGTTGCGGTGGCAATGTCTTTTCTCTTCGATTTGCTCGCCTCAAGATACCCTGGGCGGCTTTGGGAGATAGCGAGTATTTCTTCAGGTGATCTCCCTGAGTCTCCAAGACATCCGACAATGAACACTCTACGGCGGCGTTGGGGTACTCCGAAGTGTTGAGCATCAAGCACCCGGTAGGCGATGCGATACCCGCGCTTGACCAACGCTTCAACGACAACGGCCATGTCTCTTCCGTTATTTGAGGAAAGTAACCCAGGGACATTTTCGAGGATAAAATTTTGCGCTCTTGTTTCGTCAAGGAGTCGGCAGATTTGCCAGAAAAGTCCACTCCGTTCTCCGCCCAATCCTGCTCGCTTACCGGCAACTGATAAATCTTGACAAGGGAATCCACCTGTGATGATTCCTGATTGTGGAATAAATCCTGCTGCGATGAGTTGTTCACCTGTTACCCCCATGATGTCACCGAAAATTGTTGAGTTGGGAAAGTGTCGGCGTAGCACTTCCTGTGCTTTCTTATCTATTTCAACCGATGCAACTACCTTCACACCGTTTCGTTCAAGAGCTAAATCAAAACCACCTACACCTGCAAACAATGAAACTGCCGTGATCATTTGCCACCCCATCCTTCACCTTTGAAGATGGTGCCACCCAATGAATACTTGCGTTGCATCAGTTTCTTCTTGCAACCTTCGCAAATGATTCTCTTGTCATCATTCATCTCAAAAAAAACTTCTGCAATGTGTCCACAGTCGCAGGTGAATTCATAAAATGGGGTCATTATTTACCCCTTGCAATATCAGCCGATACTGTGAATGCTCGTGCTTCGTGATCTGTGTCAATGTGAGTTTCAATCTCACTTGCAATGTGTTCTCGGACAATTTTTTCGACTTCAATGGCAATCTCGAAGATAGCCACTTGATCTTTTTCTCGCTTGAATATCGCCTCGCGGATTGCTTGCTGATAATCACTCATTCATTGCCCCCGTTCAAAGTTTTCTATCTTGTGAGGTGGTGGGAGTCGAACCCACCTGCGCAATTCCCCAAGAACGCAAATCCCATACCTCGTTCCCCGTGGCGAAAGGAAAGGTTAAAGCCACAGGAAAGTTATACCTGCTTTGCGCCCAACTGATTCAACAATGCCTGAACTTCAGGTGGCAAGTTGTTGGTGTCAATCGGTGCTTGTGGTGCGGCAGGGGCGGATGCTTTCGCATTGCCACCGCCGATGAAGGCATTTGCCTTTGCTAGATCATCAGGATTGCCTGTGGCATCAATCAAGACCCACGGTGCCGACTTGCCTGGTTTTGCAGTTCCCTGCCCGATACGAGCAAGAACTTTCTGACCGATCTTTTCTTTCAAAGCATTCTTGAGTGCAACATTGAAAAACAAGATGCCTGAATGTGTTTCATTGCCATCTAGGTCAACAAGGTCAACCTCGACTGCATCTGTGACACCGTGAACTGTTGTGATTTCTCGCTTGTGTTCAATCGGTGTGATGATAAGCAGCTTTCCTGCCAAGTCTGCAACCTTGACTGAATCACCGCCACCTTGCGTTGGTGCTGTGAACATTACTGTTCCCCCTCTTCGTTGTTGTTGTCTAACTCTGTCGGTGGATTATTTTCCACCCATTCTTTGACACCATCTGAGAGTGCCTTTGTCGGTATCAGACCGCACTTGCAAGAGTTACATTCGCACATCATTGGGTATCTCCATGACAGGCGCGAGATAAATCTTTGCTATACGGTAAAAAATAAGGGCAATAACTGCATAGTCGGTTCGGTTCGGCAGGTATCAAATCCCACATTTGCGGATTGCTCTCAACATCAACTGTTGAAAGAAGTGTGTATAAACTGTCAATGCGAGCAAGTGCATCTAGTGCAACCTGCTCATCGTACTCGTACATCTCTAGGTGCATATCATCAAGCGAACCTGATGTTGGTAAATATACAATTGCAACATGGTTGACGGTGACACCTTGTTGTGCTTTGCCGTATCCATAAAGCTGAGTCTGAATGATTTGTTGTTGGGTCGCGCCTTCTTTCCTGCGCGTTTCAATTTGCTTGGATGAGGTTGTTTTCCAATCCATCACGATTCCACGGTTGACATCAAACAAGTCAATTGAACCTGATAGACCTGAACGAATAGTGACTCGTTGCTCTACTTCATATCCTTCAATCTTAGCAAAAACTTCGGCCAAGTAAGCATGAATTGCGGTTCCCACCTGGGCTGCCCAACTGCTACTGCCACCCTCATTGATCTTTTCCCAATCAAGAAGTTTGTAAGCAAGACGGCGTGAGCATTCATGCCCGATTTCAGATGGCCCGATGGCAATTTGCTTAGAGCGTGGCGACCATGCACCTGCCTTTGAAATAATCTCGGCGAGTTCATTAGCCAACACCTTTGAAGGTTTGTGTGGAGCAACAAAAGTCATTTAGTCATCATCCTCTTCGTCATCTTCATAGGGTGCGAAAGGTGGTTCATCGAGAAGTGGTGAGATGGGCGCAATGATGCTCATAACTCACCACTTTCGACAATTGTGAAACGGCGTGAAACTGTTGGAACCTCAAGCAACTGAATGACTTGATCAGGCAGGATTTCTCGTGCCTTCTTTACATCAAGTCGCCTTGATTCGACAAATGACCATCGGACAACCTCGTTGCCCTGATACATACCGACTTCAGCATCGCCTAATGCACTTTCAAGGTGCGAACGAGCTATGTCGGCAACTTCTTGCCATTCTTTGATGCGACTCAAAGCATCTTTGTATTGTTTAAGCCAAGAAGCAATGTCATCATCTAAGACAACACGCTTGTGTTCAATTTCAATGGTCACTTGTAATTCCCCCGAATCTGTTTAGTACCAATTGAATTTTTGGAAGTGCGACCACGCATTACATGGAGACACATGGCGCCTGTGAATATAGGCCAGAGTTGCCACGAGTTGTGACACCTTAGACTCAGAATGTTCCATTCCAAGATTGCGATAGGTAGAGTCAAGCAGTTGGCCGATGCCTTGAGCTGAACTCGTTGGGTTTTTTGCATTTTTCCAGGCTGATTCTTTTCCAATCAACGCGGAAAAACATTTGTATTGCTTAGTTGTAAGCAAATCACGAGCCACTTCCTTCGGATTAACCTGGGAAAGTGGTGGTCGATCTGAGTAGACAATGGATGCAGGAATTGCAATTTGTGGAGCGAATGCGGCATTGACAATCATTGATGTCAAACCACTTACGCTGATCATTATTGCAATCCCCCTGATAAGTCTTTTGTTTTGAGTTGTGATTGGAGTTCTCCTTTTGATTTCACCCCTGCTTTGCGAAGAACTTGCGAAATGTACGAAAGGTCAACATTCAAAGCAACTGAGATTTCTTTTGGTGTTCTTCCTTGCAGATGAAGTCTGCGAATAGTCTCGGCGTTATTTTTGCCGAACTTTTTGCGCCTTCTTTGAACATAAACTCCACGATCCTTTGGTGTCGTTCCTGCCCAAATCCCAAATGGGATGTTTTCTGCAAGTGCGTATTCCAAGCACTCCTTTCGTTCTATACAACCTTCGCAAATACTGCGAGCGATTGGGAGACTGTTTGCCTCTTGGACTTTTCCTTCAGGAAAGAAAATATCCGGGTTTTCGATGTCACGACATTTTGCCTGTAACAACAAAGGTAATGTAGGGAAGAAGAATGTGAAATTCACTCCCTTGTCTCAAGCCATTGTTCTAAATCCTGAACGACCCATGATTTTTCAATGCCGGCATTTCGGCGTTTTATTATGACATATGCAGGTGGAGTTTGTTCAAGACCACGAGCTGATGCATAGTTGTTTGCTTCCGTGATGGCTTCGTCCCAAAAGGCAGGAAGTGTGATCGCCTTGCGGTTTTTCAACTCAAAGATGTAAGTCTTGTTTGCAACGACACAAACAATGTCACCTTCATCTTTGCTTCCTGCCTTTGTTAGTCGCTCTGCGCTGACCCCGTGTTCTCTCAGCCACTTCATTACTGAAGTTTCAAAGAGTGCGCCTTTTCGACCATTGGGATTTGCCAACTTACTTCACCAACTCCAATTTTGTCGCGGTAGGCATCGAGCGCATAGCGCGTGCATACTTCACGGCGGTGATGAGTTGTTCAGCCAAAGTAAGTGCCTCGCTTTCGCTCACGCTTGCGAGTTGTATTGCAAGGTCAGGAACGGCTGATCTTGCTTTATCCATCAATCGAGCTGATTCAATTGACTTCAAATCTATATGCCTCAATGAATTGATCGCCTTCAAGGATTCCATCGGTACCTGGGTGAGAACATCCTCAATCAAATCGCAGTTGGCATCTCTTTCTTCTAGGTAAATGACCACATCGCCATTGAGGGCATTGTGAACCGAAAAGAGGGGGTCGCGGTTGATCAATAGCCCCACCCACCCTCTGAGTGTGTAATCTGTGCGGTGAACCTGTCCTCAAGGGCTAAAAGCCCCCACACAAGCCCTGTGACGGCGATTGCGCCCCCAATAACGACCAAAAGCATCATTCATCCCCTCTCCTTTGGAATGGCTTAATGGTGACACAAAGTTATCCACAGGCACCTAAGACACCCGAAAGATTGCTTGTGTTGTGTATTGACATCCGTATGGATGAGAGTATCGTTCTTCTTGTAGGGGGAACGGCTCCCACAGAAAAGGAAAGAAAATGAAGCTAGTTGCAAGAGATACAAAAGTAACAATCAAGTGGTTTGTTTATGCAGGTGAAGAAAAGATTGCTCACAACTCAACAATGCGTGGTACTTGGGGTTACGATGCAGAGTGTTCTTGCGGATGGAAAACAACAACAGGTGGCGCAATTAAGTCATGTGTATCAGAAGAAGTTAAATGGCACAAAATTTTGGATCACAACTATGACTGGCAATTAACTTTCACAAAGGCAGGTGCATAATGACTACAAGAGAAGAAGCAAGAGAAGAAGCATTGAAGTTATTCGATGCAGGGATTCCAAATGAGATTGAAGATTCATTTTACAAGTCAATGTTGAATGGACATCGTTGGGGATGGCATCAAACATCGTTTTTGTTATGTCCTGCCTGTGAAAGAAAGGCAAGCTAATGTTCACATATGCAGGAGTTATCGCCTTTCAATCAGATACAGAATTGACACCTGAACAATTAAATCAAATCATCTTTGCGATTGAAGTTCAGATGCAAGAACCTGCCGATGCAGATGGCAATGATGAAGAGTTTTCAACTAGCAATGTGATGGTTGCTTTGGAAAGCGTAGGTGCATAATGATCACAAAGCGCGGAAAGAAAGTACGAGCAATTGCAATTGCATTTGGAATCATTGTCATTTGGCAAGTTGCAAGCAATCTGTGGTGGGTTGGAATTGATGCACCTAATGCAGAGTTTTTTGGTTGGTGTTGGGGTTCAATGAGCGAATGTGTGGTGTTGTAATGGTAGGAAAGAAAATTAGGTCAGTCAGAGTCAGCGACCAAGTATGGGCGAAGGCAAAGGCGAAGGCACAGTCAGAAGGCAAATCAGTTTCCGAAGTAATCGTTGACTTTTTGAAGGGATATATCAAATGACAAAAGCTAAAACCGCCATTGCCTTTGCCGAAAGAGGTTGGCACATCTTGCCTGTTGCTCCTTATCAAAAGACACCATTCTTTCCCATTGCAACTCATGGGTATAAGTCAGCGACAACTGACATTGAATCTATTGAGAAATGGTTCACTCGCGCACCGATGCTCAACATTGGCATCGCTTGCGCCCCTTCAAACTTAGTTGTCTTTGACATTGATTATCGAAACGGCGGAACAACTGAAGGTCTCAACCTTGATACATTCACAGTTGCAACAGGCGATGGCTTGCATCTGTATTACACCGCCCCTGCCGATGCAAAGTTCAAGGGCAAATTGCGTGAAGGTGTTGACATCAAGCACAATGGATATGTCGTGGGCGCAGGATCATTGCACGAATCAGGCAAGTTCTATGAGGTCGTCAAAGACATCCAACCTGCACCGATGATGGAATGGATATGAGTTGGATCAATGTGCTTGCAGTTCCGATTGTTGCACTCGTTGCAATGGGTTTTGACAGGAAGCACATCTTTTGGTCAATCTGTGCCTTTTTCTTCGGTTTTTGGGTATTGATACCGCTTTTCTTGTTACCGAAGCGACCAAAAGCTGAACCTAAGATTCCAAAAATCTTTATCGCACTCGCCGTGAATCGTTACATTAAGAAGGAATTGAAAGGAATCAAATACCCATCCGACATCCTCTGAAAAAGACAAAGAAATCCCCCTCACCATGACCGACCAATGGTGAGGGGGATTTCTTATTCGGCAAGTGTCAGAGCAATGCCTTCTTCAAGAGAAATTTTTGGTTCATATACTTGCAACATTCGAGTTGGATCGCCTACGCGGTATTCAACGCCTATAGGCGCATCAAGATTGTTTTTGATAGGGGCAAGGTATTTTGCTTGCAACATGACCATTTCTGCCAACTCAATGAATGAGGTTGGGCGACCTGTGCAGATATTCATGACACTCACATCATTGATCACGGCTGCAAAAGTAGCGCCAACAACATCGTCAATGTGAACGAAATCGCGTACCTGGGTTCCTCTTCCCCACACTTCAAATGGGTCTGCCTTGCGCTTGGCGCGTGCAATAAAGGATGGGAATGGGTAATCAAGTGCTTGATCTGAACCGTATCCGCTAAATGGTCGCAATACAGTTACCTTCAGACCTTCAGCTCGTGCATATGAGGCAAGCATTTCACCTGACAACTTTGCCCAACCATAAGTGAAGTCAGGGGTGCGGATGTGTTCTAGGTTGATGTCAATTTCGCGCAATTTTTGTTGATATTGCACTCTTTGCAAGAAGATTGGGTAAGCCGCACTTGATGAGAAATAAACAATGTGCTTCGGGCGAGTTCTTAGCGCCCATTGGAACATGTCTGCATCTATGGCAAGGTCAGAGGCAACTGACAGAGGGTTCCCCTCAATAGTCATCCGCCCACCGACAATCGCCGCGAGATGAATCACGATGTCAAATTGTGTGTTGTCTGTGGCGAAGAAATGTCGAACCTCTTTGCCATTTACTAAGTCAATGCCTGTGATGTCGTGGCGTTGTTTTGCAAGCGCACGATGAAATGCACGCCCAACGAAGCCGGCATCGCCTGTGATAAGAATTTTCATTACTGCCCCCACTCGTACAAGTATTTATCATCACCTGATAGCGCCACAGATTTCTGTTGGTCAACGGTGAAGAAAAACCTATCATTCTCATCTAAAGCTGCGCCAATATGACTTACCTGGTTGACAGGTTCAAGCAGATATGGCTTACGAAGGGATTTACCTTCAACATCTGTATCGTAGAACTCGTCATGGACAAAGCATGAGAATTGGATGCGTGGATATATGAGATTTCTCAGGAAGTCTTGGTCTTGGGTGTAGTAGTCCGAAATCTCAACAGACTCAATCAGGATGCGGATGTCTTTGAACAAGGCAGATCGAACTGTGAACATACCTGCATTGATGGGGTAGTTATGACCAATAGGATGATCCTTCATGATGTGGGCATCAAGACCTGACTCAATGAATTCCTCGTGGGCGTTAAGTTCACGCAAAGACAGTCGAGCATCGGTATCGCGGAAGGCAACAAAGTCATAATCTAGTTCACAAGCTAGAAAGCGCCACAACTTGGCGGTGTGATCTTCAGGTGCATCTGTTTGAATAATTCGCACATTGGGAAACAGGCGAAGGGTTGAGATTACCCAGGAAGGCACCGATTGCCCAACAAAGAAGATGAGGTCATATTCCTCATCCAAAATCTCTTGAGCAATGATCGCGTTCTTGATTGCCCCGACACAGTATCGAAGGTCTGACCCATACAAAGAAAAGGATATTGCCTGTTTCATTTGCGAAGTTTCTTCAGTAAAACCTCATATGCTTCTGATTCAATGTAGTTTTTGTAAGCAAGAGCATCGGCAGAATAAACTTCCTGTGCATTGACCTCACGATAGCCCTCATCCCACTCAGCTTTTCCTGCAATGGGGTGCATATGCTCAACAATGACATCTTCAAGGTAGGTCAAAGCGCCTAAATCTTCTCCCAATTTCTTCCAAAAGTTGTCTAGGTAAAGATGCTTCATATTCGGTGGCACCATGCCATCAAGTGCGCCAACAATGTCTGATGTCATTGAGACCATCGTTGGAAGGCGCTTGCCTTGAAGTAGGTCATTGCCGTAGGCAAGTGACGGTGCCTGTTGCAATGCCGCAATTAAGAGTGCATCCCAATCGGCGGTGCGTGGGCGGTGGTCATCGCCAACGAAGGTGAAATACTTGTATTTATCTTGATACTTGCGTGCCACATAATTGAGTGGCTTTGCCATGCCTCGTGAATCATTGTTGCAGGTGATCACATAATCATCGCCTAATTCAAAGACATATTCATCTGCCTTTGGGTCGTCATAGTCCACAATAAAGAGCAATCGTGAGGCAGATGACAGGTCATCGTGACAGGCTAAGAGTTCAACGGCATTGTGTGGTCGCCCACGAGTTGGAACAAGTGTGATCATTTCCATCGTGATTCAATCTCCCCTGCAATCGCGGCATATGCTGCCAAATCTGTAAATGAATCCTCGTGGTCAGGTGTCTCAATCAAGCGAGCTATTTTCACAAGACATAAACACAAAGCGACCTGTGAAGGTGTTATCTCAGTTTCAAGATACACGCTCCACAGGTCGGCGATGCGTTTGTGATTTACATACGGTGATCCATAGTTTTTTTGACGATCAGTATGTGTGAGGCGTTTTGCCTCATCTAAAATTTCCCCCCGGTTCATTTTTTACTTGCTTCCTCTGCCAAAATCTGTTGACTTGGAATCAAGCGCCTTCAAGACAGGCCCAGCAATTGCTGCCAATCCTGCTACAAGGTAATTCTTCACAGGCTGATTTGGGTCTGCAAGATATAGAGCTGCAACGGCTGCTGCTGCTGCACGAAGATATGTCTTTGCAATTGCTTCAAGTTTTACTTTGTCAAACATCATTACTCCTTAAATGTAGGCTTGCCGAATCCAACGATGAACACGGGCAAGGATGGCTTGAGTTTTCCACGATTCTTCTTCTTATAGGCGCGAACCTTACGGCAAACTTGACCGCCATTGCGCTGATCGCCCTTTTTATCAGGTGCCGTGTTGCCCTCGATTGTCACGACAGTTCCATCATCTCGAACCTGCAAGACGATGCCAACATGAGAAATGCGGTTGATATTATCTCCTGGGAAATCAAAGAACACGATGTCACCTGGCAGGGGCGTGGCAACCTCGGCATCTTCCCACTTGCCCTTTGCTTGGAAGGCTTCTGCCCCTGACGGGGTGAATGTGCAGTTGGGGATTGAGGTCACTTTTGCTTTTTTAGCGCAAAAGTTGACGAAGGCTCCGCACCACGGTTGGTTTGCCTTTTGATAATGTGTTTGATTTTCGGCAGGGCCTTCAATAAAACCTTCTTCGCCTCGTGCCACATCAAGAAACTTAATGAGTTGAGCTGACATATTTACCCCTTAGTTATTGCGAGAAAGAAGGATGCGATAGATTTCTTCAACTTGTCGTTCTAAGCGCTCAACTGAATCTTTCATACTTGATCCGCCATTGGGTTTCAATTCATTCAGGTAATGCTTGACAAGCCATCGAGTCACGGCAAGGAATGCTCCACCGATTGTCAGAAGAGAAACTGCTAATGCTGCCCAATCTTGAACTGTCATTTGCCAATAGCCATCACTTGCATCGTCACGGTTCCTGAGCTGGTAATTGCCCATATGCCGTTTGCTTTGTTTTCTATCGTGATCTTGTCGCCGTTATCCATCTTGTATCCGGTGCTTGAGGTTACATCTGAATTGCCCACGAAGCAGGTGCCGCTTGAACTGTGCAGATAGACCATCTCTGCTTCTGCGGTTGCATCAACAAGTGCTGTTGGCGATGTCGTGACGGTGACTTGACGGGTGGAAATGCCCATTGTGGCTCCTATTTAAGCAAATTGACTAGTGATCTAGTTCTACCTTGTGCGAGTTGTGTATAAATCTGAGTGGTTGCAACGCTCGTATGTCGCATCAACTCTTTTACTGCAATCAAATCTCCCCCTGATTTTTCAAGCATTGTTGTGGCAAAATAATGCCGCAATGAGTGAAAATGTTTAGCATCCTCGCCTAAAATACGGCGCATTTCATTTGCTGCTCTGCTTGAAAGTTTATTGGGGGTGACTTGCCACAATCTGCCAAGCGTATTGTAGGACTTAATTACATCTGAAACTATCGGTGAAATTGGAATAATTAAGTCAGTTCCACCTTTGCCCTGCACTCGTAAAGAGTACCCATCTTCGTGTTCAATCAAATCTGAACCTCGAATGTTGGCAACTTCCATTGCCCGAAGTCCTGCGGTGCCACCCAAAATGAACCAATCGTGCATCAGTTTGTTCTTGGCATCTGCGAGCAACTTTTGATATTCTCCCTTTGTCACAGGCTTTGGAACGCCTCTGCCTGGTTTGACTTGAGGCAGGGCTTCGGCAGGGTTATTGCCATTGACTAGGTTCATCTTGTTCAAGGATTTATAGATTGAGCGCAATCGGGCAACATAGGTTGCCTTTGTGGATTGCTTCGTAGCTTGAAGAATGACACGCTCAAGATCGGCATAAGTGGCCACCGCAGGGTGGACACCCAATCGTCTGATTATCTGCATATCCTGCTTGAATAACTGCTCTGAATATCCACTTGTCCGATATCTATTGTGAAGCTGCTCTGCGATCTGCTCTAGCGGTATGAGTTCCATACGCTAGATGATAGCACCTAAACCGTCAGGTTCGGTGTGGATTGTTCCGCTTGCTGCGCTTCATAGTGGGCTTTAGTCATTGAAGTAAATGACCCATCTGCGTGAGCAATTAAAGCGTGTTTGGTGACCTCATTAGTAAATGGGTCTGTTATTTCTAGAAAGGTTACATTATCCATTTTTATAACTCCGCACTAAAGCCTATGTAGGATGCAGCGTCGTTGTTTCCTCTAATCCACCCAACTCGACCAGATGTTAAACCGCTTGCAGTCAATGTTATGTCTGTTTGTAATGGTGTTGCATTTCCTGAAGCCAAAGAGGTAATGGCAGTTTGACCACCAGCAACATCTAATAACTGAATTGAACCACCATAATCTAAAGAGGTAGGCGCAATTCTCATTCTAACTGGAAAATTCACTAAGAAATTACCATTACTGCTACTATAAGTCCATCCTAAATTAGTAAGTGGTGCATAAGCCGCAGTCGCTACATTTCTCCAGTAGTACCTCTGGCAAGCGGCTAATTCTCCTTGGATTGTTGCTGCATAGGTTCTAAAAGGTAATGCAACGCTTCCAATGTCAATCTGTATTCCTGTTATGTCATAGTAATCATTAGCACCAGCGGTTCCTGTTGGAGTAAAACCAAATAGGAAACCCAATTCTGTAGCAGTTGCACCAACTGAACCTGTGTAGGTAAAACGTTGCCAAGTAGTTGTGAGTGTTGCTGTTTGATTTACAACATCGGCTGAACCTGTATAACCAGCCGTTATGAGGTTTTGGTCTGTGCCAGTACCGCTACGCAAAACAACAGCCAAAGCATTAGAAGTTGCAGAATAGTTTGCACCTGCGCGAGCATAAAAAGAAAATGTGACTGTTTTACCAGCAAAAGGAACAGAGTTAATTGACTCAAAACTTTGAACTAAATAAAGCGCGCCTGTTCCTGTTTGTCCAGAATTGCGTTGATAACGCAAGCCATACTGGATAAATGGCAAGTTTGTTGTATCGCTAGTTGTTTGGCGTGAAACTGTGCAAGCCTGATTTGCACCTGTTCCTGTTTGGTATCTGTCTGCTACGAAGCCAGATGTGTATCCAGTTGATGCTGCTAGTGCGATTGAAGTGCCACGCTGCCAAACCTGCATTGCTGAGTTCAAAACTGGATTGGCTTGGACTGTTCCAGCCGTATAACGCAAGCCTGTTGAGGTGGAACTATCTGCTACGAGAGTTTCCCCATTTGATCCTGCTGCGAGATTGTCGAAAGTCGCCGATCCTGTTCCAACAATTAAATCACCTTTGGCTGTGATCTCTGTTGCCATTGAGTTTGTGATTGTGACTGTTCCTGAAGTGCCACCACCTGAAATTCCTGTTCCAGCAGTTACACCTTCGATGTCTCCTGATGCCGGGGTTGCAAATTGGAAGAAGATGGCTGCGCTCGCACTTGTGAAGCGAAGAACGCCTCCTTGATTCTGCGCCAGAGCAAGTGATCCTGAAGTTGAAACAGTTGCCGTTCCTGCCGTAATCGTGCAAACGCCTGCGCCTAAATTGATGATTGTGACAATGTCGCCAGCAGCAAACAATCCGGTGTTTGCGGTGATTGTTGTTGATCCTGCATTGCTCATTGTGATTGCATCACCGGCATCAGCTGCAACAAGCACATAAGAAGCAGTCTTTGCGTTTGCAGCTCCGCCTAACATCGCAGTTTGTTGCAGCGCTGTCATTTGCGCTGCGGTCAAAACTTGACCGGTTGTGAATGTCTGTTTTGCCATTGTTGCTCCTTAATCAATAGGAAAGCACAGAGTTTGCGCCATCCAACATGCCTTGTGTTGTTGAATCTAAAATGAATGCCTGAATTATAGGCTCAGCCGTGAAAAATTTTGTTCCCCAAGTGTTGGTCGTAATGTCATGCTGAACGCCCTGCACGAATAGCTCAAGGGTGACACTTCCTGCCCCTGGCGTTGACTTAGTAATGTCAACCAAGTCAAAGATGTCTAGTTCCAATCCTGCCTGGATTCGAGCCGTCTCTGCATCATCTGCCAAATTCAGCCCAATGGAGTCAATGCGGAAAATGGCATCTTTGCGTGATTGAAGGATCATCGTTGCCTGGTCAAAAGACTCAGTATCGGTTTGAATGAGTAGTCCTTCACGCTTTCCTGAGTGTATGAAATAGGTCTCAATGCTACTTGTATCCTGAACAGTTTGAGCGATGCCACCCACACGATTGACCGTCACATCGTTAAAGATAAGAGTGTCATCATAGGCAAAGTCAATGGTTTGATATGAAATGCCTGTGCCATCATCTGCAAAATCTGTTGCCGTCTGATCTGCCTTTTGAGCCAAAGTATTTCGAGACAAGAATGTGGCATTGCCTTCAGGGTCAATATAGAACCCACCGAATTCGCTGTTTTCAATTGTCTGCAAGGCATTGAGCAGGTCGCGCTCGGTGCCTGGGTCTGCCTGAACTGTGCTGTCGCCTGTGTCAATCACGCGCTGAGAAAGTGGAAAGTCTGGAACATCAAGCAGGTTATTCATTCGCGCACCTGTTGTCTGCCCTGCCGAAGTTCCTGCAACTGTTGAAATTGAGATGTTAGAAAACAGACGGAATGCATCCACGCATTGCAAGGTCACGCTTGAGACTGACTCAACACCGACTTGAAAGTTTGTGTCATAGCTCGTGATGTAGCCTGAATAAAGGTAATAGCGTACTGAATTGTAATCTGCCCATATGCGGATTTTGCGAAGAGGTAGAAGTTTGCCGTAATAGGGAGATGAAGTGTTTGTTGGCACCCAATCGCCGTTTGTATCTTCAAGGACAATCGTTGCACTTCCTGCTTCAAATTTGTTGAGGATTCTGTTTCTGCCTCTGCGAATTGAAGCGCGAAGGGTGATGTCAGAAACATCAACAACATCTGACGGGCTATCTGCCAGGATGCCCACGCCAAGCGGCGTTGAAGCATCTCCAAGAATGAGTGGGTTGCCGAAGGCAGGGCCGTTGGCAAAGTCAACTGCAACGCCAAGTGTAGGCATAGACATTAGATTGTCACCGCAGATTTCAGAATTACTTGACCATTATTCTGTCCTTGAAGCAAACCGTTTCGAACAGTTGTAACCAAGTCGTTCTCGGTTGTCACACTTCCCTGGACAGTTACATTCACAACAACATCCCTATCGCGTGATCCAACTGCACCTGATGAGAATAAAGTTCCACCTTCTGCCATTCTGAATGAGCCGGCATCAAATGGTTGAGTGACAACTCCTTGAGATATAAGAGAGTTTTTTGCAACACTATCTTCTAAGGTTTGAAATACAGGTGCAACATTGTCTATAAGTTTCAGGAATTCTTTGCCATTTTCACCTATAACTGAAACACTATCTCTTCCCACAGGAATATCTGGTATTAAATTCGGCCCTGGCCCTGGCCCTGGCCCCGGCCCTGGCGTTGGCATTGTTGGCATTGTTGGTGCAAGTTTGACACCTAACGCTGCATTGTAGGCATTCAAAGCTGCAAGTGCATCACGCCAAGACTTTGCTGCCTGATTGCCAGGTGTCGGCCATAAATCTGATGGAACTACACCATCAGCAATTTTCTTTGCATAATCTGAAACTTCTTTGCTAGTGAGTTTCCACTTGTCCATCAAAGCGTTGACTTCGCTCTGATCTAGTTTTCCATCATTGATGTATTTGAAGAAATCAAGGTACATCTCTGCTTGTTGCTTGGTGATTCCCCATTGCTTTGCAAGCAAGTCAATTTCTTCTGTGGAAAGTTTTGCATCATTGACTGCAAATATCGCTGTCGTGTAAGCGACAACGGCTTCTTTGCTAATATTCCACTTGAGGGATAAAAGAATGACCTCTTCAGGTGAAATCGTCTGATCGGCAACGACTGCAAGCAAATCAACATATCGCTGAACTGCTTGATTTGCCATCATTTGTGCATTCATGTTTTCAATGATTGCTGCAAGTCTGCGTTGCTCTTCTAGGTTGTTTTGCTTGAGAAGATTTAGGCGTGCTGCTTCAAGTTGAATTGGGTCGGTATCTGAAACATTTCTGATGCCAAATTTGTCAAGACCTGCTTTTTTGATTGCAGCTCTAACTTCAGCGGCTTTCTTTTCAGCAGCGGTAAGTTCTTTGGTGTCTGTTTTTGTCTTTACAATTACTTTTCTGTTCTTTTCATTAGTTGCTGCAACTTGCTCTGCAACTCTTGCTAGATCACCCAAGTGTGAATTATATTGAACAGTAGATTCTGAACCTGCATCGGTTGCATCTGTCAATTTATTGATTGCAACATATGCCGCACCTGCTGCGATAACGAAACCGCCAATGGCCGCTGCTGCTGCAATTGCCGAAGCACCGCCTGTGGCAAAAGCGGTTGCGGTGCCGGCGGCGGTTGCTGCTGCTGCTTGCTTGATAAAAGCTGATCGTAAAAGACCAATGGCTGTGACAATGCCATAAATGCCTGTTGCTAACTTTGCGCCGATAAAGATTGCGGCAAATGCTTTGACTGCCCCTAAATTCTCAGAAATTACTTTGAAGAATCCTGCCAACAATTTGCCAACTGTGATAAGAGTGGTGCCAACATCTTGCAAACCTGCTGCGAGTTCATCCTTATTTGTATTGACCCATTGCTCAAGGGCAGGAAGAACATCTGCAACAATATATTTTGCAAATTCTTGAACTACCGGAAGAAGGGCATATCCTAAAGTTTCAAGGATTTCGCCATAGGCAATTTGTAGTTGCCTCAAGCGACCTTCAAGAGTATCTGCTGCGGTAATTGCAGCACCACCATATGCTTTTGTTAAAGCATCAACTGCGCCTTTGAAATCTTTATTTTTGACAATTGTTTTGTCAATGCTCACGCCAAGTTTTGTGAGTGCGCCAATGTTGCCATTGTATGCCTTTGCAATTGCTAAGGAAACAGTCTGCAAATCTTTTTGAGTACCTGCTGCGGTATCAAGAGCAACATTTTGAAGAGCCTGTGCCTGTGTCAAATCCCCTGTTGCGGTGGTGAGGGTAATAAGACTCTGACGAAGTTCTGTGTCAGATACGGCCACCAACATTTGTTGCTTAGAAATATATTCTTCAGTCGCTTTTATTGCGGCATCTGTTGCACCTGTGGTGTTGCGCAAAGCATTGGCAAGGATTGCCTGTGACTTCTGATCCTCAATTGCACCCTTGACGGCATCAACACCTGTTTTGACTGCAAATGCACCCACGGCAACTGTTGCAACTGCAAATGCTTTGCCGATTTTCTTTCCTGCATTGATGAAATTTTTCTCAAGACTTTTGAGGTCTTTGACGGCTTGCTTGGAACCTTTGTCATTATAGACGGTGATAATCCGCTCAACAATTGCCACGATTTACACCTCTCTTTGACTGATTGCGGCATCAACGCGTGCCTGTGCTTTTGCAGAGGCTTGTTCAACTGCCTCACGAATTCCTTGCAATGCTTTGTATCTTTTGTTCTCAACTGCGCGAATGAGTGCGCGACCTTTATCTTTACCTTCACCGCGAGCAGTTGGCAATGCGCCATGCTCTCTTTGAATCACACCAATAAAGTGTTGTGAAGCCTGTGGATTGCGTGAACGGCTTGTTCGACTTCGTGATCGAGATGCTGCACTTCCTCGACCTGCCGTTTCAAAGATTGCACCACCTGGGTCACGCTGAATGACTCCGTAAGTATTGCGAAAACCGCTTCCGTCTTTTTTGGTAGTTGCGGCAGTTTGCTTGATTCCTGCCTTAGCTCGTTCGGCATCGTAGGCAATGAATCCACGAGTTTGATCTTGGGCTAATGGGCCGACTCCATTGAATCTTTTGAATCCGCCTTTTTGCCATCCTGAAGGGTGGATTTGATCATTGCTTGGAAGATAACCTTTTGCCTCAAGAACAATCGGTGCAAGAATGCCACGAATTTCTTTATTCAATTCTCTTTTGAGGTCAGGCGCGAAGCGTTCAAGGGCGATGATGTTTTCGGTCAAACCTTGCATCACAATTGTGTAATTGATTTCCGCCATTACTTGCTTCGCGCCTTCGCTCGTTCTTTCATGTATATGACTATTGCTTCAAGTATGCCATCGGGAGCATCAAGCAAATCATTTGGAGATATGCCTGTCTCCACAGAAACCGCTGCTATTGAATAGGTCAGGCTGTCTCTGTGGATTCGGAATTTGGGTCTGTGTCCAAAGATACAGCTTCAAGTGTATCCAAGAAATCAGGCCCAAAGGGTTTCACAACTTTACCGTTTGCT
>Ga0164294_10000650_pt1 | contig 32978 bp, 26 predicted proteins | sample GEODES005metaG_FD_111479 | JGI IMG/M metagenome (GOLD analysis project Ga0164294, IMG submission 111479) | Oligotrophic lake water microbial communities from Sparkling Lake, Wisconsin, USA - GEODES005 metaG | ecosystem: Environmental > Aquatic > Freshwater > Lake | place: USA: Sparkling Lake... | reverse complement strand
GAAACAGGTGTTTTCCCAATTCAATTCTCTCGAGTCTTCCCCCACCGAGCTCATTCCGAAAAACATTATCCAGATTTGGGTACAGAAAGACGGCGGTGCACCGAAAATCCCGCAAATCCACCTCAACTACATTGAGCAAATCAAACAAATGCACCCCGACTACCAGCACCTCTTTTTCGAGGAAAAGGACATTGCCCAGTTTTTTCAGACAAACTACCCCGAATACTACACCACCTATCAACGTCTGCCCGTGTTTATCCAAAAACTGGACTTTTTCCGCTATTTAGCCATTTATCATTACGGCGGGTTTTATTTCGACGTGGATATTCAGCCCCTCCGGCCGCTCGATGATGCAGTTCGAAACCACCAAACGGTTTTCCCGATTGACGAATATATACCCGACTGCAATCCGCGTTTCAAACCCATTTGCGAGAGAAACATGCATTTTCTCTTGGGGCAATATGCCTTTGGCGCGATCCCCAAACACCCCTTCTTGAAATTTCTGGTCGATACCATTCATCAAAACCTGGATTTGTACGTGAACCTTTACCGGAAATCGGGCAACAATGAAATATATGTCTATCGCACCACAGGACCGGATTTCGTCTCGTATGTCTATGCGAATTATGTCTACAAGAACCAAGTCTATATCTTGGAAAATGGAAAACGGCAAATGTTTGGCGACTATGCCCGACACGATTATTACGGGTCGTGGAAATAGACGCCTTCACCACCGTTTCGCCATTTTCCATTTCAACAAATCGTTCTCTTTGGCCGCCGTCGTCGTCGGGAATTCCGTCTCTCCATATACGTCTTGCAAGAGAAGCCATTCAAACAGACCTCCCGCATAGACCCATACATCGCCAATGCCGAGCGATCTCAATTGGGTCTGTTTTCGGTAGGGTCGTTCGTCCCCCGCGTTCTCTCCATAGACCACAATTCGGGTCGTCGTGTCGGTGTATTTTTGGAGGAGTTCGTTGACAAAGACCACCTCTTGCTCGGGGCTGAGTGTTCCCCGAATAAGGCAAGATGGATTTTCGAGCGTGCTTAGCAAGACAAAGGATTTCGGCAGCGTTTTGGCATAAAGTACGTCTTCGAACCCGACCACGTTTCGCTGGGCGGGAAAGACCCATTCCAAGAAGGATTGCATATTTCTGTCTGGAATAGAGACATATCATTTGATTACATGTTTTTACGAAGAAACATCATAAACACAACGCGAGATATGTATTTAACGTACCTACTTTATCAATCATGGATCTCTCGCAAAAGAAACTAACCAAATCGGAATGGTCTTCCGTAGAAATACCCGTGGCGGAGCAAGAGAAACGCGTCTTGCAACTCATTCTCGACGGGTATTCGAACCCCGATATCAAGAAAAACGCGCATCTCTCGCTCATTGGATACACGAAAATGGACCCCAATCCAGAGATGGAATACTATCTTTTCCGCCACTATTTCCAGTCCGTCATGGAACAAATAGCGGCGCCCAAGTACAAGACGGCCATCCAAACATGGCTAAAGAAAATCCAGACCAAGAAAACGCGCAATCCGAACAAGGCCGACATGATTCGGCTCGGTCGCGTGGACCAAATCATCCAGTCACAGCGCGACATGTTGTTTGAGTTTCTCTTGCTCGACACGGCGGCGCAATGGATCCAGACCGAATCACCCACGTATTTGTACCAACTGGTGCAGTTCCGTCCCGCTTCCATTTCGCATGTGAATCCCTATGTGACTGAGTACATTGACCTCATTTTGGAGACGGCTGACCCAAAATCCCCCGAGTTGATTCGCGCCACGTTCCAGCAGTCCGCCACCATTCTGGAAAAAACGCCGCGACTCATCCAGTACCAAGACGAAATGCTCTATTCCCACCAAAGCGATCTCTTTCGCGTGTTCCGGGGGTCAGTGAAACCCAAATTGGTCTTGTACATGGCGCCGACGGGTACGGGGAAAACACTTAGCCCCATTGGCATCTCTCACCAATACCGTGTCATTTTCGTCTGTGTGGCGCGCCACGTGGGACTAGCATTGGCCAAGTCGGCCATCAGTATGGGGAAAAAAGTGGCGTTCGCTTTTGGATGCGAGACCAGTTCCGACATTCGCCTCCATTATTTCGCCGCGGCCGATTATTCCGTGAATCGGCGATCGGGTGGCATCGGGAAAGTGGACAATTCGAACGGGTCCAAAGTGGAAATCATGATTTGCGATGTGGCGTCGTATCCCGTGGCCATGTACTACATGAAAGCCTTCCATTCTCTCCGGGAAACGGTCTTGTACTGGGACGAGCCGACCATCAGTCTCGACCAAGAGACCCACGAACTCCACGGACTCATCCAGAAAGTATGGACGAAAAACCAGGTTCCGAACATTGTTCTCTCGTGCGCCACGTTGCCGAAACGGGACGAGATTGGTCCCTTGATCCATTCGTATAAAGACATGTTTCCCGGGGGTGACGTGCATACGATTGAGAGTTTCGACTGCAAAAAGACCATTTCCTTGTTGAACAAGAACAGCCAGATCGTGTTGCCGCATTTGATTTTCGCCGAGTATCGCCATGTCATGGATTGTGTCGACCACTGCAATTCGTGTCGGTCTCTCTTGCGCTATTTCGACGTCTCGGAAATCATCCGGTTCCTTTGCTATGTGAAGGGCGACCCCGCCGAGAAATTCCGGCATGTGGGCGAAATCAATTTGCTCTCCATCAAACTCTACTACCTGGACGTGTTGCGGAATCTGGACGCGGAAAAATGGCCGGCGATTCACCAGGCCATGGTGTCGACACTGCCCAGCCGGTTTTCTCTCGAGAAGGAGGGGTTGAAAAAGATGTACAGCGTCTCTTCCTCCTCGACCACGTCTTTCGCCATGTCGCGGACCGTGAGCGTGGACGCGCCCATAAAACCGAATCCGGGGTTCCAGGGCATTCTCTTGACAACGACGGATGCGCACACATTGACGGACGGTCCGACGCTCTATTTGGCAGAAGACGTCAAGAAGATTGGCCGTTTTTTTATCCAGCAATCCAATATCCCCGACCAGATTTTCCAGGCGATTCTGGAGAAGATTGAGAGAAACAACGCCATCAACAAACAGGCAGACGCATTGCAGAAAGAATTTGAAGACAAGGATACGTCTGGGCCCAAAGAAGACGACAAGAAAAAGGCGGAGAAGGATACGACGACGAAAGAGCAGCAACGGCTCTTGGATAAAATCGCCGAATTGAGAGAACGTCTTTATTCGGTGCAGATGAATTCGGCCTATATCCCAAACACAAAGGCGCACCAGGATATATGGGTTCCGCGCGACTGCAAGCATGTGGCGAATGCCTTTGTTCCGCATGTGAGCGAAGCAGATGTGAAGGAAATCATGGGTCTAGGGAAAGTGGACAATCAGCAGAAGCTGTTGTTGATTATGGGAATCGGGGTCTTTTCTCTCGACGCGGACATTGCCTACATGGAAATCATGAAGCGTCTGGCGTATCAACAGCAATTGTTTTTAATCATTGCTTCGTCGGATTATATTTACGGCACGAATTACCAGTTTTGTCATGGATTCGTGGGGAAAGACTTGGCCAACATGACACAGCAAAAGACGATCCAGGCGATTGGGCGTGTGGGGAGAAACAACATTCAGCAGGAGTACACGGTGCGGTTTCGGGACGACGAGGTGATTCAGCGGCTGTTTAAACGGGCGGAGAGAAACATGGAGGCGGAAAATATGTGTCGGTTGTTTTGCTTGGAGGAGGAGGATTAGTTCGAGGTTTTGGGCGGAGCCCAAAACCTACGAGTACCGGATAACTATACCCACTCGCTTTGCTCGCGGGTATATAATGTTTTTCCTGGTTGGAATCCGAGGAGGGTTTGTAAAACACCTATTTGGGCGCCTCGAGCCCTCTACCAGTATTTTATTTGGATTGTTTTCAAAATAAAATACCCCTGAATGGACATCATAAAACAATACATGGTCTATTTCCTAGAAAACCCCGCGTTATTGTCGTAATCACCAAAAAAAGTCATTGAGAAGAAAACAACGAGGGGGATTTGATTGGACATTTGGGTTTGGCGCCAAACCCACGGAGGTTGTTACACCAGTAGTAGACACTAACAAAAAGACGGATCCATCAAAACAAAATGAAAATCTTACAAGTACGAATGGTTCGACCACAACTACTGAAACAAAACCATGGTATAAATTTTGGGGAGGAAAGGGTCGAAAAACCTCGAAAAGACGGTCAAGAAGATACCGACGCTAATGTCTAGTCGTATTTTTGTTGCCCATGGGCTACGGAACACACTACTAGACATCCCTACGGGAGCTGGTCATATGGGTTTTTGCCCATATGACCAGATGTTAAGATGCATAATATGCGAATCATATTATGTATTGGGTTTTTAGCGTCTACTGGATCTTGATTTTCTATGTTTTCGTTTGCTTGAACGTTTTGTCGAACGTTTGGTTCGTCGTCTTCTGCCTCCTTTTTTTTCTAATTCGGCTATTTTTTTTTTTAAGTATGGTATAATTTTTGTAAGGTACAAACTATTATATAAATCATCAATATTATTTATATGTCCTGTACCAGAACCTACACCTTCTCCCATTTTAACATTATCAAAATCTAATTCGTTTAAGTCCGGCACTAGATCGTTTACTTCATCTGTTGGCCAGTTATAATCATTTACTTTCGCAGGTCCTGTTTCGTTAAATACATTATAATTGCTTAGAAAAAGCCAAGATTTGTTTCTAAAAACATCTAGACGTTTACTCATATTAAATACTACTGTGTATAGTTCTTTATATTCTTCTAAAGTGGGGGGGTGGGGGATTTTAGTCTGTTTGATACATCTTTTAACAGTTTAACACCAGCTAATACAGTTGCCACTGGTGTAAGCGTGTCCTTTACATATAAGATCGGATTAAACCGACTTGTGGTAACACGTGTCAACATTTTTATTATATTTTATACATTTATTTTTTTTTCATACAAAATTCGGTCGTGTTCAAACCAAAATTCGAAAACTATAATGATATAATAATCCCCTCCCACGTATTCGGTTAAAATGTATTCATCCCTCATTTGGATTTTCATCATTTCCATTGCCTCCATTTATTTAGCGCATCGTATCTGGGACCATTTCAAACAAACGTATACCTCTCAAAAAACCAAACATTTAGTGGAAATACAAACCAACAAATACAAACAAATGGTCGAGGAACTCACGAAACAATCCAAACCTATCAATCTTAGTCCGAATCCAGATACAAATTACCTAAATCCCGAAGAAAAACAATGGATGGTCCAACAACTCGAAGAATTTGTTTTCCAAAATAGGAACTCCTAAAGAATTTGTTTTCCAAAATAGGAACTCCTAAAGAATTTGTTTTCCAAAATAGGAACTCCTAAAAAATAATGAAAAAATTGAACCCTAAAATCGACATAAAGTGATATTCGTATACATTCTAAAATCCAATCCAACCACGAAAAATGCAACCCATTCACGATTTAGCGAAAGCCACAATCGATTATCCCGACATCAAACTTTCCTATGAAACCGTATCCCATAAGAAAGTTTCGGTTAACGAAGTCCCCGTTAACGAAGTCCCCGTTAACGAAAACAAAATCGTCGAATTGAGAGATCGGTACTCGAGCCCTCTATCCGTATTTTATTTGGAATTTGGCAAATAAAATACCCCCTGAATGGGCATGGAATATTGTCATATGCGGCCATTCTTCCAGACACCCCTCACAAAATGTATTATCTGTATTATGTAAATGGGTTTTTGGCGTGAGATGACGATGGACGATATACCATACGTGTATGACATAGCAAAGGATATATGGACAATACATAAGGAGAGTCGAACCATATATGAGAATAAATTTTGTAGTTTTCCGGAAGGGTGTTATGTGTATGATGAGAATGGCATAAAAGGTTATATCATATCACATCCTTATAACATATCCTCTCCGCCAAAAATAAATACACTATTACCTGAAGTAGAAATGAACTGTTTGTTTATTCATGATATTGTAATGGTTACGGAATATCGTGGAAGAGGCATTGGAAATGAAATCATTACTAAAATAGTAGATGGTCATCCAATCGTATCTTTAGTAGCGTGCGATGATAAAGCGAGAGATTTTTGGATAGGGTATGGTTTTGAAGAAGTAGCCGAATCCGATTGTGATTATGGTATCTATATGGTGAAACATATGGATTCTCGACATTTTTCATAGTTCGCGAATAAATGACATCTATTACGGAGGTATTTTAGTTAGGCAAAATCCCATATGATTAGATATGAACACTCCCGATCTCTCAATTCGACGATTTTACAAAGGGTCGAGGATGGGATCGTCGTTTTCCTAAACAAGGCCGAAAAGGGAGTTTGGCTACCAAAATAATAACGCGGGTTTCAAAGAAATTGGATAAGAGATCGATTTTTTTATGTCTATGGTGGGCGAGCGGAGCGAGCCCCCTTCCTCCGAGTTTTCCAAGACTCCTTCCGGCTGGGTTCTTGCAGAATGGTTGCATGTTTAGAATATTCCATGTCCATTCAGGAGGCATTTTATTTTGACAAATTCCAAATAAAATACTGGTAGAGGCTCGCTTCGCTCGCGTACCGATCTCTCAATTCGACGATTTTACAAAGGGTCGAGGATGGGATCGTCGTTTTCCTAAACAATGTCTAAAAGGGAGTTTGGTTACCAAAATAATAACGCGGGTTTCAAGGAAATTGGATAAGAGATCGATCTTTTTATGTCTATGGTGGGCGAGCGGAGCGAGCCCCCTTCCTCCAAGTTTTCCAAGACTCCTTCCCTGTGGGCGTCTGGAAGAATGGATACAATCCGAGAATATTCCATGTCTATTCAGGAGGTATTTTATTTTGAAAATCATCCAAATAAAATAATGGTAGAGGCTCGCTTCGCTCGCCCAATCTCTCAATTCGACGATTTTACAAAGGGTCGAGGGTCGGACTCGCGTTTTCCTAAACAATGTCTAAAAGGGAGTTTGGCTACCAAAATAATAACGCGGGGTTTTCTAGTAAATTGTCTAGGAGATCGATCTTTTTATGTCTATGGTGGGCGAGCGGAGCGAGCCCCCTTCCTCCAAGTTTTCCAAGACTCCTTCCCTGTGGGTGTCTGGAAGAATGGATACATTCTGAGAATATTCCATGTCCATTCAGGAGGTATTTTATTTTGACAAACTCCAAATAAAATACTGGTAGAGGCTCGCTTCGCTCGCGTACCGATCTCTCAATTCGACGATTTTACAAAGGGTCGAGGATGGGACCCGCGTTTTCCTAAACAATGTCTAAAAGGGAGTTTGGCCACCAAAATAATAACGCGGTTTCTAGGAAAACGGCCATGTATTGTTTTATAATGTCCATTCAGGGGTATTTTATTTTGAAAACCATCCAAATAAAATACTTGTAGAGGGCTCGCTTCGCTCGCCCCTTTATTTCTCTCAACTAGGTGTTTTACAACCCTCCTCAGATTCCAGCCAGGAAAAACATTATATACCCGCGAGCAAAGCGAGTGGGTATAGTTATCCGGTATTTCGTAGGTTTTTATCGATGGGGTCTCCCCATCTATAAAAACCTCGACTCGAACTTAAACGCCACCCAATACACTCAAATTGTACGGGTTCGATTTCAGTGCACTCAAGATCCCAGGATCCGTGCGGTCCATCTGCAATCCCTGGTACAAAGGTTGCGCCCCCGTCATGCGCCCCATGGCTCCCGCTTCCGGCGACTGGTACGGCATCGACGCACTGAGACCACGTTTCATGGCCAAATCCTGCTCCATGCGCCCATTCGTGCGCATATTCACATCCCCGTTCAACAAAGACATTCCACCGGAAGGCGTGTACCCCGTTCCATCAATCGCCGACGATTTCGCCCCATTGTTGCGCTGATTGTATTCCGCCTCGTAGTTCCGCATCTGTTTCGCGTGGGTCGCGCCCCCAATCCCGCTATAATAGAAATCGTCCGTCTCTTGGCGCATCGTATGCACCGCTTTTTGCGGGTTCGACAGATACCCCGTTCCCCGCTGCCCCGCATTCACGCCCGAAAACCCAGGTGTTTCGTCCGCCATCTCGCGCAGAGTCGGCGCTGGCCGATCGGCCGGGTTAAACAGGTAGCCGTTTTTCACCGTCGTCTCCGGGTTCTGGTAAGGCCGCATGGACCCAATCGCGTTCTGTCGTTTCGATGGACGCAAGACATCGAGCAGAGGCGCCACGGCCGCACCGAACGCACCACCAATAGCGCCAAAATAGTCGTCCACATTGGCCGTCGCACGATTGTTCGTGTAATTCTTGAGTGTTTTTAGACCGAATTCCCCCTCTTTGCCGCCACCTTTCCCCACAGCATCGGCCGGAGCAAAAGGAACCGGCCCTAAATCCATGTGGCGGGAAGGCATGTATTCGCCGTCTACATAGGTCGCGTCCACGGACGCCTGCGCGCCTCCTTGGTAGCTCATGGCCACCGACCGATTGGTGTCGTCGCGGTCGACCGGCAAAGCATACATGGTCTGGGCTTGACCGGCTGCGCCCGTGGTCGTCATGTAGCGAGACGAATCCAGAGCAAAGACACGATCGGGCCGATTTTTCTCTAAATGTCCTTCTTTCCCGCGGTGCGTGATTCGGCTCATGGCCGGACCTTCGTGGCCGTCGAGAGAAAGACCGCCCGCTTTCGGGTTGTTGGAGGCGCGCATTTGGTCTGCGGTTTTCGGCATCCACATTTCGCGCGCCATCATGCCGGAATTGAATCCGAGACTTTGTTCGCCATTTTTCCCTAAACCGGGGGCAACACGGACTTCTTCAAAAGGTTTCACATTCGCCATGTTGGTGGATACGTTCATACGCGACTGTTCAAAGTCGGAATAAGACGGCATTCCGTGGGCCCACTGCATGTTTTCCGTGGGGGAGAAGAGCGGCGCCTGCTCCTTTTTCGTGTAAATCTGCGATCCGGCGCCGGTCATGTTGTCAATCAAACTCTCGTTGGCATTCTCGTCGGCGATACGCGACCGGAGTGTGCTGCCGAAAAAGGGCACCATGTTGTTATGCTGAAAATAGTCGGCGGACACTTTGTCGCCGGTAAGCGAGTAATACGACCCCGTCTTGGAGATATCATGCGCCGAAGTCTCGTTTGCGTTGAAATATTTGTCGGTATAGACATTGTGTATATCGGAATGATTCACGGTGGAGAGAAGACTGGTCTGGTCGATTTCGGCGTTGAGGAGCGGGAATTCGTCGGGATAGTTCCGATTGGGGATATCCGTATTGGGAAGGGACTCTTCTTTGTTCTTAAACCCTTCCCCCGAACGCTGGTTGGTGGCGAGATAGAGAGACGCCAATGCGACAAACGGGATAGCTAATTCCATATTTATAGTATGCGGGTATTTTCAATCGAAAAAAAACACCTTGCCTAAAAAACCAAGGTGTTTTTCACTTATGCTTTGCGACATCTTCCGGTGGAACGGTTGCGGCGCTGGGTGGAATTGCATCTCTTGATGCATCTTCCCGTCTTTCGGCTACGGCGCTGCGTAGACTTGCATCTCTTGCGGCAAGACTTCTTCTTGTAGTTGTGGACTTTTCCGGGGGGGCACTTGGACATTTTATATATAACGCAGAGATATTAGCGAAGAACGGGATTGGGATAAGGGGCTTGAAACCCATCTCTTGCTAAAATCCGGCTGTCTAGATTGTTGGCGAACCGGAGTTCCACGTTTGCCTGGGGGTTCAGAATCGGGGCTTCCCATCGCGGTTGCTCTAAATCCCGGTAAAGAAAGGCGGGATGCGAGGCGCGACTTTCCTCGACATGTACATCGGAAACGGGAAAGGAAATGGGGGTGCCTTGCGAGAGACGTGTGTCTTGGTAAGTACGGTCGTAGTTGTGGTCCAAGGGCGCGCCTAAGCCGAAAAGTTCGCTCTCTAAATTGGTGGAGTCGGTGCGCAAATTGGCGCCCCATCTCTGGGCACGTATTTGAGGGTCGGCCATAAAAGGGGCGTATACACCTGGGCCGGGGCAGTCGAGGGCGTACCTACCGGCAAATGTCATTTGTTCTAAAGATTTGGCCATTCGCCCCGGGTCGTCGCGGAATCGTGTAAAAGACATTTTTATACTATATACATATTATTCGGACTTGGATTCATAAGCAGTTAAATCCAATGTACCAATTAGATAATCGGTTACGTAATATAGTCCATAATTACGATTCGGACGATTCCCGTGATGCAATCCATGGTATATATTTACGCCTGTATGAACATACATGGCCCAAAACGAATATACGCTATAATAAGGGATCCATAGATATGCATAAAATGGTGTCCCTGTAAAATAATACGATAAATGACAAGCCAAAAATAAAGTGTATAAATCCCTTACAAATACTTCAGACGAATCTCCTGCAGTTGCACACCTGGAAGATCCAATATGAAATGGACAATCATGATGTAATTTCATATGAGGAGTACGTAAATGCGGAATTTTATGTATGATTATATGAGACATTGTAAAAAAAAAGTCGTGTAACAAAAATACGACAGCCAACTCTTTTGCAATAATTGGCCAACTTGGAAAATCCAGCGTCCATTGAATTGGTTTTGGGAATATCGTGAGTGAATTATATACATTATATCCAATCGCGTTTGCGTAGGATATTTGGGCGTTAAATGTTGATAATTCGTAAAACGGATTCGATTTCCACAATTTCAAATCGATTGGTTTTCCAAAAAATAGTATATCGGACAGTTTATATAATTGATAATTGATTGATCCTTGCAAAATACCACATCCTAAATAGGAAAATGCGAATATATGAAAGTCGAATTGATTGGTACATAAATGATAGACCAACGGGCTGTTAAACAGCGCCGTAAAAAACAAGAACGTATAACTACTGTTTGCCAACAGATTATATATTTCTATCGGCGATAGTATGCCAAATACAGCCATAATTTATATATTTATACCGGATACATTACTTTATGTGATATGGGCGCATATAATGTAACGGAATATATACATTCCAATCCAAGAAACCATATAAACCGTTTTTTTTACCCCCACTCATATCATGAAAACACTATGTCTTAATATGATTGTGAAAAATGAAAGCAAGGTCATTCGCCGCCTCCTCTCGTCGGTGGTCAACTTGATTGATTCCTATTGTATTTGCGACACGGGTTCCACCGACAATACGGTCGATTTGATCGAGACCTTCTTCCAGGAACACAACATCCCAGGAAAAATCACGAGAGAACCCTTCCGCGATTTTGCGCACAACCGGTCTTTCTCGCTAAAGGCCGCCGAAGACCTTCCCGCAGACTACATCCTCCTCCTCGATGCAGACATGGTCTTGCAGTTGCACGAAGATGTCGACCAATTCAAGCAGTCTCTTACCAAAGACTATTACCATATCTTCCAAGGGAGCGACGCCTTTTACCACAAAAACACGCGCATCATCAAGAACCGCATCGGCGCATCGTATTGGGGTGTCACGCACGAATATGTGAAAATACCGGAGGGCTCCACGTTCGGTTTGCTGGACAAGTCGCGTGTCTTTATCCACGACATTGGTGATGGAGGTGCAAAGGCCGACAAATTCGAGCGCGACATTCGCCTATTGAAACAAGGTCTCGTGGATTTCCCCAACAACGATCGATACACCTTCTATTTGGCCAACAGCTACAAGGATCACGGGGACAATGAGCTGGCCATTGAGATGTACAAAAAGCGGATTGAATTGGGTGGCTGGATGGAAGAGGTCTGGTACAGTTACTACAACATTGGGCGTTGTTACCGGAATTTGGGCGACATGGTGAATGCGGTTCATTGGTGGCTGGAAGCCTACCAGTATTTCCCGAAACGCATCGAGAATTTGTACGAAATCATCACGTATTATCGCGAGCAGGGGAAACCGCAACTGGCCTATCTTTTTTACTGCATGGCACTGAAACAATTGCTGCTTCATCCGACCCCCGACTATTTGTTTCTCCAGAAAGACGTCTATGAATACAAATTGAATTACGAGTTTAGTATCATTGGGTATTACTGCAATGTGGACGGGTACGACATGCCGCGCATCTGTCTAAAGGTGCTCAACTGCCCCTATACGGAAGATTCCATTGCGCGAAATGTCTTGAGCAATTACAAGTTTTATGCCAAAACACTGAAATCCATCTCTTGCCCGATGGAGGACCGCGTCCAAAAAGTGCTCAAGTCGATTGGGTCAGCGGAAGACGGGTTTTTCGCGTCGACGCCGTCTCTTTGCTGGATGGAGAAAGACCGTCTTGCGGTGTGTGTACGGTATGTGAATTATTACATAAATGAGAGAGGTGGGTACGAGAACAAGCAGAACATAGAGACACAGAATCGTCTGGCGATCATTGATACCCGTACTTGGATGAAATTGGCGGAATGGGACATGGAATACGATCAATCTCTCGACGGCCTCTATGTGGGATTGGAAGATGTGAGGTTGTTTAATCATGGGGGGGTGTTGTTGTACAATGCGAATCGGGGATTAGGTAGGCATAAAATCTTGGTGGAGCATGGACAAGTATTTGGCGATTGCGGTAGCAATCACGCTGAATACGGACAAGTATTTGGCGATTGCGGTAGCAATCACGCTGAATACGGACAAGTATTTGGCGATTGCGGTAGCAATCACGCTGAATACGGACAACCAAATCACGCGGATCCCGAAAGCCGAGATTCTAGGCCCCGATCGGGTCTTATTTTTTCAGAGGGGCAAAAAGACGTGGAAAAGAATTGGGTTTTGTTCGAGGACGCAAATGGCCAGAAAAAGTGCATCTATGGTTGGTCGGATCTCACGATTGGCGACTTGGTCGATGAACCACAGACCTGGGTTGAATCCGAATCAGAGCCCGATTCGGACGACGAAGACCAAGTTGTCCGGCGCAAACCGTCCGACTTTTTTTTCCGAAAGACTCATTCCATTCCCAGTCCGTCCCTTTTCCGCCAAGTCCGCGGATCCACCAATGGAATCCGAGTGAAAGACGAGATTTGGTTCATGGTCCATTTGGTGAGTTACGAAGACCGACGGTATTATTACCATATGATCATCGCCTTGGATCCTGCTACGTATGCCATCCGCCGTTACACGGTTCCCTTCACGCTGGAAGGAGAGAAGGTGGAATATACGCTCGGATTCGTCCACGAACCCGATACGGATAGTTTCCTCGTCGGATACAGCAAAATGGACCGTTCCACCGAATTTACACGTGTTTTCCGGCATGCAATTGAAGGATGGTTTGTCGAACATGGGAAATAATTCGGCGTCTTCATCATGGCAACATTTTTTAGCAAAACCACATTTCGACCAATAATATAAAGATGATCCTTTCTTTGCCAGAAGACGCGTTTTTAGAGAAACGTTTGTATTTCAATCCGTCTTTTCTTTTCGTGAAAGAGGGGAAGTACACGAATATAGTGGAAGATCTCCCCGCCGAATTCGTCTTTTCTTATCGCACGGCATCCTCTCGCTTTGAACCCAACTCGTATACCATGGTAAAAACGGGCAATCATTTGGATTTCGATTCTTCTACGGGGAAATGGGTCGTGGATTTGAACAAGACGGACGAGGTCGAGGTAAAAAATGGGCACGGGGCCTATGAGGACGCCAGGTTCGTCGTTTGGAAAGACCAACTCTATCTAGCGTATACGTATTACAACGGCACATGTCGGCAAGCGCTCTCCCCCTGGAACGAGCCGACCAACCAGCTCTTTTTCCCCAAACTTCATAAAGCCAATTGGGAAAAAAACTGGACGTTTTTCGAGAAAGACGGTGAGTTCTACATGATTTATTCCTACTTACCGCGTCTCTTGATTTACCGAATGGAAGACAAGTCGGTGGTATTGGACAAGACGTATTCGAATTTACCTGGTCTTCAGAGTGATCGTGGAATACGAGGAGGAACTGCACCTATTTACCTGGATGGGCGATATTATTGTTTTGGACATTACATGGAATTTACCGACCGATATCAATTGGCCGTCGTCGTGTTGGATGCATCCTCTCTCGAAATCGTGGCGTATGCAAAAGAGCTATCGGATCCCACCACGAAGATTGTCTATTGTCGAGGGGCGGGTTATATTCGTGCCCGGAATCAGTTTGTCATTTCGGTCGGGATCGACGACGCCGTTTGCAAACTGATTATGCTGGACCGTTCCGCCGTGGACGCCAAACTCCTTTTTACTGGCGCATAGCTTTTCCGATGAAACTCGGTGGGACCATAGGCCAACAGCCCGTCCATGTGCTTTTTCGTGCCGTATCCCTTGTTTTGATCAATCCCGTATTTTTCCGACAAATCGGTGCGGGTTTTGCATAATTCCAAGATATAATCGTCTCTCGACACTTTAGCCAATATGGAGGCGGCGGCAATACACGTATACAAGTTATCGCCCCCTTCCACTGTCTGGCTGGGCACTTCGGCCAAGGATTCCGTGTCCTTGTCCCAAACGGTGAAAGCGGGGAAATCGTTCCCGTCAATGAGAAGCAAGACGTCTTTTTGCTGATTCGGCAGTTGATCGAGTACGTCGCGACAGCATTGGCGCATGGCTTTCAAGACGGCTTGTCGGATATTAATAGTATCAATGACGTCCGCTTCCACATATTGGACCGACCATGCAACTGCATGTTGTTTGATATAGTCGGCGACTTGCCGGATTTTCTTTTCCGAAGAGAACCGTTTGCTGTCTTTGATTTGGGAATGGTCAAACCCCGAATCTCCTTTAGGTAAAATGGCGGCCGCGACATATAGACGGCCAAAGAGCGGACCACGCCCCGCTTCATCGACACCAATCTCCCATTGGATGTCTTTGGAAAATTCCGTTTTCAGAGGGGTTTGTTTTTTCGGCGGCATAATGAAAATGGATTATTGGGTTACTGAAAGGGTGTCTTGCGATTCAATTTTCCTCGCGAAAAATCGAATCATAGAATATAAACGTTTCGTATAATATGCGATTTTGGGGGGAATTCAAACTTAGTCCTCTTTTCTTATTTTTACTATTATTATTGTTGCTAGTGGCGTCTGTCTATTTCGGGAACCAGCTCCAAGTCAACCCGCTCGAATCGTTCATCTCCTATAATTATTCGGGGGATTTGTTCAGTTCTAGAGCAGTGTCTGAATATGGACCTCAGTCTCTCATGAAAGTCTACAACAACATGTATTTCGATCCACAAAACGCCAACATTGTCCAACTGGCGAGCGAAGAGTATTCTTCTGGGAATACGGGGGGCAACGTCAAGAGTCTCCAGGTGATTTCGCGAGATTCCACTTCGGCCATCTATAAGCCAGGGGACAAGATTCTCCCCAGCGCCACGGCGGTGATTAGTTCGGCCTATACGAATTACACTACAATGACGAATCTAAACAGTAGCATGTCCGCTTCGTCTACGGTTGCCGGGCTCTTTTATATTTCGTGGAAGCACGACACCTTTCTTCATGTGTTGGACAAGAACACAAAGAAGTTCCCTTATACGGCCTTGTCGGCATACATACCGGGACGAGACGCGAAATCGCCTTCGGTACGCTATTACGACGCGAATGCCAGCTCGCCAAACACGTTGGGGTCGAGTTTCCCCGTATCCGTGAATGATATTGGTAGCTCTACCATCACTTCATCGAAAGACGGATCGCTTTATGTAATACCGCATTACGACCCCAGCAAAAACGTCTACCAATTGTGCACCAATGTGTTTTTCGATATGAAAAACGGATCGTTGATTCTCTTTGGCGATAACAGCATCAATGTCTACAACCGACCGTCGAGTCTATCGACGCCGTATGTGGACCCGAGACCGGTAAAATATCCCACGTCGAGCGGGACTACGCCGAAAAACACGTCCATCACGATGAGTTCTCTCTCTTATTACCCCTATTATGCGATGACCCCCGACGATAATTTTATCATTTTGTATATAGCAACGGGGCAAAACACGGTGTTGGGTGTGGTGAGTCTGCAAAATGGGGTCTATCAGCTTTCCAATGTCCAGAGATTTTTAGCGAACGGGACGGTGGATAACAATGGGAACATTGTGACACCCTTATTAGGCGAAGACATATTCCAAAGAGGGCGGTGGGTGGACGGTGCGTGGCAATTCGGCGACTACAAAGGATGGGGGGGCGCCTGGGGCGCCAACAATGGCGACAGTTACCAATGGGGGCAAAACGGATCATGGGACAAAAACACGGGACCCGATTCTATGTCCGATTACTACCAGTGGCTCGCCTTTTGGAACACGGTGGCCAACTCGTCCAATCCTGCGAGCACGATGAAAGCGAGCAACATGATTGCCAAAACGAGCGCGGTTCCTCCGGTTTGCCCCGTGTGCCCCAATTGCGCGAATTGCACGGGGAATGGGGGAGTGTGTACGAGTTGTGGAGGCCAAGGAGGGGCTGGTCTACAAGGATCTTCGAACTCTGGATCTTCGAATTCCGGATCTTCGAACTCTGGCTCTTCGAACTCTGGACCGAGCGCGAACCAGATCGTCTCGGATACGGGATCCGGCACCAAACAGTTGCTGGAAGAAGCAGGGTCGGGTGCAACGAGTTTAGTCAGAGACGCGGGATCTGCCGGAGCCAGTGGAGTCCAAGGCGCCGCAAATATGGCGCGAGATACGGTTACGGGCGCAGTCGGTTTGGCGAAAGACACAGTCGGTGGTGCGGTCGGTTTGGCAAAGGACACAGTGGGTGGTGCAGTCGGTTTGGCGAAAGACACGGTCGGGGGTACGATCGGTTTGGCCAAAGAAGCTGGTAGTAGTGTCGCTGGATTGTTCCAGACCAATCCCACTCAGTTACAAGGCGGTCCGGGTCAAGGCGGACCGGGTCAAGGCGGACCGGGTCAAAGTGGTCCGGGTATCCCGGGTCAAGGAGGTCAAGGCGGTCAAGGTACCCAAAGCGGTCCGGGTACCCGAGGTATTCCCGGCATCGACCCCTATTCGCATTACGGCGCGCTTGTCGCGCAGCCCTCCAATTTCATCCCCATAACTACCGATTTCAGTGCATTCGGTAGATAAACATACAAATAGTATTTGCTCAATCCCCCGGTTCTCTGCAACGAAAAGTGAGTGCGTAGAATATCGAAACAATAAAAACCAAAACTAAAATAAACACACACTCCCTTTTATTTCATCCAGCATGCAATCTCTCGACTTCAATACCATTTTTGAGAGAACCGAGTGTTATCACCAAATCCGCGAAATTCTCGCCTCGTTTGATCAGCGCGTGAAAGACGTCCATTTCAAAAAGGGCATTTATATCTACGGGGCGCCGGGAACGGGCAAGACACATTTTGCCACGCAATTATTGAAGGACGCAGGGTACGACATTGTCAAGTACGATGCGGGCGACGTGCGCAACAAGAGTCTCATTGACACCATCACGTCGAACAACGTCTCTTCGTGCAACGTGCTCGACCTCATGTGCGGCAAGTTCAAGAGAATCGCCATCATCATGGACGAGATTGACGGCATGCACAAGGGCGACAAGGGCGGCATTTCGGCCATTGTCAAACTCATTCGCCAAAAAAAGACGAAAAAACAAAAGCTGGAATCGGTCACGTTAAACCCCATCATTTGCATCGGAAATTACTACATGGACAAAAAAATCAAAGAGTTGATGAAGGTGTGTTATACGTTCGAACTAAAAACACCTACGCAGGAACAAATGGGCCAACTCGCGACGAGATTGATGCCGTCCATTCAGGAGAAGGATCTGCATCGTCAGATGGTCGAGTATATCCAGGGCGATATCCGCAAACTCGAGTTTTTGCAGAAACTGTACACGAAAAAACCGGAAGTTCTCTCGTCGGGGCTCATTCACACCATCTTTCATACGAAATACTACAACGAAGACTACGGGAAAATCGTGAAGCAGCTCTTCCAAGAAGACGTGCCGCTGGAGCAACACGCCATGTTCATGAACGACAATGATCGAACGACGGTGTCTCTCTTATGGCACGAAAACGTGGTGGACCGGTTGGCCGCCATCCCGCGAGAAGAGGCGTTCCCTTTTTATTTGGGCATGATTGACAACATTTGTTTTGCGGATTACGTGGACCGGCTCACGTTCCAGAACCAGATTTGGATTTTCAACGAGATGAGTTCTCTCATCAAGACGTTTTACAACAACCGATTGTACCACCGGTTCCGGGAATCGCGGGGACTGGGGAACACGGAATTGGGGGATATGCGGTTCACGAAAATCCTGACGAAATATTCGACCGAGTATAGCAACATGATGTTTTTGTATATGCTGTGTCAAGAGATGGATATGGACAAGAAGGATGTGGTGTCTTTTTTCCAGGAATTGAGGCTGAAACATATGCACGGGTCGAAAGACGAATGGATCAATGATGTGGAACAGGAATTCGAAGACACGAAAATCAAGAAATTGGACATTAAGCGGGTGTACCGGTATTTAGACAAAAATGTGAAGCGAGAGGTGGCGAAGGACGAGGAGATGGAGGAAGAGGGGGAGGAAGAAGAGGACGAGGGATGAATGTAGACATGCTGGAAAAAAGAACATGTGTACATTTTGGGTTTAACGGCGAGTGGATCGCTTTTTCGGGGATTTTCTTCTCCTGGTAGAAGGGCGTCTTTTTCGGAGTTTTCTGGACTTTTTGCCCCCCCCCCCGCCTGCTTTGGGGGTTTGATCTGACGCACTCTCCGCTTCGTCAACTAAGATCGTCGAGTATTCAGCAGTACCGAATAAAAGACGTGTTTTTAAATTCGTACTAGTATTGCCGCATTGAATATGTTTTCCATAAACCCCATAAGAACCATGTTCGCGGTTGAATCTATCCTTAAACGGGGAATAATATAGCCATTCTTTTATTTCATCATTTTTTGTATCCTCGCTATACTTTGCAGGTTTGTATTTTGCATCATAACCATTCTCATCTATATAGGATAAGGATTCAACCATTCCGGCCCACGGTATTATGTCATCATCCTGGAGTAAAGTAAGAGAGTTAATATGTAGAACGTATACGTCACCAATAATATAACTTGTAGAAAAGGTGCCTTCTTTAGTTACTGTAATTTTACATAAAGGATACGATTGAAATTTACGTTGCATCACGATTCTGTCAGTATCCGGATTTTTGAAATAAATCTCATAAGCAGGGTGTTTCTCATCTGGTTCCGATGTTCCAATCCATTTACCCAATTTAATAATATTGGTTTTTTTATTAATTGGGGTGTTCGGGTCATAGTCATCGGATAATATATAATGCACCGTATTGGTTTTGGGCGTCAAACTAAAAATATTGGATTTAGTCGGTTTTTCAATGACATTTTGTTTTTCGAAAAATGATTTTATGGTAGATTTATCTAGTAAATTAAAAGGTTTATTTTTCGCCGAGTCGCTCGAATAACGGATCTTGTCCTCCTCCACGCGCAGCTTCGTCTTTTTCTTGTTATTGTCGTCGTAGTACGCCACGTCGAAGGTGCCGTTGCGATGGTCGAGGGAGATGTTGCCCGGGTTCCACTTGTCCCGACTGTATAACTCGATCTTGCCGTCCAACACTAAAGATGCAGGTAATATCGGCACTTCAGGATTTTGAATTACCTCTATTATAGGTTTTAATTCTAATATATGGTTTAACTCTGGATAATCAATACTCCATGGGCATTCAATCCAACGACTAGGATGCATTACGGAGCTATCAATATATTGTAAGTTTTCAATATACGTTGGTACTTTATCTATATAGTTTTGTAACTCGGCTTTATCGCTGTCAGTTAATTTGACGCGAGATTTGTTGTTGTCAGTTAATTCTGGGTCTATTATTACGTTGTCTTTTTGATATTCAGATAACCTGCTTTTATAGACGTCAATGTAACCGCGCTCTATATCTGCCTTGTATTTCTTAACTGTATCTTTTAATTCTTTTTCATATTTTTCTCTTGCATTCTTTGATGCGGATTCTCTATCGGGGGTTAATCGATTTCTAAGGTGCGGATCATCTAACACGTTTTTAGCTAATTTGTATTCGTTATAGTATTTGCATTTTTCTTTCATCGGGTCGTTCAGGTTATGAGTATCTTTGCGTTTGTTACATGTTTCGTCGCTCAGGTCTTTCAGGTTATGAGTATCTTTGTATGCTTTAAATTCATTGATTGTATTGTATAGTTCCTCTAATTTTAATTTATTTTTTTTATATTCAGCTATATATTTATGGGTCGAATTACATATATTTTTACGATTTGTAATATAGTCCACAATATTCATCAAATTACCATATTTGCCGACTAACCTTTGTTCGAATCTAATATCTATAGCGCGTTTTATCCATGATTCATATAGAGGATTATTTGTATATGTTGTCTTATTTTTGTTCTTAACTTTTGCAATCTCTTTTCCTATCTTTTTTAGTTCGTTTACATGTTCAAGTATTTTCTCTGTAGCCTTATCTAATTCTATGGAGAAATCATATTTTTGGAACGCGTGTATGTTTTCAGAAATATATGTAACTATTTCGTCGTAGGTAGGATCCGACATATCAAACTATATATATTATGCCACAAATATAAATAATGTATAAATCGTCTAAACTCTAGTTATCATTCACTCTCAATTCGTCTTTACAAATACGTTTTTCTTGCATCCATTATACCCCATAATCGTGGAAATGGTGGGTCGTGTTTACGCATGATTTTCAATACCATGGGTAAACAATTATTTGCGGGAGGTTTTTCTTCTTGCAGTTTTGTTCGATTTTCTTCTCCTGGTAGAAGGACGTCTTTTTCGGTGTTTTCTTGATTTTTGCGCCCCCCCCCACTATTCGGTTTATCGACTTTATCGCCGATTCTCAATACGTAACCGGTTTTCAAGTGAGAAATGTCGCCAGAATCCAATAATTTAAATCCAGGAGATTTGCTCGAATACGACACCCATTTTGGGGGATAGCTCTGACTATAAATTTCCACCTTCTGCATTTTCCAAAGGTTACCAAGCCTATTATTACTAAGTTTAGATATCAAAGTTTTGACACATGTAATCCTAAAGACACGGGGTTTAAGTTGGTAATCCACGTTTATATGGCCGTAAAAATACAATCTAGTATTCCCCTCAAATTGTTCCGATCCAAGAAACCTTCCTAATAGAATACGTGTAACATCGTCGTCGATACCGCAACTTAAATAAAAATATTTTTGCAAAATGTCTGGTAGTCTCGTCAATAAAGAATCTTCCGTATAGGCGTAATTGCCTAACGATGTTAACAACGTTTCAGAACTTTCTGTTTGTGTACTTGTTAATGGTACTTGAGTAAATAAACTGTCTATCATTTCAGGAGTCAAATCAGAGTAAGTCTCTTTAAGAATTCGTTTTTTTTCGAGAGCTTGCTTCTCAATAACATGTTTCGCAAGACTTTTGGCGAAAGCATCTGGATCGTAATTGTCAGACATCAACTCGTTTGTACCCATTTGATACCTAAGTTCAGAATCGGCAAACTTCTGCAAATTGGCATAATCTGTTTTAGGATTCATTGTATTAGCTTGTCGCTGGGCATCAGTATATTCGGGGTATGCTCGAGACATCTATACAATACCCAAGGATTTTATCATTCAATCTAACTGAAAACCCCGTTCAAAATCCATATAAACAATCCCTTCTGCCATTACTTTATACCATGGGAAAAAAAAAGACCGTAAATGCCAAACCAAAAACCACCATTCAGAATTACAAGCCTTTCGTCTCCATATGCACCCCTACGTACAATCGCCGGCCTTTCATCCCCATCATGTTTGATTGTTTCAAGAACCAGACGTACCCGAAAGACCGCATGGAATGGATCATTGTCGACGACGGCACCGACAAGATTGCGGATTTGATCAACGCCTCCGGCATTTCCAACATCAAATACTTTGCCCTCGACAAAAAGATGCCTTTAGGCGAAAAACGCAACTACATGCACAAAAAGGCGAAAGGGTCCATTATCGTCTACATGGACGACGACGATTATTATCCCCCCCAACGTGTCGAGCACGCAGTCGAGAAGCTGATGGCCAACAAGGAGGCGCTCTGTGCCGGGTCTAGCGAGATGTATATTTATTTCAAGCACATCAACCAGATGGTTCAGTGCGGGCCGTATGGCCCCAACCACGCCACCGCGGGTACGTTTGCCTTCAAGAGCCGGCTCCTCGACGACACGCAATACGAGGACCACGCCGCCTTGGCGGAAGAGAAGGCGTTCCTAAAGAACTACACCGTCCCCTTTGTCCAACTGGATCCCTTGAAAACGATCCTCGTCTTTTCCCATATTCACAACACGTTTGACAAGAAGAAGTTGCTCGAGAATCCGCACCCCGATTACCTGAAATATTCAGACAAACCCGTCTCGGATTTCATCAAGGGCGAAAACGAGAAGCACATCCAGAAATTCTTCTTGGACGACATTGACGATTTGTTGTCCAAGTATGAGCCGGGGGAACCGAAAATGAAGCCGGATGTGTTGGAACAGACAAAGGTCATTGAAGAAGAGCGCGCGAGAGCACGGGAACAAATGCAGCAGCAGAATGCGGCGAATGCCAAAATCATACGCCAAGAACCGGGGAAACCCCCGGTCGAATTGACTCCCCAAGAAGTGGTCGAACTGATTCAGCAGCAGACAAATGAATTGCAGCGTATGCAGGCCAGGATTATGGAACTGGAGTACATTAATGGCGAGCTGCAAAAGCAATTGGTCAAGTCGACGCGCGAAGAAGAAATCCCGGTGATTCAAGAACGCGGCAAATCTGAGCCGGAAATACATATTGATATTTAATGGCCAACTGCATCATATAGAATGTGTATGGTATTACGTAATACACATTCTATTCCAGGAGAACCCGTGTTATTCGTCGATCTAGACGGTTCGGATCTTGCTAGCTAGCGTTTCCGCCGCTTGTACGGTATAATCCGAGGCATTTTTTATAAAGTCGCCCGTGGTTTCCGCGGTGGATCCGGCGGCATCCGCCGTCGAGACAAACGCATCCAAGGGTGGCACCGAAACATTAAAGGAAGTGGTCGAACTAAACATGTTCATAAAGACTTCCCCCAATTGCTGGAATATTTCTACCGCCGGCATTGCGATAAAGGCGTTCAATCCGACCGTGGCAATCATGAGTGTCGCCATCATTTCTTTGCTCTTCAATTGCGAAATCTCCACCATGTGCAGAATAAACACCGGAATGACCCCGAAAATCATCCAGGCAAACTTGAAAAAATTGCGAAACACCATCTGTTTGAAATACGTAAATGGTTTCTTGAACTTGTTCACATCCGGCTCATTCACTGGCGCTTTCGTCAAATCATTCAGCATTTCGGAAATTTTCCATGGGAAATTGAATCTCTCAAACACGACCAAAACAAAGTAAGAGAAAAACACCAAATAAGACATCAACAACAACGTACCAAACCCAGAAAACACCAATACAAAGAGCAAAAAGAGAAGCAAGACGAAAATCACAATCAATATGTTGCCGAGCATATGATTAAACGAAAACAGCCGCATCGTGCAAGTACATGTCAAATATACATAGGCGAAAATGGTGGCCAAAAAAAGTATCGACGTAATGATTGTAGCTTGACCAGTTACCGAAGAAGACAGTGTATCGGAAAACGGCATGCTGTGCAGCATGCTCGCCGTAGAAAAAGCGAAAATGGTAAAAACCACCGGCCGCCAATTCCACATCCCTTCCAGCCTCTCGCGCATACTACACGTCAAACTCTGGTCCATGCGCATCGACAAGAGATAGTAATTGAAGAATTCCAAGACGACAAAGGTAGGTTCAAATACATAATATCCCACTTTCAATGGCGCGAATGAGAGAGCGTCGGTAAAGTTGAAATGAAAATTGGTGTAGTTCCATACATACCACCAATTCAAGGCCACCCAAAAAGTAATGGGGATGATGAAATATCGCTGAATTTGGTGTTGAACAATGGAGTTGGCGATTTTCGCCTCTCTCGTATTCGGATCTTTGAAATAAAAGGCCACAATCAAATCGGCGAATGACTTCTTGAAGGCGCTCAGTCCTTCTGGGATCGAGACGAAAACCCGCAACACCAATTGCTTAAATTTCTTCAAATCGAACTTGGATTTCAAACTCTGCACAATATCGGAAATCGATTCCTTGGGTTGTTCCGGGGGTTCTTCTGGGGGAGGCACTGGCGGAACTTCCGGTTCCGCATTGGGATCTGTTTCCCCCAAAAGAATGGCCTCTCCCGCCGTTTTCCCTACACGCTCCTTTACGTCATATTCTTGTACGGAATTGAGATAATCGTATACATCTAGATTCTTGAGTGACATTTTATAGTATCCAGAGAAGAATGTTGCGCTTCTTTATCGAGCATAAAGCATGCCGCAATTTCCCGAAATAAACGATACCACATTGTATCTCTCTTCAAACAACGTCATGTTAAAGGTATAGTCATACAATCGCCAATTCAGTTTGTTGATGCCAATCGTGTTGCCCAAGGTGTCGCAAATGATTCCGAAATTTGCATTGTTTTGCGAAACCGTGGGTGCAATGGTCGATATTTCCAGTTCCACCGTCTTGAACTTGGACATGTTGATTGCCCCCGAAGGTTGATATTCAAAAGGGCTCGTATTTAGACAAAAATTATAACAATACAATCCCTCATTCGCCGGGCCTCCGCTTTTCGCATATTTCTCGACGAATTCATAGACCCCTATCGGCAACACATTCTCTCGATACGACCCATTCAAAAGAATGCCCATCGACACCAAAATATCGCGAATGTTCTCTTGGCTATAAGCTCCCGTGATGTAGTAGCCCGTGTTGGTTCCAACACTCTGGTCTTGTCTGGGAGGGTGAACCCCAGGTCCAATGGGAAAATCGGGCACGAGAGAATCCAAAGGCGCGCGCTGAATATCGCTCGGCAAATGGTGGTATGGCCAGTTCGTATAATTCGACCATTCGTTCCGCATATTCACGTCGTTTCTCTGAAAATACCACATCCAGCTTGCAATCATTCCATTGGAAGTGAGAGGCAGTTTTTTCGTCCCCACCACATTTTCAAAATGGTACTCAAAAACGTCTTTTACTAAATACACCTGGTCCTCCACCGCAAATTGCCGTCTCTCTTCTTCCGACAAAAAGGCATACGTGGAGAGTAAATGGACGTCCGCATTCCATGTAGTTGTCTGATTCCCGTAGCTAGCAGGGTTAAGTAAGACGCCCGGCGGTGTTTGCAAAAACCGATACATGGCAAACTGCGATTGATTGAAATCTGGCTGCATATAGGGATACAGATTCCCCGGATCAAAGACATCTCTCACTTGGAAGAGCTGTTGGATGGGACGCAACGTGACATTCACGTAGAGTTCATTGTATTGCAAAGCGATCAGCGGAAAAGCGCAGCGGCTGTCCATGGTGAACCATGTACTGATGGGGACATAGAGTGTCCGGCCGCGGATGGAAGGCTCCGCAGCGGTAGAACTCGACCCCGTATAATAAGCCGAAGGATAGGTGTTGACCCGGCCGTGCGCATTCGCCACGTCGTTTAACTCTGCCGTGTTTCCCGTCATGGAATCGTAGACACTCTTTTTGTTGGCGGGGAAATCGCGCTCCACCATGGCAAGCAAATAGGCACCGCTGTATTTTTGCAAGAGAAGAGAGCCACAGGTAATGGTGATCTCTTGGATCATTTGCGTACCTAAATCTTTGATCCAGCGAAAATCATAGCACGCCCAGTTATTTCCCGTTTGGTCGCAGGGATGATAAATGGGGCTCCAAATATCGGGTAGGGTAACACATAAATACGTATCCATGAGAAGATCTGCATACCGGGGGATTTTGAATTGGAAGGTAGTGCTATCCGTCAGACGCAAATCGCGAAGTCCCTCATAATCAATCCGGAATTTTTGAAGCCCGAAATTGGTGTATTTCGAATACACCACTTTGAAAAAGGTTTTGGTCGGATTACCCGTCAAGATGACATTGGCATTCCCAATGGCGGTCAAATTTAACAATCCTCCTGGCATGTCGGTTATATACATATATTCTATTTCTTTATGTGGGTCATGGGAACCACATAAAAAATGACCTCGTACAATATACACAATGATAAAACATTTATTATTATTTATTTCGATTGTATTGTTTCTATGGGTCTTTTTCCGACTTGTTTCGCAGAAATTATATCGGTTCGAAGGGTTCGCTACCAATCCGCCGGGTATATGCTTAAATAGTTTATATGATGACCTGACCAATTTGCCCCTTCGCGAATACATGATAAAATCGTCGTATAATAGTGCGTATGACGATGGCACGGTATCTGCCGACAATTTAGTTAAACGTATCCAGGCGGGTGACCGGTTCATTGACTTGGATTTGTATACGGTAAGTGGTGGTACCTATGTGGGATATTCTGCCACCAACGACCCGACCTTGGTCGACGCCACACTCTCCTTGGCCGACACCCTGAAAATCATTCAAAGCCAGGCATTCCATAAGGTCGCCAATGGAAACAGTCAAGCCATGTTTGATTACACGAAGTATCCCATCTTTGTTCATTTTCGTGTCTATCGTCCGCCCGATTCCTCGTTGAATATTGTCGACAATATATGGACCGACATTCAGCGTCAGGGCATTCCGAACCTCTTGACCCAGCAAAAGAAGGGCGAAAAGGATAAAACCCCTGTATTGATTGACGGGTGTACGTTGTTGGGCGACATTGGACAAAAAATCATCTTTTGCATGGATATTGGGAATCTCATACAGATTTATGCTCCGGCGTCCGATCCTAGTATAAAATATTTGCCGGCAAGTACGTTGCAAAAGTTTGTGAATATTTATACGGGCGGCGGTATTTGGCGCGCGTTTTATGCGTATAAGGAATTGGACGTAGTCACAAAACAGTTGCGAATCGAAGATCCCACTTCGATTCAGCCCTACCATACGAATGTCTCCAACATGTACATTGTCTATCCGTACCCGGAAGAAGACTACTCGAATCCAGATTGGAAAAACATGGTCTTGTACCATTCCATCCAGACCATTCCGATGCGCAGCTATTTGGTAGACTCCAATTCTACTTCCTACGAAACCATGTTTACCACATTAAAAACCCCCTTTGTATGCATGTCGTTTGCGTATAACTATATCCGCAACTTAACGTCGAGTGATATGGGCAACACAAACTAGGACGAGACATATCTCTCCTGTATATATAATGCATCTGAAAAAACGGTTTTCTTACCGTAAGAAAACGCCCCGTTATCAGCCGACGGTATGTGAAAAAGCGCTCACGTTTGAAGAATGCGAACTCTCCATTTTGCGCCAAGTGGTGGACGAATCGGAGAAGCGGCAGGGAGCCAAGGTAGCCATGTCGCCGGAAGTAATGAAAATCGTGGAAATCGTCGAGCAGTTTCTCCGAAAGAAGAAACTGATTTGCTACGGAGGCACGGCCATCAACAACATTCTGCCGAAAAAGGCGCAGTTTTATGACCGCGCCACGGAAATCCCCGACTACGATTTCTTCTCTATGACCCCCCTCTTGGACGCAAAAGAATTGGCGGATCTTTATTACTCCAAGGGGTACGACGAGGTGGAGGCCAAGGCGGGCGTCCATGTAGGAACGTACAAGGTCTATGTGAATTTCATTCCCGTGGCCGATATTACTTTGCTACACCCCTCTTTGTATAAGGCATTGGAGCGCGAAGCCATTCGAGTCGCGGGTATCCGGTATGCGCCGCCCAATTATTTAAGGATGGCCATGTTTTTGGAATTATCGCGACCAGAAGGCGACGTCTCTCGCTGGGAGAAGGTACTCAAGCGTATCAATTTGCTGAATCGGTATTATCCTTTGCGCCAAGGCAAGCCATGTAACCTGATCCACTTCCAGCGTCCGATTGGGAAGCGAGAGAATGCGCATAAATCGGAGGCTTTGTACACGGCCATCCGAACGAATTTTGCCGACCAGGGGTTGGTCTTTTTAGGCGGGTACGGGACGTTGCTCTATTCCAAGTACATGCCAGAAAATCAGCGTCGGCAAGTGGAAAAAATCCCCGATTTTGATGTTTTAGCGGAAAACCCGGTGGAGGCGGCCAAGATTGCCAAAGACCAATTGCACGACCAGGGGTTCCGAAATGTGGAGTTGATACAACATACCGCGGTGGGGGAAGTCGTGCCGGAACATGTGGAACTCCGGGTGAATGGCGACACCTTGGCCTTTTTGTATAAACCGCTCGGTTGCCATAGCTATAACCAGATAACGGTGGATGAACAAGAGATCAATGTAGCAACCATTGATACCATGTTGAGTTTTTATTTGGCCTTTATTTATGCAGACAAACCGTATTTCAACCGCGACCGGATTCTCTGTATGGCAATGTATTTGTTTGAGGTGGAACAAAAGAACCGTCTGGCGCAAAAGGGGTTGTTGAAACGGTTTCCGATCTCTTGCTATGGGAAACAAGAGACGTTGGAAGAAATACGGGCAAACAAGGCGAAAAAATATTCGGAATTGAAATCGACCAAGGATCAGACCGAATTCAATGAGTTGTTTTTTAAGTATGATCCTCGGAAAAATCCAGAGGCAAAGAGAGGGAAACCGGAAGACGAGGAGGAATCCAAACCGGTCACGAAATCGTACGCGATTCGATCGGATTCGATCAGATCGGATTCGATTAGCACGCGAAAAACACATGTTGTACCAAGAAAACGCACCAAAACACAAAAGAACGTACCAAATAAAAAACAAGTACCAAATAAAAAACAAGTACCAAATAAAAAAGAAGAGGAGGAAGAGGATGAGGGGCCTTATGCAAGACGGAACTTTGTCTGGGGATAACCAACCACCACGATGACCCCTACCCTTACCCTTACCCCCAATCTATATCCCTACATATAACCCTCCACATCACCCCATTATATCCCGAGATCAATCCCCATTATATCCCGAGATCAATCCCCATTATATCCCGATATCGATCCCCATTATATCCCGATATCGATCCCCATTATATCCCGATATCGATCCCCATTATATCCCGATATCGATCCCCATTATAATCCAAGATTTATCCCCATTATATCCCGATATCGATCCCCATTATAACCCAAGATCAATCCAAGATCAACCCAAGATCAATCCAAGATCAACCCAAGATCAACCCAAGATCAACCCAAGATCAACCCAAGATCAATCCAAGGTTTATCCCAAGATCAATCCAAGATTTAACCCAAGATTTATCCCAAGATCAACCCAAGATTCCATCCTCCTAAGGAGGGATCGTAAGGGAACCATGGGTTCTCTTACTAAGGAGGGTTGGGAAGGGAACCATGGGTTCCCTCCTAAGGAGGGTTGGGAAGGGAACCTAGGTTCCCTCCTTGGTACTCAAAAACATGTTCGACACTCCACTGATGGGAAGAATGGTATATCCCATTTCCCCTCGAATATAATCAAAGAGCGCGACGTTCTCTCGATTGGATTCGAAAATAAAGGGTGGCCAATTGGATCGCCGGAACGTGTCTTGCGCCCCTTTCAATACACTCAACTCATTGTCTTCTACGTCCATTTTGACGAATCCGATATTCGAGAGACCCAGACTGTCGAGGGTTTTTATTTCAATGGTCTCGGTTCTTAGAACCGAACTCGAAGCCCAGAGAGAGGATCCGCCTCCATCATTGCTGACAATCTGGAGGGTTTGTGGACCGATTTGATCTGCCGACCCTAATCCGAAAGGATGGGCTTCTATTTTGTGGGTTAAATTCGATAGGGCAATCGAGCCACATAGAGAGTAATAGGTCGATCGTTGTGGTTCAAAAGCGTGGACGTTGGCGCAATGGGAGGCGAGAGACAAGGCGTATGTTCCGGTGTGGGCGCCAATGTCGAGAAACACGGTTTCGGGGTTCAAAAACTGCTTGCACCAATCGATGAGACCGGATTCAAAAAGACCGTGTTTTGCATAGTAGTCGATATTGACTTGAGGGAGAATGTACTGGATATGGGGGCCGAGAAAGACGATTTGGTCATCGGTGGCATCGTACGTGGGTCGATGGGCGGGTTTGGTTAGAATGAAATAGGGGGTGGACATGTTCTTCGATGGGTATATCCAAGAAGAGCGTTTACACCTTTGGACATTTAAAATGTGACAACTTTAGGTTGTTTTCAAAATAAATATTCAAAGTTGGGTTTTTTCATACCCGCATAAAGTTTGATTATAAGCACTCGTTGAAGCACTTTGATTACTTTTTATTTCTCTACATAAATAACTTGGTCTTTCTATGTTATTTATCGCATTCTTTGCTATTTTGTAGATATTTGATGAACCGTTACGGTCTCTGTTCCACGACCCACAACCGCTCTTACAGCGTAGTAGTCCATGAACTAACCGCAATTCATGTTTGTTTTTCTTTTTATTTGGATGGTTTCTTACCATATACTTCTCACATATTCCACCATTACAATTGGAACATTTACAACTACTTCTAAACTCATCTACCAAAAACACATTATAATTATTTTTTCTAAACAAAGTCCGCATTCCTTTTCCTAATGTTGGTTCTTTGTATTTCATTTGTTTTCTTTGTTCCCAGTCACCAATACAAATCACAACATTATCTGGATTTCCATATATTATTTTGAAATTACTTATCATCTTTTGCTCGTTTCGTTTGATATTTATGTATTTACCAAACTTTAACTTACGGAATAATTCTTTACGATAAAACTGAAACAAAATATGGTTTATTCTATTTTTTTCTCGCAGATATTCCTTATATTTTGTAATTTGTAGTGATTTACGATTGAAATGTGATAATTCTGTTTCATATTCTATAATTGTTTTCCCTTCAATCTTATTGGTTTTCATAGCGAGAATAATATTGTTGTATTTTTTCATTTTAGTTTCTTTCCTTCGTTGATGTTGTGAATACCGAAATACATTCGCATCTTTGGAAGCATCATCCACGCAATAAATTAAATCTTCTTTTCCTGGGTCGACGCCTACAATTTTTTTATCACGCAAAGTAGAATAATCGTCCAACTCATCAATATACAACTCTTTTGATATTCCTTTCTTCATCATAGGTAGTTTTTTTCCTACTAAATCGTCTCGCAAAAGTAAAATACTTAATCCAATACCATCGGTAGAAACCATATGGTGAAATGAAAATCCTGTTTTATGAAACATCTTGCGTTCTGTTCTAAAAAAGAACTTCCAAATCTTATCTTCATTCTTTTTCAGTTCTCCTTTTGTCTTGAAAAACGCCTTTGTTCCGTGTTCTTTTCTCAATAACAAATTGACTAATGTAGTTGTATCTAATCGTATATATTTCGGCGCGATTTCACTTCGTAGTGGAAAAACATTATTAACACTTTCGCCGTCATTTTCAACTTGTTTCATCATAAAAATCATGCAAGGAAAATATTCCATTGTTTTACATTTCAAGTCATACATTACGCTATTTTTCTCAGACTTGTTTCTCTGCGGTAAAATGTGTCGTTTTTGTTCGGCAATCCATTTATGGTAATGGTGGTTTGATTGGTATGGTTTCCCATCCACATTCAATAAATCATTTTTGATTTTTCGTAATTCGGCACAAAGATTTCTTACTCGTGTTTCACGATCCTTATGTGTTTTGCCTAATTTTCTTATCTTATCCACAATCATTTTCTTTTTCCAAACAACATTTACATATCGTTCTATATATTCCACATAATGTAATTGAATGTTATTCTCATACATCGTAATAACATCTTCCTTCAAATAATCTAATACAGTATTCAGTCCAGCATAATCAATTGGATCGTTTTGTGTTAATTGTAAATAATGTTGATTGTAAAAAGTAGTAAGTTTATCTTTCATTTCTATTGTTTCATTTTTTGCTGGTTTTCCTCTCTTTTCAGTTTTTTCACCACAAACAACTTTCATCGAATTATTGATAAGTTCTTTGCTTATTACTGGTAATGTTTGATTATTGTTTTCGTAATAATCTAATAAATACAGTTTGAGAAATTGTAAAGTATGAATAACAATCTTATTAGATTTCACAACAGCATCATTTAGTATTTTGGTATTGATTTCAGGATGTTTCAATACACTTTTCAGCGAAGTTTTAATGGATTTGAAAAACTCTAGCGGTTTCTCTTTTGCCTTTTCCATTCTATATACTATACAAAGATATTATTTTAAGTAAGTTTCCCTAAATATAATATATTAAGTAAAAATCCCTAAACTTTCGTAAAAATGTATATTGGCGATTTTATCCATTTTTCATTTACTTTGAATTGTTGCTCATTATTTTCTATTATATATTTGGATTTGAGAAGATTTTTAATAATAGACAACCAAGGGCGTTTTATTCGTTCTGGTTCTCCTACTGCTTTCATATTGTTAAAAGCAAACCATTTTCGTATTTCTGGTATAAGTTCCATAATTTGTTTTTGGATTTCTTCATTTTTATCCAATTCGTATAGTGTATATGTGTTTTTATTTTCCAAATCTAATATATTAATAATTTTGTCTATAATACCATCTTGTTCTTTTTTATACAATTCACTTTTTAATCGCATTAGTTGTTATATAGTTTACATAAATAATTTTTATATTTTTTATGTAATTAATGATTACGACCTGCATACAGGACACAATCTAATATTAGTTTCGTTTTCATATTTTTCATTTTTGTTATCTTCCCAATTATCATAATCTCTTTGATATATCTCAATTAATGGATAATCATTTTTCCACTTTGGATTTTCTGGTTCTTTATCATATTCATCTTCTATATCAGGATATGGGAATATTGGTTGTCCTGTCTCGTCACCATACATACATCTTTTGAAACATTCAATACATACCATATGATTACATCTTGGGGTTGACTATTGTAAGAGAACCCAAGTAAGAGAACCCATGGTCCAAAGGCGCTTGTCGCCTGGGCCGTTGTGTCCCTTACGATCCCTCCTTTCATGTGATCCCGGTAG
>Ga0164294_10000648_pt1 | contig 33073 bp, 49 predicted proteins | sample GEODES005metaG_FD_111479 | JGI IMG/M metagenome (GOLD analysis project Ga0164294, IMG submission 111479) | Oligotrophic lake water microbial communities from Sparkling Lake, Wisconsin, USA - GEODES005 metaG | ecosystem: Environmental > Aquatic > Freshwater > Lake | place: USA: Sparkling Lake... | reverse complement strand
AGAACCAATCAGAGATACGCTCAACGGCGTTGCCGTCGAGCAAGTTTCATCCGTAAATGATCCGAAGCCGAACCGCCGAGCCACGATCCCGCAGGCCGCGCTAGACGCGCTCTGGCAGCGGTTTCCGCGCAAGGTCGGCCGCAAGAAGGCCATGACCCTGCTAGACAAGGCCGTGCGCGAGGTGATGGAGGACTTTGAGCATGACGAGCCGACCGATGCCCTGATCTGGATGGAGGAGCGCATCGACGCGCTCGCCAAGCAGCACAAGACGACCGACCCGAAGTTTGTACCGCACCCGGCGACTTGGCTAGGCCAAGGCCGCTACCTTGATCCCGTGGAGACACCATGAGAACAGAAACCGCAGCCGTGATCCTTGAACACTTCGGAGGCAGCACATGGGCCAAGCCCGACTCCAAGCGGCACGCCGAAGCCGCCAAGGTGCTGGACGAGTTCAGCCATGAGGACATCGTGCAGGCGTGCAAGATGATGCGCTTGACCCTATCGCGCTCTAGCGTCAAGCCGGAGGAACTAGCCGGGGAGATCAAGCGCAACACCAAGCGTGCCAAGGTTCACTCACAGGCTTGGAAGGACGGCATCAACCCGGACGAGATCGAACGCGAGCGCAAGCAAGCACGCAACGCCGTCCTCCTCGCGCCGCGCGAAGTCATCGCGGCAGCAGTCGCACGATGCCGGAAGGCGGGCGCGTTAGACGGCACGCCGCTGTCTCCCAAGGTCGAGGAGTGGAGCGCGTACACCGTCGGCATGGTCTATGCCGCGATTGAGGAGGCACACGGATGACTGACTCGGATCACATCATGCAACTTCGACAGCAGGTGGCGAATCTGCATGGATTGCTCTTGAAGGCCCAAGCCGAGCGCGATGAGGCGAGGCGGGAGGTGTCGAAATTGATGGGTGGTAGTGCAGAGCAACATTGGTACGCAAATCGTCTCGGCTGGGACTGCTATAAGGAGCCAGCATGACACAACCAAGCGAACTGACCGAGCGTCTGCTGGAGCATTGGCGAAGCACGGGCATGACGCTCTGCGTAGAGGCCGCAGCACAGATCGAAGCCCAGCGAGAACGCATCGCGCAACTGGACGATGAAGCACGCGTTGTGACTCGCCAAAACTCGCTGCTTGTCATCGAATGCGATGACCTCAAGGCTCGGTGCAACCGACTCACGCATCAGTTGCATGAACTTGAAGCGAGGGAGCAATGAGCAGGCCAGCCAGAAACGAGGACAAGCAGGCGTGGTGCGACGAATATGGCCCCAAGACCGAACGGAAGTTCTGCGACTGGGCAACGCAAGTCTTGGGTGTTGATGTCATGCCGAACCCGGCCAAAGATCAAGACCCGTACACATTCGACTTGCTCTATGACGGCAAGCCAGCAGACCTCAAGACCGTCCGTACGCCATTCTTCATGTCCGAGCATCTGTACGGCATCGACCCACAGTTTGCCGTGACTTTCAATCACAAGGACGGACAGCGTTACAGGGAACACTATCCCAGCATCCGCATCGTGTTCGATGTGAAGTTTGATGGCGGATCGCTGGCATCTAGCGCGATGCCTGAACCCGTACATGTACAGCCGATGCACCTTGTTGCCATTGGAACGCTAGATGAGGTAAGCAGAGCCATCACAGATAGCGGATTCCATCGGCACGACTACCAAGCCCGAGTCAATGACACCGGGGGGAACGCCAAAGCATCTTGGCTTTTTGATGTTCGGAAGTTGACCGTGCTGCATCATGTTGATCCTCGTTAGAATTACCATTGCAAGCCCTTTGAAATAAGGGGTAGGGGTAAAACTGCCATGACCTTGCCACGCGAGCGATTCCGAGCCATCTCCAAGACGCGCTACCTTTTAAGCGCGTTGTGCGATGCCAAGCGAACGCCGGGAATACCGAAGCCGATCAGGGACGAGGCCGCAGCGTGCCTCAAGCACTACCCCAGCCCGATGGACATGGACGAGGCCATCAGCGGGCTGCGACTGGCTGCACAGGTCTTCGCAGCAGTTGAACCGATCCCACGCAGGAAGCGGCGACCACCGGAGTAGGATTCCCAGCGCAGGACGCGCCGGAAGCCAAGGATGGCTCTTCCCCTTCCATCTCGCGACCCTGCGTGGCACGCTACTCGCATGCCCGAGAGCCTCACCGTGACGGTTGGGATATGCGCTCGCGTGTTGAGCCCGAACGCTCGTTGCCATTGGGCCGTCAAGGCCAAAGCCGTCAAGCGTGCGCGTGTCGAGGCGTGGGCGCAGGCCCAGATCGCCATGCACGAAACGAACTGCAAGGGCGGCTGGAAGGCCGCGTCATGCGTCGTGCATTGGTACGCACGCGACTCGCGCAGGCGCGACCGTGACAACTGCCTAGCCAGCCTGAAGGCCACCTTCGACGGTCTGACGGACTCCGGGCTGCTAGTCGATGACAGCGGCATCACGCACCTGCCGCTAGTGCTGGCGGTCGATCCCAAGAACCCCCGCGTGGAACTGCATCTCACACAGGAGGCCGCGTGAAGCGCAAGCCCAAGCCCAAGCCGTCGAAGAACGGCGAGATCGTGGTTCCCGGCATCAAGCGGTTCCCAGACCGCAAGCGCGGATGGAGCATTGAACACCACGGCAGCAACATCCATGTGGTCAAGGTGAAGCGACCTCATATGCAGCAGTTTGAGCAATGGTGTCTTCTGCTCGCGGACAATCATGTGGACAGCAAGGGCGCGAACAACGAGATGACCACGCGCCTGCTGGCGCAAGCCGTTGAGCGCGACGCCGTGGTGCTTTGCATCGGCGACAGCCTTGACCTAATGCAGGGCGTCGGCGACAAGCGTGGCAGCAAGTCGGCTTTGCGTAGCACGCTGCTCTCGGACAATTACTTCGACCGGGTGATAGATCAAGCCGCTGACCTGTTCGCACCGTACGCATCGCACATCGGGATGGTCGCGCAAGGCAATCACGAAAGCGCATGGCTCCGACACCGCGAAAGCGACCCTACCGCGCACCTCGTCCGGGCCATCAAGGATCGCGCACACTCGCAAGTCGGCACGGGCGGCTACGGAGGCTGGATCAAGTGGCAGTTTGAGTTGGGCGGGAACAAGTTGACCTACACGCAGCGTTACCATCACGGCGGCGGTGGTTCGTCTTTGATGAGTTTTGGAGTGTTGGATGTTCGCCGTATGTACTCCATGATCGAAGGCGCAGACAGCATCGTGACGAGCCATCTTCATACCAGCAATGTGGTCGGCATTTCACGCGAGTTCCTGTCCACACAGAATGGGGTCTACAAGGTCGAGAAACGCTACTGTGACTTCATTCGGGTGGGCACGACCAAGGATGGCTGGAAGGATGGCAGCCACGGCTGGGAGGTAGAGAAGAACTTCGGCCCGTCTCCGCTGCGGCAGAAGTGGGTAAGAATCTACCTGCAATGGGATGCAACGGGAGAGGACAGCAAGCGCAGGGGCGTACCTCGCATCGCGTGGGATGTTCACGATGCACAATGAGGCGCGGCTGAAGATCAATGGGCGCAAGTGGCGCGTGCGACTGGTCAAGGCCAGCGAACTGCCACGCGACCGCTTCGGCGACTGCGACCATCCACCGGGGCCGCATCCGACCATCCGCGTACGCCGCGACCTGCCGCAGCAGCGTCTAGCCGAGATCGTCTGCCACGAACTCCTGCATGCTGCGCTACCTTCGCTTTCCGAGGAGGCCACAACCGACGCGGCAGCCGTCCTCGGTCGTGCGCTTTTCTCTTTAGGCTGGCGCAGGAAGCCGCTACCATCCCAAAAGCCATGAGCGAGCAGACCGAAACGAAAATCGGCAAGCAGGTGAGCCTTCAGACCTTGATGCAGGGCGTGCAGACCGTTGTGCTGCTCGGCAGCATCGCGGGCGCGTTCTTGATGGTGGGCCGCCGGGATGCGGCCATCGACAATCAAGCCGAACGCATGAAGGAACTCGCAGCCATCACCGCAGACCTCGCACGCACCGTATCGACCCTATCCGCTACCGACCGCGAGTACGCAGCCCGCATCGACAGCATCCAGTCCCGAATCGACCGACTTGAAAGGAATCCATAATGCCAGACCCCGCAGCAACTTTTTCCCAATTCGATCCTGCAACGCAGCCTCGACACGCAATGCAATCCGGATGGGGTTCACCGCTGTACATCATTCACAAAGACATCACGAAGACGATGGAAAGTCCGAACACCATCAACGAAGTGATCGATGGAAACGAAACAGAAGCGCAGTATTCTGTTCTGGTCGGTGTTCCTTCGGGCGCACGATATTTCGTGCCATACCATGTTGTGAATCTGTCGGTGTCTGCCGGAACATCAACTGCCAATTTCACATACTTGGGACTGACGCTCACGCACGGATCGTTGACGAAGGCGCGAGCAGTTTTCTATGGTCGAATCCGTCGCGCAGGATCTCCGTATGCGTATGGCCCGACCGATGCCGGAATGACCAGCGCCGTCTCTGATGCAACATACGGATACTGGCAGGCTCTTGGCGCGTATGTGATGACCGCGAGTTCTGGTGGAACCTTGAACTACTGCGTGATCGACCATTCTTCAACGGGACTTCTGACGAGCATGGCGCCAAGCACGATGTGTCTTGCGACTGCTAGCGCAGACAATCTCACGAGAACGGTCATCGGTTCGATGGTTCACAATGTGTCGAACAACAACTATCTTGAAACGCCAACAGGACGCATTCAGTATCCATACGACACAACGGCTGCGGCAATGGCAATCGGTGCGATTGCTCCCGAGGGTGCGATTCCAACATACGGATGCGACACCGTGACGGCATTGGTGACGGGTGGTTCTGCATCCCCTACCATCACTACGACCATTCAGGTGTCAAGTGGAACAATCGCCGTGAGTTCATGGGGTATTGGCGTGCGATTCTTTGCATAAGGAACCAACATGAAGACCAACTGGAAAACCACTAGCGCAGGCATCGCTGCCATCCTCGTCGCCGTCGGCTCGGCCTTGAAGGCGTTCACGGATAATGACCCCACCACCGTGCCAGACATCGGCGCGTGCATCGCGGCCATCATGGCTGGCGTGGGTCTAATTCTCGCCAAGGACGCGCAGAAGGCCGACTGATGGCGTGGCTGTCCGCACTCATCGCGGCCATCGTGGCCGAGGTGCTAGGCCGCTTCGGCGGCAAGATCGGAAAGACGGAGGCAACCGATGCGAAGCAAGACAAGGCTCTACTGTTTCGCGCTGGCGAGCGCGTGCGCGACTGGGTGCGCTCGTGTCACATTGGTAAGTGAGGGAAGCCCGGTTCGCATTGGCCCGGAGTGTCGAGTGCGGGTTTACACCCTCACTAGTGACGGGTGGGAACTGTCACCTAACGCCGTGACCATCCCCGAGGGCTGGTACTGCGTCCCGCCTTCGTTCGTGGAGAAGGACGAGCCGCGCTAGACTCGCAGCATGGCACGCAAGCCACGCAAGCAGCCGGAGAAGCCCGCAGAGCCGCCAACCGTGGTGGAAGCCCATCCGGCTTTAGACATCGACAAGCGCAACCAGAAGGCATCCTTGAGGCTGTTACAGCGTGCCGTGACAGCCGGGTGGAAGATTCCTGATGCCGTCATGGAGCAGGCTCCGGACATCTGCTCGCGCATCCTAAACGACGATTTGAGCCAGTCCCGCGACCGCCTGCGAGCCGCCGAGGTGCTGGCGGCCATGATGCGGGACAAGGTTGCAGCGGCCATCGCGCTAGACAAGATGGAGCGGCTTGACGATGGGCAGGCCACGGAGCGCATGGAGATCAGCCCTGCCATCCAAGCACGCGCACGCGAAATCATCGCCAAGCGGTTAGGAACCATTGATCGACCCGGAAACTAGCGCGGTCATCGCGGCAGCGCGTGAGTGCCCGGATGTGTTCGCCGAGTTGCTAGGCTTCAACCAGTCCGGCCTACATACGGAGATGCAAGCGCACCTATCGAAGCACGGCGACGCAGCCATCGGCGTGCCGCGCGGTCACGGCAAGTCCGTGCAGATCGGCATTCGTGAAGCGTGGGAGATTGGGCGGAATCCGCACATCCGCATCAAGCATGTGGGACAGACGGTGGTGAAGGCGCAAGAGCAGATCCGCATGGTGGTGCAGATCATGCGCTCGGATGTGTACCGCGAGGTGTTCCCCGAGATTCAGATCGTCAAGCCCAAGCCCGATGACGATGGCTCTAGCGAGATCATCGTGAAGTCGGAAACCATGCACCGCGATCCCACGATGCAGGCTGCGAACATCTTCGGACGCGCAGGTGGCCGCGTCGATCTGCTGATCGGCGACGATGTGTGCGACCTTCGCAACTCCGTCCTCATCCCGGCAGAGCGCGAGAAGGTGAAGGAGGCTTGGCGCAACAACTGGCTACCCATGCGCGACTTCAGCGCGGGTCGGCCTCGGACTTGGCGACTGTTCACGCCGTATCACTCGGACGATCTGACCGCCGAATGGAAGCGCGTAGGCGAGCAGGACGGCACGCTGTTCTGGCGACCGTGCCGGGGCTTTGAGAGTCCGTGGGGCGAGGTGTTCACGCCGGACATCCTGCAATCGCAGCGGCGAGAAATGGGGCCGCTCGGCTACGCACGCGCCTACGAACTCATCCCCGTGTCGGACGAGAGCCTGATCTTCCGGCCCGAGTGGCTGGAGCGGGGCTACTACACGGGCGACCCGGCCCACGATGCGACCGCCAACGGAACGGTGGTAGCGGCGATTGACTGGGCATTCACCGCAAACGCCACAGGCAGCGGCGACTACAGCGTGTGCGTCATTGCCCTGATGGACGCGCAAGCCAATGTCTGGGTGCTGGAATGCCTCCGCATGCAGGCCACATTCCCCGAGTTCCTACGCCGAGCCGTGGATGCCTGCGACCGTCTAGGAGTCGCGCAGATCATCGCCGAGGGCAACGGCCCGCAGGCTGGCTTGTGCCAGCAACTCCAACAGTCCACCCGCATACCCGTGCGGAGAGTCGCACGCACGAAGGACAAGATCACGAGGGCTAGCGAGGCGCAAGCGATGGTGGAGCAGCATCGGCTCCGGCTTCGGTGTCGAGCGGATGGCCGGGTCGAAGCGTCCCAGCAGCCAATCGTTGATGAACTCGTCGGATTCCCCGCAGGGGAGCATGATGACACCGTGGATGCCGTGGTGGATTTGCTAGAGCATGCACGAACCCGCCGATATGATCCACGGGCAAAGCCAGCCACAATCAAAAGCACCAAGCCGCAACTGTGGCGGCTGTACGGAAACAACCCCTAATGCCAAGCGACGCAAACCAGACCCAAGGCGGCGACCAGATCCGAGTGGCTCCCGTGTTCCAAGCACTCGTCACCCCGGTCGAGATGCAGAGGTCGTACTACCTCTCCGTCAACAAGATCCTCCGTCAAGGCTCGCTGGCGTTCCGCAAGGATCGAAACCTTCAGCGGCAGATGCGATACGACCCCGACATCATGGGGCCGCTCGTCATGCTGCAACTCTCGGTCGCGTGCGCCGAGTGGGCGGTTCAGGTTCCTGCCGACATGCAGGGCGACGAGCAAGCCACGGAGCAGGCCGCGTTCGTGGAGAAACTGCTGAAGAACACCCCACGCTTCACGGACATGATGCGCCATCTGCTCGACGCGCTCTGGTACGGGCGGTCGGCTGTGAACATGGTGTTCGGCAAGCAGGGCGAAACGATCTACATCCGAGACTGGATGCCGATCCACGGCGACAGCCTGACCATGACCGAACTCGGCCAGTTGGGCCTGAAGGTCGGCCCGCGCTACTACACGCAGACCATCGGCGGCGCAGCCCCAGACACGGACAAGATCAATGGCACGGTCATCGGATGGGATAGCCGCGTTCTGCCGCTAGACGATCAGCAGCGAGCGACCATCGCGCTGCACACCTACCAGCAGCAAGGGGTGGACTTCGACGAAATATACGATGCCGAAAACGCCTACCTCGGTCGCGGCATGCGCGATCTGGTCTGGTACTACTGGTCGCTGAAGCAGGCCGCACTACAGAACTGGGCTACCTACATTGAGCGATACAGCATGGGCATCCGCGTGGGCAACTACCCCGTGGGCAATGAGGCCGCGAAGGCTGACATGGAATCGGCCATGCAGAACTTGCTCGGCGATGTGTCGGTGCTGATTCCGAAGAACGCCGACGGCAGCGACGCGGGCTTCGGCATCAACATCATGGAGCCGAACGGCGGCAACGCAGAAGCGTTCGCCAAGATGGTTGAGTACCTGACGGAGAACATCAAGGAAGTCATCCTCGGCCAGACTGGCACTTCGCAGGCTGTGTCGAGCGGCCTTGGCTCAAGCATCGGCGATCAGCACGCGCAGACGCTCAACCGTCAAGTCACCTACATCGCCAACGCGCTGGCAGAAACCATCACGCGCGAAATCGTCACGCCGCTGTTCCGCATGAACTTCGGCGACGATGCCGTGCCGCCTTCGTTCTCATTCAGCGTGAGCAAGCCGAACCCGGATGAGTACATGAAGGCGATTGAGGCGTTCACCAAGTTGGGTGGCCGCGTCAGCGAGCGCGAGGCACGCAAGGTGTTGGGCCTTGCCGAGCCGGAGGATGACGAGATGGTGCTTCAGGCTCCGTCCGAGGGCGGCATGGGCGGTGGCGGAATGCCTCCGCTTGATGTCCGACCGATGGGCGACGAGCCGGGTGACGCAGGCCCGGAGGGCGACGCAGAGCCGTTCAGCAAGGATCGCTTCGCGCTATCCGATGTTGACCTGACCCCGCCCAAGGGCGCAGCCGAGGCCGCTGCCCGTGGGCTTGAACTGCGCCGCAAGCACGGCAGGGGCGGCACGGAAGTCGGCGTGGCTCGCGCACGCGACCTGTCGAACCGCAAGACGCTCTCGCCGTCAACGGTGCGCCGCATGAACTCGTACTTCGCACGGCACGAAGTGGACAAGCAGGGCGAGGGCTGGGGCGAGGACAGCGCGGGCTACATCGCGTGGCTGCTTTGGGGCGGCGACGCGGGCAAGTCGTGGGCCAAGAAGAAGGCTGCTGAACTGGATCGCGCCGAGGGCAAGGACGAGAGCGAGAAGCGCGGCAGCAAGACCAAGGCCAGCAAGTCCAAGGCCCGCCGTAGCAAGTGACGGAGTTTGAGCGCATCTACAGGCGCGGGCTTGCCGATGTCCGGCGGTGGTATCTCGCGGCCCTAGCCGCGCAGGTGCGCGACGAGCCAGAGGATGCCGCCGAGGCGTGGGAGCGGTACGGCGAGGTTCTGGGGCAGGTGATGACTCTGACGGCTCTAGCGGGCGCAGCGCAGGCCCACGCGGCCACCAAGGAGCAGGGGAACGACTGGGAGGCCGGAGAATGGCCGGAAGAGCGTCCGGAGACATTCGCGGCTGCGTCGGCAGGCTTCGGCCCCGGCGCGTACTGGAAGGCTGTGCAGGCGTTCAGGAACCGCATCCCGCGCTCATGGTTAGAGGTTCGCCGTATCCGGGCGAAGATGCGACGACTGGCCGAGCGCATCGCCAAGGCCGAGAGCCGGGAAGCAATCCGCGACCTGACCAAGCGGCTGCAAGCCCTGCAAGACACGCTGTCCGGATCGTTCCGAGTCAAGGGCGCGACCGACGCGCAGGCTCGCCGCATCCGCGACCTGATCGCGCAGAGCATGGTGAACCAGTCCATTCCGAAGGGACTCAAGACTGGGAGCCTGTCTGCGTTCATCCGCAGGGCGCAAGTCGAAGGCATCATCGGCATGACCTCGGCTCGTCTAGAGACGGTCTACCGCACGAACACGGCCACGGCCTACAACGAAGCGACCGCCGAAACGATGGACAGCCCAACGGTTGCGCGATGGGCGCCACTTGTGCGGCTGGTCGAGATTCACGATAGCCGGACGCGAGGCGCACCCGGCGGCGTGTACCGCCCAAAGGGCAAGAGCAAGAACCCCGGTAGCCATTGGCAGATGGACGGCTACATAGCGACGGCGGCTGACATGCGCTCGCAGGGGCTTGTGCCGCCCAACGGCTTCAACTGTCGAGGCTCGCTAGAGCCTGTCACCTTCGATGAGGCCAAGAGCATGGGCTTCATCCGCAAGGACGAAACTCTAGATCGTGCTGCGTTGGCACGGTATAACGCAACCCGGCAACGCATCATCGACAGAGGCGACTACCCCGACCCCGGATTCAAACGATGACCAACAAGACAGAAGATCGGTTCTACTTCGGCAAGCACGGCCAGCCCGAGCGGTTTGGGCGCGTCGATTCAATGCTTTCAGATGCGTCTGCGTATATCGCAGATGGAGATGATGAGGCAAGCGCAATCTTGAGCGATCTAGTCAAGGAACGGAATCGCGGAGGGTTGTCTGCGGAACAAGCAAAGGAATTGAACAAACTCATTCAGCAGGCGCGTGCGATGGGAGTTTTTTCCCGCTCCGGCCAGCCCGAGCAGTTTGGAGCAATTGAAGAAGCCGCCAAAATCCGCATCTCGGATATTCAATCAGGAAACGAGCAGCAGTTGAACAAGATCGAACCCATTTTGCAGGCGGCAGCAAATATGGGAGATGAGCGAGCAGCGCGGTATCTCAAGATGCTTCGGTTTGAACGCAAGCACCTTGGAACTTCTGTCCCACAGGCTCCTTGGCATCGCTCCTCCCGCCCCGGCCAGCCCGAGCGGTTCGATGCGTCGAGCCTTGACCGCAAGGGGTTTGCGGAGGCTTCGTCCTCGCCCATGCTCGGCAAGTTGCTCTCCGAGAAGCAGATGCCCGAGGGCGGATGGCGTGCGGTCGAGACAGGCGGCGGTTCGCTGGTCATTTCGTTTGAGGACGGCGATGTGGCTGGGAACTTCGCTCGCCGCGTGGCGAGCCACGGCTACAGCGCAACGGCTCCGGTGCAGTCCATCGGACGCTACTGGAATGTGGAGGTGAAGAATGGCTAATTGGTCGCATACGCAATCGCAAGGCTGGGGAGATTTTTCCGAGGGATGGGAAGCAACCATCAATGGAACAAAGTTTTCGATTGTGGTAGACGAGAGAACTCGCAAAGGAACTCTTTATCGCTCTGCACCCGGTGGGGCATCAACAAAAGTCAAGGATGGCAGCGTGGATGAGTTGAAGCGATATGCCGAAACACATCGCTTCTCTCGCCCCGGCGCGAAGGACATGATGGCGGCAGGTGATATGACTACTCCTGAAGCCATCGCAAAGATGATGGAGGCATGGAACAAGATTGAAGCGCAGGCGAAAAAGCAGTTCCCCAACGCAAGCAAGGAAGAACTATATCGCATCACGAAGTCGGCAATGGAAAGCGCGTTGAAGTTCAAGTTCTCTCGCCCCGGCGCGAAGGCGACCTTCAAGGTCGAGGATCGCTTCTACTTCGGCAAGGGCCGCAAGGAGCGGTTTGAGCGACGAATGACTTCGCAAGAGTTGGGGCACTTGCGAAACTGGATTTCCAACTACGCTCGGAACACCGACGAAGCAGTAAACGCAATGAACAAGATGCAGAGGATCTTTGAGGATGACGCTGTGTTTTGGGAGGACAAGGGATGGTCAGCGGTTGCTCGGGCTGCTGGTGTTCTGTCTTTCTCCCGCCCCGGCCAGCCCGAGCGGTTTGCGATCACGCGACAGCCCGGATCGTGTCTCTATGCAAACAACACCGGAACCGATGTCAGCGGATATCACTCGGCAATTGCAAAGGCGATAGAAAAGGGTGGCAAGTTTGATAGCGACTTCTCGGATGTGTTCAAGTTGACTCGCTCGCCAGCCGGAAGCGTTTGCCTTTGGAGTCTCACTTGGGCATAACCATGCCAGCATCCCACACCGTCGAGAAGACCGAAGAAGGCAAGGTTCGCATCAAGAATCTTGAGTTGTTCATGGGCTTCGATCCGTCCATCGACTCGGACGATGACGAGGCCATGCAGGGGTACGACAATCGCAAGGTGCGCGACATCGTTTCACGCACCGGGAAGTTCATCCAGCGCGGCTCGCGTCCCAAACTCGTCATCGAACACGAGAAGGACGGCAAGGCCACGCGGCCCGAGGCGGTCGGCGACATCACCAGCGTCCGCTACGAAGAGCGCAACGGCGTTGCCTATGTGGTCGGCGATGTCGAGATGCCGAAGGAGGCGTTCGATTCGCTGCTGGCGACCAACGCATTCCCTCGCCGCAGCGCGGAGATTTGGAAGGACAATCATCTGTCGGAGGTGGCTCTGCTCGGGCGCGACACGCCACGCAGGCCGCTGCCGGATACACGATTCACGAAGAACGGCTCAAAGGTGGTCTTTGAGCGTCCGCTTGGAGTGGTGCGCGTTTCTATTGACTCCAAGGAAAAGTTTGATGAAATTGGCGTCGGCGGAGGACTTAACACCTTCGTCCCGTCCGCAGGAACCAAAAGGAAGAACATGCCAAAGCAGATGAAGAAGAAGATGGAAGCCGACGAGGAGGCCAAGAAGGCTCTTGAGGCTGCTGCCGCTATGGAGTGCGCGGTTGACGAGGACGAGGACAAGATGGCCGAGGAGGCCGATGCCGAGGCGATGGCCGCCGAGGGCATGGAGTTCGCTGGCCCAATGGACGGCGACGAGGACGAAGAGAACTTCGCCGACGGCGTGCATGTCGATATCGGCTCGCATCAGGGCGAGGAAGAGGAAGAGGACGAAGAGATGGAAGCCGCCTACGGCGGAAAGGCCAAGATGAGCAAGGGTGACAAGTCCACGAAGGCTCTGTTCGCTCGCGTGCAGGAACTTGAGAAGCAACTGAAGTTGGAGCGGTTCGGCAAGGAAGTCGATTCCATGATCCGCGACGGCTACCGCTGTGGCAAGTTCCGCAACAGCATGGTGGAGGAACTGTCGGACGCTGCCAACCCCGGCGCGAAGATCGCGTTCTGGAAGGCCACGATGGCCCGCCTGCCGCTGAATGTTCCGACCGTGGCGCAGCACACCGTGACCGATGAAGGTCGCGAGAGCATGGATGTGAAGGCTGCTACCGCGCGTGCGGTGCAGGAGGCCGCTGGCGATCTCGCCAAGTTCAAGCAACTGTTCGCAAAGTACACGGGCCAGAAGGCCTAATCGAAAGGACACAAGACAATGGGATCTTTCTCTGACACTCCAGCACTTATCGCAGGCGGCACGGTCTATGCGTACCGCTTCATCAAGGTCGATGCGACTGGCCCGACTGCCAACACCGATGACAACACGGGCGTGCAGGTTGACAGCGCGGCTGACAATGTGATCGGCGTGACCGATGGCAGCACCCGTCGCTTTGATACGAGCGACGGCACGCACGCGCTTGATGGCGAGCCGATCACCCTTCAGGGTGGCGATGTGGTTCTTGTGCAATGCGGCGGTGCAGTTGCGCGCGGTAGTCGCGTGCAGGCTGACACGGACGGCAAGGCAATCACGGCGGTCGTGACTGGCGGAGCCGTATTCCGCTATCAGGGCTATGTGGCTCTGGAAGCAGGCGCGTCCGGCCGAATCATTCGCATCGTGAAGAATGGTGGAATGATTTACTACCCCACCACTCTCTAAAACAACTAACAAGGAGAAATGATCAATGACTGAAGTCGCACCCGGTGGAGGTCTGAATACCTTCGTCCCCACCTTCTCTGCCGCAACTGGGCAGATCCAGATTGAGTTCACTCGCAGCCCCAACAAGTTCGCCATCACGCGCTACGCGCAGTTGGTTCCCGTCCAGCAAATGGCCGGATACTTTCTGCGGATTGACGAAGAGGAGACTGCTCGCGTAGTGCAGACGCAGGACAATATCTGGCCGCTCGGCGAGGATCGTCCTACGGGCATCAACAGCGACTTTGACTTCGTGGCTTACGGCTGCGCTCGCTACCAGTCTTCCTTCAGCATCCCGCAGGAGACTGCTCGGCAGGCGCAATGGGACATCGTGGCTTCGCACGCTCGCATCGCGGCTGCGAAGATGATGACTCACCGTGGCTACCGCGCGGCGAGCCTGATCAGCACCAACACCTCATACGACTCGGCGATGCGATACACCTCGTACTCGGCATCGAACATGGCTGGTCACTACACCACGGCTACGGCTTTGGTGAATGACAACATCCTCGGCAGCGGCGTGCTTGCCGATGGCGTGCAGGCTCTGTTCCGTGCGGCGTGCGAGAAGATTGTGCAGTCCACCAACGCGGCTGTCAGCCCGACTGACATTTGCGCGGTGATGAATCCCGTCACGGCTCGCCTGATCGCTAGCACCGAGGGTGTTCGCGATTATGTGAAGAACTACCCCGCTGCTCTGAACTTCCTTCAGGGTGACGCGCAGTTTGCTACCTACGGCCTCCCGTCGCAGATGTTCGGAGTGAATGTCGTGGTGGATGACACCGTGCGCGTGTCGAACCGCAAGGGTTCAACCAAGGCGACTGGGTTCTTCTATGGCGACGAGTCTGCCCCCGGCATCGCGTTCGTGAGCCGTCCCGGTGGCATGATCGGTAACGAAGGCCCGTCCTTCTCGACGGTCAGCATCTTCGCCTACGAGGACATGACCGTGGAGACGCTGGACGATCCGTGGAACCGTCGCATCCGTGGTAGCGTGACGGATAACAGCGCGATTGCACTAACTGCCCCGCTGGCTGCGGTGTATGTCGCCGACCTGAAGTCCTGATCGGCTCTGACTCTGCAACTTCAGGGCCGCTCCGCTAACCCCGGGGCGGCCCTATTTCATGGAGGACTGACCTATGGCAATGGCGCAACTTCTCTCCAACACGCTCTTCATCCGCTACGCCGACGAGCGACTGCTAAAGGAACTGGCTACCGACGACAATACGGACGGCACGATTTCGTCGTCCACGATCATCACGGAAGCCCTGCTCCGGGGCGGCGAAGAGGTGGCGAGCGCGGCTACTCGGTCGAACTCGTACACCGTGATTGAACTTGAGGCTCTAGCCACCGAGGGCAACGCGCTGCTGCGCGGGCTAGTCGCCGATCTAGCCCTGTGCTTCTTGTTTGAGCGTCGCGGCGGCGATGTGCCCGAGTCCGTCAAGGCCAAGGCCAATAGGGCGCAGGAGGCTCTAGGATCGCTCCGAGACGGCAAGCGGGTGTTTGCCGTGGATGCCAACCGAGGGGCTGGGACGGCCTCTGTGTCGATCATAACGGCCTCCACGCGGGGAAGCCTTCGGATGGCATCTGATGACTCGTTCTACCCGACCCGGCGAACAGAAGCGTACTGATGGATCTAGGGCGTGAACTAGTCCGGCGGCTGGGCAGCAAGGGGGCCAATGTGGCCCTCGTGCTGGTCAAGCAGGCCAAGCAACGCATTCGCACGCGAGGCGCGGATGTAGGCGGCTACGCGCGCCTGTGGGCCGACACGGCCACCATCAAGGTCTGGAAGGGCCGGGGCAAGAACCGTAAGCAGGTCGATCTGCCTCACTACCGGGCTGGTGGCGTGCCGCTGGCCGACACGGGCAACCTGCTTCAGAGCCTGAACGGGACGATTCAGGAGATCCCAAACGGCGTGCGGCTGTTCCTGCGCGGCCCGCTCTATGCGGTGTTCCAGCACCACGGCTTCAAGACGAGCGGAGGCAACTTCATCCCGTTCACCCGTGGTGCTGTCCGGCGCGACCCCAAGGCCATGAAGGCCAAGGAGTATCTATACGCAAAGAGCGGAGTGACCGTCCCGGCCCGCCCCATCTTCGCCATGCCACCCGCCGCGAAGGCCGAGTTGGCTCGCGCTATCGCTCGCGCTCTGGGTGCGCGTTAGAATCAAACAGGAGGAATCCCCATGGCAACACCAGTCATCGAAGTAGTCGGCCCCCACACCATTTCCGTCGGCGGCGTTGTTTTGGGCCGTGGCGATAACGACGATCTGTTTCGCATCGAGGTCGAATACGCGTACACCGATGTCTTCACCAATGAGAGCGGAACTATGCCCGCAGCGGCGATTCGCACGGGCGCGAAGGCGCAGGTGTACTTCTCGCTGGTGTTGATCAGTCGCGCCGATATTGCGACCGCCGTTGAAGCCACCGACGGTGGACAGACCACCAGCGGCTACGCATGGTCGAAGGTAGGAACGGATGCACAGAGCAGCACCGTCGCCATTGTGCTGACTGGCGCAAAGACCATCACGGTGTCCCGCGCTCGGCTGATTTCGATGAAGCATCAAGACTTTGGCAACAAGGCGAGCCGCGTGGTGTTCCACTACGAAGCCCTGCCCAATCCGTCCTCGCTTGATTCGGCTATCTTTACAGTCGCATGAGCAAAGAAACCCAATTCATCTCCGAGTACCCAGTCGGCGACAAGGCGTTCAAGATCGACGCGCTGCTGGTTCTGTCCGAACTCACCCTTGCGGGTGCGACGGACAATCCCACATCCGATCAACTCATCAAGGCCGTCAAGGCTGCGGTGCGTCCTGTCTCCGATGCAGAAGCGATGACCAATGCCGAAGCCCACGCGCTCGCGCTGCGAGTGATGATGAGTCTGAAGCAACTGGGAAACGCTGGCGCACCGTAGCGATCTTCGCCGCTGTCTACGGTGTGACTCCTTGGCAGTTGCCACCAGAGGTGGCGTTGGGCCTGATGATGAATCTTGGCCTTGCGAATGCTTGGAAGTCCGTACCCGTTGTGCAAGGTGTCGGCCTAGCGTTCGGAGGCAAGGATTCGATGAGTGGCTTCATGCCCACGCTCTTTGGACAAACTCCTAGCGTTCGGGATCAGATTGCGGCATCATTCAGCGAATTGAGGAGAAGCCATGACCGTTAGTTTTTCAACCCTGTATGCCCGCATCGGCAAGTTGATGGGCATCGCCAAAGCGCAGATTGATGCCCGCTCCGCGCTGCAAGACCGCGTGAAGGGGACGGGATCGTTTTCAGGCTCGGGCCTCGACGGTCAGTACGACGCATCGACGCGGTACATGATTTCCGGCGTGCTGGATTACTTCCTGAACCTGACCCGGACGGCAGACACCAGCATCACAAACTCCATCGGCGGCGCGACCAAGACCGTGACCGAGATGGTGACGGCTGACAATGGCAACATCCCCAAGAGCGCAATTCCGGCGTTCAAGGAACTGAACCGCCAGATGCGAGCGGCTAGCACCACGCTCTATCAGAATGTGGTGACGCAGGGCAGCGTTTCCTACGCGGCTGCGAATGTCGGCACGGGCAAGATCATTCTCCACAACACGCCTTCGCAGATGTCGCCGAGCGAGACAATCACTTTCCAGTGCATCAGCGATACCACGACTGGGGCGACGGCTGGCCGCGAGGTGTTCCAGATCACGGGCGGTCTGCGCGTGCCGGATGTCACCTCCAACCTTTGGCCGGGTGGCAGCGGGGCGAACTTCACGCTTGCGAGCAGCGACTACAATGACTCAAAGAACACGCTGACCAACGGCGGCTTCGATACCTTCACGGGCGGCGTGCCGGACGGGTGGACGGTTGTGACTGGTGCTGCATCTCTGTCTCAACTGTCTACAGGAACATTCCGCAACGGTTCTGCGCTTCAGCACAGCGGTTCGGTTGCAGGAACGATCTCGCAAACGAGCGCACAAGTTGTGCTTGGCCCCGGCAAGCGCATCGTGTTTGGCTTCTGGGCCAAGAAGGTGAGTGGTACGCAGACCACGGATGTCGCAATGGCTTTGTCCACGCCGACTGGCGATCTCGTCGAGCAAGATGCCGCCTTGCTGACCACATCGTGGGCTTTGAATGTGTTCTCTTACACCATGCCCTTCGATGCCCCGGCTGCAAGTGTCACCGTGGAGTTCCGATTCTCGCAGGATGTTGGATGCGTCAAGGCCATCGACTGCGCGTTCGTGTTTGTGCCTCCGCAGGCTGGAACGAACGGCCAGTTCATCCAGATCATCGGCGGCGCGACAGACTGGCGCATCGGCGACTACGCGACCGTGGCGATCTCCAACAACTACCAGTCGAATGTGCTGACCTACACCGAGCGGTTCTTCGCTCCGTTTGCCAACGGGATTGAACTGCCGACCGCATCGCCGGGAAGCATCACAAACAGCGTCATCCCGTGAGTGACATCACCGCCACAACCACGCTCGGCGATTTCTTCTCCGCGATTGCTGGACGGATTGCATCGCAACTGTCCCTCGCCGGGAATCGCGTGTTCGTGGTGGACAAGTTGCGGCTACAGGATTCGGCTGTGCCGAACATCCAAATTGAACCCGTGAGCCTGACGGCTCTCGGCGACATGAGCGGCCTGAACGGCTCCGCGATTGAGTACCGCGTGCATGCCGTGGTCAAGGTTGAGTACGACTTTGCCAAGCGCATGACCGAAAGCCTCGTAGACAATAAGAGCGCGTTCCTGACTGCCAACGCGGCTGCGGCTGCGCTCAAGGGCTATGTGCCCAACTCGGGTAGCAGCGAACAAGTGTGGATGAAACTAGATGCAGGCACGCACGATGACCTGACCGGGCTTGTGAGTGCGTCCGCGACGATGCGTTCATTCGTGAGGATCATGGCAGATGGCTGACGAATCTCTGGGACACATTGACCTTCGCATGGTCACTAGCGGCTTGACTAGCGGGGCTGTCGGTGGCGGTGCGGCAGGTGGTGGCGGTCAGAACACCGTGTCATCAATCACGCAGGCCATGTCGAAGATGTCGTCCGCGCTAGATGTCATCCGCATGGGCACGCGCGGCGCAGGCGTTGGCGAGATCGCCAGTTCAGGACTCGGCATGGCTGCGGGTGCAGGCGTTGGTGGTGCAGCGATGGCTGGAGTTGCGATTGGATTGGGCGTTGTTGCTGCGGCGGCTGTTGCCATCAAGGCCGGGGTGTCTGCCATTCAAAACCGAATCTCTCAACTGGCTCGCGTGGATGCAGGCATGGCGCAGCAGGAGGCGTTGAATCAGATCGCCGACATTCGCAGGGACATGGCAGAGGCTCGGATTCTTGGCCCGTTGTACGCAAGGGTGTCGGAGATCATGCGTTCGCTCAAGGATGCGATTCAGCCGTTCTTGGTTCTGTTCAAGGGGTTGTTCACGGCCATCATCATCCCAATCCTCAACGGCTTGGTGGTACGGCTGAATGAGTTGGCGAAGTACATCCCGCAAGTATTGAAGTTCATCATCACCATTTTCCAGACCCTTGCATTCACGGCCAATCTGTTCTCCGTGTTCGTGGCTGGGTTGGCGCAGTCATTCACGAATCTGTCAGGCCCGCTCACGGGCTTCTCGCAGGGACTGTCCAACATCGGCTTCAACATGCTGACGATTGTCGGTGCGCTCGGACAGATTCTGAACTCCTTGAACAATCAGCAGCAGGCGCAGAACCCGAATCAATGGGCGATCAACACGCTGAATGCTTTGTCTAGCGGCGGAGCGTTGACTCCTGCGCTCGTCCCTGCTGGCCCGACTGCGCCGGGATACAACCCAACCAAGCCGAAGGTGACTCCATGATTTTGACCTATGTGTTTGGAGCGACGACCTACACAGTCAACAATGTGAAGTTGACGCGATTCTCCACCGAGAATCTGTACGAGGGCGATGCGTTCAACCGCACCGGACGCAAGCACACGATTGAAGGAACGGGGCTGATTCAAAGCACAAGCGATCCGTTCACGGGAACTATCGCCGACATTCGACAGGGCTTGAACCGTCCTCGCGGCACGCTGTCGCTGAAGTTTGATGATGGAAGCACCGTCGCACTTGCATCGTCATCGGACTCGGGAACCGCAACGGCTGACACGCGCAACGGCCCGCTGCCGAGCGTGACGGTCAGCGAGATCATCGGCGGCAACAATAGGAACGCGATCATCGTCGGGTTCTCGTACACCTTCTTCAACTGCGGCGACACGCGAGTGCAGCGGTTTGAGATGATCGTGACGCAGTCGATTGACGAGGCCGGGTTCATCACGATGAGTCGATCCGGCACGCTGTCCGTATCGCGCAAGGCGAGTGCATCGACAGTTCCACTCAATACGCCGAACTCAATCATCACGGGGCCAGCACAGGCAACATCGACGGGCAACAGCCCTGACCTATACCGCCGACTGGTTGCGGGAACGCCAGCACCGGGCTTCCGTCGCATCAAGCAGGAGTTCACGCTAGACGCAAGCCTGCACCATCTCACCTTTGCAATCGACGATCACTTGGTGCTGCGCGATCTCAAGTACCCGGTGATGATGGGCGATGCCTCGTTCGACTACCAGCGCAGCATCGACAATCCGCTAGGAACAAAGACCTTCAAGGCCACCTTTGAGGGCGAGCCAAACACGCCACCGCAGCAGTTGCTGGCGATTGCATACGAGGCCGCACAGTCACGCATCGACTTCACAAACGACTTCGTTCAGTCGATCACGGTGCGAGAGCCGAATATCTACTCGCGCAACAAGATTGAATTAGAGGTGACGGCGAAGGGACAGGGTTCCGACAAGGTTGACCCTGCTGTGATGAAGCAAATCTTCAGCGCACCGCATACGGGCGGCTCGACGAAGTATGTAAACGCCTACCCGCAGCGTGGCGTGTATTTGGAGAGCAACACCTTCCTAGAGTGGGATCCCTGCAACGCTCCTACATTGGTGCAGGATGTCATCCCGAACCCCGAGGATGCCACCACGGGCACGACCATCACGGTCACGGATGAGAGCAAGGATGCCTCGGTAGGCAACCCCGAAGATCCCAAGACCACGCCAGTTGAGCCTGACGCTGGCATTCCGCAGACGGCCAACGGAGTCAAGCACTTTGAGTCATCGCAGACCTACGAAATCGCCGATACGGGCATGGCGTATCTGGAATCGACCGGAGGCGCGTTCCAGTATCCAATCCAAGTCCGCACGCCCGTGGTGATGATCACGCAAACCGTGCGGATGGTGACGACGAGTTCTTCGCAGCCGATCCCGTGGCCGCAGATCAACGATGCGTTCATCGTGAAGGCGCAGACAATCGCGGTCAACAATGCGCCCATCGACGCTACGGGCAAGCCAACCTACGCCATTGTGGCTACGCGCACGATACAGGCGCAGGCAGCGAACAGCCCCAACACCGTCCGCAAGACAGGCGGGGACGAACTCGGCGGGCCTCCGCGACTGGTGTACGCTCCCACAAGCATTGGGCAAGCACGCGACCCGTACAGCAAGGACAATCAAATCAACACCCAGCAGGTTGATACGAGCGGCACATCGAAGCAGATGGACTTCATCTAATGACTACCGTCATCGGTTCGATCACCTATAGCCCGGATGTCAAAAACCCGTTCAACGAATCGCTTGCGGGCTATGTCATCAATCGCAGCGAGACAATCGACGCGATGCTGGACAGGGCTGGGATTGATCCGAACAGCGTCAACTGCATCACCACGCCCATGATCGGTGCGAGCCGCTACGCAGAGGTGTCGCTGCTTGTGGCGGTCAATGCAGCAAGCACGCCAACGGGCGGCACGAATCCATTGCCGGGAGCGCAATTCCTGAACGGTGTTGACGGATCAAATCGCTTTTCGATCATTGTCTGGGAACCGTTTGCGGGCAACACCGACAAGCCCGGAGGCGGCGACACGGGCGGGCCGATCACGGGGCCGGGTGTGGGTGGTGGCGAGATTCCAGACACCCTGCCGGATGTGGAGCCGGACACGCGCGGCGACACGCGCGAGAGTTTCGCGCCACAGGGGTTGACCGCGCCAACCTATAGCACGCTGGCCTTGATGAATCTGGGGCGAGCATTGCGCTGGCGGGGCATGATTCAACTGTCGGCGCAGGAGTTGATGGTGAGCGTGACTGGCCCCGGCCTGATCGCCACGCTGCCCAACGCGTCGCAGACGAGCGGTCTGTGGGTGGTCAAGTTTGCCGATCCTCGGCTGTCCTTGCAGGCGCAGGGCATTGCGATGCCGTCGCGTGGCAATGATGGAACCACGGCCCTGTCCGGCTTTGCTGCCGACCAATGGAACATGCTTGCGGAGAACCCGCTGCATCTCGTCGCTGCCACCTGCAAGAGCAGCACCGCCTACGCGCCGAGCGACAATCCGGCTAGTGCGATTCCCGCCGGAAGCGCGGGCGACATCCCTACTGCAAGCCTTGCCGGAATCCCATCGCCGCAGTTCTGGTACGACGACAAGCCGTGGTCAGCGGTTGAGATCCTCGACTACTACACGGGCGTGGCAGCGAACAATGTGGGCCGCGCGTCATGGGATCGCTACCCAATCACCTACGACTACAAGTCCGTGGCAGGGATTCAAGAACAGCGCGGCGACATGCTCAACCTCGACCTCCGAGGCCGCAACATCGGCGAAGCGTTGGACGAGATCGCAGCGCGCATCGGCTGCATTTGGATCTGGGATCGGTTCTTGATGCGCTTGTCGCTTGTCAGGTTGGACTACGGAAATACTTGGCTTCAGAACTACACGCCGGGGCCGACTGACCTGACCAACATCAACATGTGGCACAGCGCGAACTCGCCCTTCAGAACGGGCGGAGGGTTCAACCAGATCACGAATGAAGTGCCCGACCTTCTCTATGGCACGGTGCATCAGACGCGCCATGTGTCATGCTGGGGCAAGGTGACTGGCGGCAAGAGCGAGGTGTATGTTGACAACCGAGCGTCGCAGTCGCCCGATGGCGTGCGCGTACCGGGCAGCGAAGCGACCGCGCCGCATCTGGCTATGGCTGGCTCGCCGCGCCCGCCGCTCTACTTCCAACTGAACAAGAACGGCACGACGGGCCGAGTGGCCTTCATCGGCGACCACATCCCGGCCTTCATTGGATACCAGAGCGACACAACCAGCGGAGCCGGATGGTTTGTTGATGCCGCGACGGCTGCGGGCAGTTCCATGCCGTCTACGCCGTGGAACGCTACCGCGACCAGTACGCAATGCGCTTGGTGGAAGAAAGACTGGACGACGAGCCTAGAGGCTCGCTTGGCCGTGGTGGTGAATCGCTACAACCGAGCGCAGTACATCATCGACGGTGAGGTGACGCTGAACCGCATCCCTGCGTACCCCGGCAACTCGCCGATGAACCGCACTTGCTCTAGCGGCTTCCAGTACGACCAGATTCACTTCGGGCGTGGTGGCGTGCCGCTGATGTATCGCATATTCGGAAGCAATGCCGATGCGCTGCTGATGCCGCATCTGATGCCGGATGCCCGAGTGAAGTCCTACGGGCTTGGGTCGCAGTACCGAGCCAACGGCTTTGTCAACCTCGTCCACATCCCAAAGCGATGCGGCATCGTGCGAACCTTCCTCGCGCAATTCCAGCAGTCGCAGGTGTTGAAGGAAGATGCCAACGGGCAGGCGTATGTGTGGCTATATCGCTTCAACGAGGTGTTTCCAAACAGCCTGACCAATGGCACATTCAGCCCCGGCAACGAGTACGGCGACGGTGCGTTGGGTGCGCGTGGTGTGGCGTTGAACTTGGCCGAGATGACAGGAAGCCTCTCAAGTGCGCCGCAGTTGAACTTCGACGGCGGCTTGCTGCGCTACAACGCAACCTCAACGCAAACGCTGATCGTGCGAACGGCTCCGAAGGGTGTTGCACCGTGCTACGAGTACGCGCACCCAAGCGGCTTCACGATGTACTACTTGATGGCTCCAAACGGTGTGGATGTGACTTGTCCGACATCCGTTCCGTTCACGGCTCCCAACCCCGCGTGGCAGAAGTCCGGAGCGAGCGGCATCGCGGACAATAGCAGCGCAAGCATCGCTAGTATGATCAAGCAATGAGTACACCATTCCTGCTACGCAAGGCTTTGTCCGAAACCGAGTCGCCGCTGCTGATCGCGTCTGGTGGTTCGTATTTCTTCCGCTCTATCAACTTGTGCAACGCACACAGCGCAGCGGTAAAGGTAACGCTAGCCGTCACGGCTGGCCGAGCATTCGCGCAGCAGGGCGACTTCATCCTGTACGAGTACAGCGTTGGCAGCACCGATATCTTCGTGGTGGAGAATGTGCTTGTGCCGGACGGCCACGAATTGCGGGGATATGTGAACGCGGGACATGCGGACTACATCAGCGTGGTCGGCTCTGGAGTGTTTGAGTGAGCCACAGGCTCGCTGGCTGCTGCTGCGAATCGAATCCGTGTCAAGGCCCGAGCGGGAGTTGTTGCTTCCCTGATGGATCGTGCCGAGATGTGGCGTGCGCTCACTACTGCTCGCAACAGGGCGGAGTGTTTCGACCCAATGTCCAATGCTCTGGCAATCCGTGCGTTCCGCCTACGCAGAAGTGCAACTGCGACGATGCGACTTGGCGCAAGTCAAATTTGGGAATCACCGTCACGCGCATTTGGACGCGCACGATTGTCGAAGAAGCGGATGCCAATGCACAGGCGGCAGGGCTGTACTACAAGTCAAGCACCACAACATTTTTCACGACCTCGTACTACTTGACGCAAGCGCAGATTGATGCAGGCTTGCTGCCAGCGATACCGACCGACAATCCAACTGGCTACCAATTTGGATTCAACAACTATCACTTCGGCGATGTCGATGCGACCTCAAATGTGACGGTTCAGGAATACCGAGATACGCAGGAGTGTTGCAATCCAGTGAGCGTTACGCGCACCGTATCCGGGCCGGATGACTACTACTACGACAATCAAGGAACAACCAGCGGCCCGTATCCGACTAGCACTACACGCATCACAACAGACACGCCGTACTACCCATCGGGCTTTGGCTACTGCTACGACTGCTGCTGCCAGCGAATCCCGACAGCCTGCGCTCAAATCACCATATGCTGACCCCACTTCCCCGACCATCGTTCATCCTCATGCGAGACATGCGCGAGGCGATGGATCGCGTGCGAGCCGACCACCTCCGACAGCAGACGGAAGATCCGACCTACTGGGAGCGCGACAAGGCTGCACAAGCGGCAGCGCAGCAGACCCCGGCTCACGGCCCCATGCACTACATCGCAGGCGCAGCGAAGGCGGTAGTTGCCTCCGTGACCGCCGACAGCCCAATGTCCGAGCGGCGACTAGCCATCTGCAAGGGCTGCGACCAATGGGACGGATCGCGGTGCAGGCAATGCGGCTGCTTCACCGGGCTGAAGGTGCGGTTGCCAGCCGAGGCATGTCCTATCGGAAAGTGGGCTGCCGAAGGCTAAACTGCCCGCATGAGCCTGCTACCTGCCTTCGGTGCGCGTCTTGGATCGCTGTTCGGCTACGCGAACAATGTGAAGACCGTCACATCGCCGCTATACACCACCAACATCGGAACCGTGCTGTCGTTCTACGAGGGAACATCGTTTCGACAAGACACCGCCAATCTTGCGCCGCTCCAGAATCTTTCAACCGGGCTTTCATCCACGCTCGGGTTGTCTGTGTATTCAGCGATTCAGCAGAGCATCACGGAAACGATCATCAACGACATGCGGAACATGTACAGCGCATACGACGGAACGCTGGCAACGGCTCTCCGCAAGTTGCGCGATCAGATGATTGCAGACGACTACAAGTTTCAGACAGTTGGAACTAGCAGCGTCACCTACACAGCGACGAGCGGCAATCAAGGAACGGGCACGGTTCTGGTTCGCGCCTACCGTCCGGCCTCGTCTAGCCTGTTCCTGCAAGAGATGTACGACGAAACCATCCGCATGAACTGCACGGTTGGCGGCGACATCGGGAACTTCGGCGAGGCCACCTTTGCCTTCACGGGCTTCTCGTCCTACGCCATGAACAACATTGCGTGGCCGGGTGGCTCTGGCCTGAACACTACGGTGCAGGCGACTAGCGCAGCGATCACCGCTAGCGTCGGCGCACCGGGCGTGAGCATTCTTGCCAACGGTGACTTCGAATCTTGGAGCAGCAACACACCGCGTGCGTGGACGATTGTGACTGGTACGGCGGGTACGCAGGTGACGCAGGGCAGCACTCCGTTCCGTGGAACCTACGCGCTCCAGTTCGTCGGGAACGGCTCGACGCTCACTCGCATTCGGCAGCAGATCGCGTCCGGCTCTGGCGCACCTACGAGCGTGCAGGCCGAAACTGATTACGCGCTGACCTTCTACGCTCGCGTGGCGGCAGCCACGACGGGAACGGTCGGCGTTGCGCTGCGTGATGCTTCGGGCACGGTGGTCGGAACTGCGATCACCCTGAACCTTGCCAGCCTGACCACAACCTACACCTTGCAGAGTGTGACATTCAGCATCGCGAAGTCGGCCTTGCCGACCACGCTATACCTCGACATCTACAGCACGGCTGCTATCGCCAACACGGGCACGCTGATGATCGACGAATTGGTGCTGGCTCCCATGACCCGGCTCTATTCGGCTGGCCCCTCCGTCCTAATCACCTGTGGCGCGACGGACTGGGCGGCTGGCGACTCGGGAACCATCGCGGCTGTGAGCGATTCAAGCACGACGGGTAAGTTTATGAAGGGCTTCTCGCGATGGGTTGGCGCAGAGCGTCAGGGCATCTATCTGCCGCTGGCCGGAACCAACACCCTTGCCGACACGCTGGTGACGATCTAACGCATCGGGCGGCGTGCGCGGCGGTCTTTGCGCTGCCCGTGCATCGGATCGATTGCCGTGCCTCTCCGTGGCCGGAGCGCGTGCCGGATGTTCAGGATGTTGCGTATTTCATCCCCGAACAGGCAATCGCCAAACTTGGTCAAGTCGAGCATGGTGCGAAGCGATTCGCTCGCAGCCTCGACATCCCCGGCAAGGCCGTGGGCTTCCATGTCGCGCAGCGTGTCCGCTACATCGCGCAGCATGTCTGTGATGGATGGTGGTCTTGGTGGTGGCTTCCTTGCCATGCGAGCAGCGTACAAAAGAAAGCCCCTACCGCACGGAAGTACGGCAGGGGCGAGACACCCGCAGCGCGGTGTAGTGATGGGGGCGACCGCGCAGCGATGAGATTGTAGCGGCTAGTGGTGCGAGTCCGCGCCGAAGACATCGTAGATCGACGCATCGACATCCCAGCGGTTCACCCAGTCGCCGCGCTTGCCCAGCCAGTATTCGTTCCCGTCGCCGTCGATCCGCGCCACGGCGTACATGATTTCGCCATCCGGCACGCAGCCTCGGTCGCGGATGTCGCATTCCAGTTCAATGCTGTGCGTGATGATCGGCCCCCACGGACTCTTTGCTCGGATCACCTCATGCGCTAGGTTCTCTAGCGACTGCATGTAGAGAGTATGGACGCGCCCGATGTGACCGTTCCCATGCATGATCCATGCGATGTGCGTGGCATCGCGTGGCAAGCGGGCGTTGTGCCACGGGATCGGCGAAGCCATGTCCGGTCGGTTCATCGGATCACCCGGCAGCACCACGCGCATCTCCGGCGTGCGCTTGTGCGTGAGAACGATGTAAGTACACGCGCACACCATGATGATGGAGCAGCCTATGAGGATTTGCATGAGTTCAATCATTGGTGACTCCTAGGCGAGCCTCGACGGCCAGCAGCAGTTCCCGTCCTTGGCGTAGCCACTCCTCGCTAGTGGCGTTGGGCGTGCCGCCGTTGGCAACGGCATCGGAATCCGCCTGCGCCTGCATTCGCACTACATGCATGCGAAGGACTGGCCGGACGCGAGCGAGCAGGCGAGCCTGAATCTCTTCCTCGTCGGCTGCATTGGCTACGGCTTCGCGTAGCGCAACCAGAGCCGAGCAGTTGACGGGCTGGGTAGCAGACGATCCGCAGCAGGCTGCAACCTGCGGGATGGTGGAGAGGATGTCAGCGGCGGTTTGGATGGGTGTCATGGGATGATCTCCAAGAGTACCCCGTTAGCCCAAGTCCCCGCGAGGAACGCTGCGACGGACAGGGAGCCGAAAGCAAAGCCCAGCCAGAAGTCAAGGTAGGACTCGCTGCGCTTCATTCGCGGCCTCCTGCCGGGTACAGGTCGGCGAACATCTCCGTGATGTGATCGGTCGCGCTCCGCAGGCGGCGCGAATCGGTCAGCGCGTCAAGGATGCGCTCGGCGTGCAGCGCGGTCTGCCCTCGCTCATTCATCACGGTCAGGCGCATCTGCGCTTCAAGGAATCGTGCCTCGTCGTCGGTCAAAGTCAGTCGCATTGGGTGTCTCCTAGTTCAGTCTCTTGCGCTCGGCGGCAGGCAACGCGCCTACCGCATCATCGAACGCTGCCCAGTCGCCCGATGCTCGCGCAGCAATCGCTGCACGAATCGCGGCTCGTAGTCCATCGGCTCGCCCTGTCCGTGGACTTGAAAACAGAGTCCCGGGTTCTGTATAGATGTAGACGGCTGCCGCGCTGCCAGTTCCCGTCGTCCGGCGACGATCCGTGCGCCGCAACCAGCCCTTTCGCTCTAGCGTGGTGAACGCCGGGGACGCGGACTGGTGCTGCATTCCAAGCGTGCGGATGACCTCATCGCAGGTAGCCCCGTGGCTGCCCGAGGATTTCACGAACGACAGAACGCGCTCTTCGTTCTCGCCGATCTGCGCCGTCGCGTAGGCCGCTCGGCTCGTATCGCGGTAGGTCATGGCTCCTCCCGTGGGAATGCGTCAGGCTCCGGCTCGTCCAGCGGCTCCGGCTCCTCGTCCACCTCCTCCGGCTCCTGCTCCGGTTCATCACCGAACCAGTAGTCGGAATCGAATCCGCTCGGAAAGTTGCTCATCGGTTCTCCTGTCGGTCATAGCCATAGACCGTCAAAGCCTCGCGCAACTTGATCAGCAACTTCTGCTCCGCATGCCGCAACTGGTGCGAGGTCATGCCTAGAGCCTTCGCGGCTTCCAGATGCGACCTGATGGGCGTGAACCCGCACAGCGGCTTGCGGTCGCCCGTCCCCGGCACGCTTGGCTTGCGGTCACACCGCATGAGCGACCTCCACTTCCACATTGGCGCACAGGCGCAGCAGATGCGACTCGGCTTCGATCCACGCGCTATGTGCGCGGTCTAGCGCGGCCTCGGCCTGAAGTTCCGGCATGCCGTCGCCTGCGCGGTCAAACTCCGCGCGACGCTGCTCAAGGATGCGGCAGGCCGCGAGGTACACATGCACCGCCTCCAGTTGCGCTGGGCCGACCCCGGCGCGGCTCTGGATCGCCTCCGCGCATTGGCGCATCCGCTGATCCTCGGTCGGCCCGTTGATCCGGGTGTGATGGTTGATGATCTCTTCCACCGTGGCCTTGATCGTGTTACGCATTAGCGGCCTCCCTTCACGGTGCGCGAGGCGAATGCCGAAGCCTTGGCGAGGCTTGGGCAGCAGGCGAGGAACTCGCGAGTCTCGTCGCGCACAACCGCGTAGGACTTGCTAGCGATCTGGACAATCGACACGCTGCCGAGCGTGAGGATCTCAACCCGGCGATCTCCGCCGACGATCCAAGAGAAGCGAGCGGAGGAAGCGATGGTCGCGCTGTCAGTCATGGGGTGTCTCCTAGTCAGGCATCCGGCCTGCGCGGTGTAGTCGCCCCGACTACGCCCACATCCTACCCCATCCCGGCCCAATGTCAAGCCCCTATAGGAACATTTCCGAAAGATTTGTGAAATAGTACCGGCGCATCCATATATATAGTGGACGGCAACCCTGTAGAAATATCTGAAGAAATACTTGGGAAGGGCTTGACAGCCTGCTGATATGTGGTACAGTTCACCCATGCAAGCCGGGGCGGCTTGCGAGACACCCAACCGAAAGGACACCACAATGTGCAACAGCAACAACAACCGATTCCGCAGCACCCGTAACGGCTCGACCTACACCTGCGAATGCTGCGGCAAGCGCACTCGCGAGAGCGGCAACGACGAGTCGAGCCTTGGAATGTGCCTTGCCTGCAATCTGGAAGGCGAGATTCAGAACATGATGTCCGACCACGGCCACAATTTCACCAAGGAGCAGGCCGATGCGTTTCAGGATCGACTGACAGCAGCAAACGCAAACACCGCCGAGGCAAACACCAAGTCGATCCGAAAGATTCACGAAGAAGTCATGGCAATTGCCTACGCCTAAACCTCGCAGAAAGGAACACGACCATGAAGCAGATCAAGTCTGAAACCTACGAACGCAGCCTGCGCGACGACACCACGGGCAAGGAGTTCAGGGTTGACATCATCAAGACCCTTGAAGAAGGCGACGAGCCGACTGAAGGCTGGCGTGAGACTCACACGATCTATGGCAACCTGACAGAGATGAACCGCGAGGACATTATGAATGCGCTTGCCCGACAGGAGCGCAGTTCCCAGTACGGTGGGCAGCGATATGTGAGCGCACCCCGCATCCTGACCTGCAACCCGATCACAACGATCATGGTGCAGAGCGGCGGTCTGGATATCTGAACGGATCAAGGCTCGCCACCCCACGGGGTGGCCTGCCCTGCTCCGCAGGAGAAACGAGACACCCCATGACAGACCCCAAGACACTCGCCAGCGCGTTGCTGGCTGCACAGAAAGCCCTGCCGAGCGTCGGCAAGGATGCAAAGAACTCATTCCACCACTACGCCTATGTCAGCGCGGAAGCCATGATCGGCGCGTGCAGAGAAGCCCTGCACGGCGCGGGCCTGACCGTGCGCCGCGCAGGCTGGAAGTACGACGGATCGCCGGAGGGCGGCATCGTGAACTCCACCTTCGTCTTGACCCACGGCCCCACAGGCGAGTCGGTTAGCGACGAGATCGCGTGGATCTGCGTGCCAGAGAAGGGCAGGCCCATCGACAAGGCGATGGCTGGCGCGCTGACCTCCAGCCTCGGCTACTACCTGCGCGACCTCCTACTGGTTCCCCGCGAGGACGAGAGCGAGATGGATCGCCGGGATGACACCAAGTACGAGCCGCGCAAGGCAGCCCCGGCCCCGGCGCGGAGCAATTCCACCACAGTTTCGCAGAACCGTACCGCAAACGCTCCGGCGCAGCAGGATGCCCCACAAGCCGCCCCGGCTCCAAAGGCGGGCCCAACCCCACCCAAGGCCAAGGAATCCGCCACGACGGCTCCTAGCGCGTTTGGCGAGGTGCTGGCTTCCCGGCCCGCCAAGGACTGCACATGGCGTGACGGTTTGATGGTCAAGCGCGTCGGACAGGGCAAGCCCACGGCGAAGGGCAGCATGCGCTACCCCATCCTGCTGGAAGTTGGCGGGTCGGAGCAATGGGCAAGTTGCTTCGATGACCGCGTAATGCAGGCGGCACAGGATGCGATGGGCGGGCAGACCGTTGCGGGGTTCATTCAAGAGGGAGCCTACGGACTCACTCTCTACGGCATCCGCACCACGCTAGAATCCACCGAGCAGCAGGCTGCGCCAGTCGCGGTTGAGGCTGACGAGATCCCGTTCTGAACCCCCGGAAGGCTCCGGCGTTGACGAAAGTCCGCCGGGGCTATTTCCATAACGCATCCTCACGCATCCTCACGCATCCTCACGCATCCTCAAGGAGACACCATGAGCGGGCCATACGAGTTTTGGAAATGCTTTGATTCTGACAGGCACGAAGTTTCGGTTGATATGAAAGCACCGATTGAAATGGTGCTAGATGATCGGTCGCACACGATATTTGCGGACATCAAGCCGTGGGGAAAAAAAGGCGATTACTACCGATGCCTTGTTGCCTTTGAAGCAGCGATGCTAGTGCGTGATATTGAGGCGCGATTCGTCATCGTGCGATGGTTCAATTCAAAGCGACACAGCAAGAAAGCATTTGAAGAAATCAGAACCACCGAAAAAAGACTTGTTGAGAAGGCTCGCGGTGCAATGGTGTCTCTTACTGGGTTGCCAGAAGTATCAAGCGAACTTGGACGATCATGGTGCTGGGTTAGTGATGACATCATGCGATTCGGATTTCAACCAAAGGACAAGCGATGAGCGCACTCACACGACTGTACGAAGCGAGCGGAGCCGCCCGCGAACTTGAAGCGATGCTGACCGAGGCCGAAGGCGAACTGACCGAGGCGATGGACGGCCACTTCGACATCCTCGCAAAGCAGGCCGAGAGCCTGCCAGCAGCCATCGACGATGTGCTGTCCCTCGTCCGCGACATCGAAGCACGGGCAGAGGCACGCAAGGCCGAGGCCGACAGGCTGAAGCAGAGAGCCAAGCGTGATGAAGCCGTCGCGGCGTGGTTCAAGAGTCAGGTGCTTCGCACGATGCAGGCCGAGGGGCTGAAGAAACTGGAGACGGCCCGCTGGCGTGCGACCGTGGCGCAGCCGGGTGGCAAGCCCGCGATGGAGATTGTCGGCGAGATCCCGCCAGAGTTCATCACCGAGAAGATTGAAATCGTGCCGGACAAGGAGCGCATCCGCGCCGCGCTTGAATCCGGCCAGACGCTACCGTTCGCAATGTTCGTCCCCAAGCAGCCATACTTGAAAGTGAGTTGAGATGTACGCAGCAGCCATTGTCATTCCAGCCGTCGAAGCAGCCCTGTCCCGCCGGGGCTTCGCGTTCCCCAAGCCCGGAAGCGGCATTGGCAAGGATGCCGTTGCGGCACGCCGACTCGCCTACGACGCGCTGCACAGCCTGACGAACGGCACGCCGAGCGGCATCTCCAAACTCATCGGCTGCACGGCCACGACCGCGCTGGTGATGCAGCAGGCAGCGGCGGGGTTCTACCGATCGCCAGAGGAGCGGCAGGCGTGGCTGGACGAGGTGCGCGGGCTTGTGGAGCGCAGCACGCAGGGCTTGCAATCCGCCCCGGATCAGGGATGATGCAAAGCGAAACGGCCCACCTTGCGTTAGGTGAGCCGCTTCTGACCGTAACCGCGCTGACAAGAGCGCAGGAGGCTTTGAGTGAGTGTAGCGAATGCGACGAATGAAACGGATGGCACGGCCAAGGGCCGCGCACCGTGGATGCCCTTTTGGGGAACGGACTTCATGGCCGCAACTCTGGGGTGGAGCGCAAGCGAGCGCGGCGCGTACATGATCTTGCTCTGGGCAGCGTGGGAGGGTGACGGACTGCCTAGCGATCCCGAGCGGCTGTTCAGGCTCGACCCAGACATCCGATCCGCGTGGCATCTGCTGGAGGACAAGTTCCCGGTGTACGGCGACGGCAAGCGGCGCAACCCACGGCAAGAGCGCGAGCGCGGAGAGATGCGCGAGTCCGGCAAGCGCAACGCAGACCGGGCACGCAAGGCCGCAGCAGCACGGTGGGATGCTCCAAGCAATGCTCGTAGCAATGCTCCAGCCATGCTTGGATCATGCCAAACACAAACACAAACACAAACACATACACAATCACTATCAGAGACAGAACCAATCAGAGATACGCTCAACGGCGTTGCCGTCGAGCAAGTTTCATCCGTAAATGATCCGAAGCCGAACCGCCGAGCCACGATCCCGCAGGCCGCGCTAGACGCGCTCTGGCAGCGGTT
>Ga0164294_10000647_pt1 | contig 33093 bp, 29 predicted proteins | sample GEODES005metaG_FD_111479 | JGI IMG/M metagenome (GOLD analysis project Ga0164294, IMG submission 111479) | Oligotrophic lake water microbial communities from Sparkling Lake, Wisconsin, USA - GEODES005 metaG | ecosystem: Environmental > Aquatic > Freshwater > Lake | place: USA: Sparkling Lake... | reverse complement strand
GGCTTCATGAGCCGGGGCTACCTGCGCCCCCAGAGCGGCGCCATCGCGCTGGTCGTCACGGCCAAGGCGCTCAACCTGCGGGCGGCGGCGCGGGGCGATGCCGCCGTGCGGGCCACCCTCAGCCAGGGCGCCGCCCTGTCGGCCACCGGTTGGGAGGGCGACTGGGTCGCTGTGAACACCGCGGCTGGCGCCGGCTTTGTTGCCCTGGCCTATGTCGGGCCCGCCCCCGCCGCGTCGTCGGCGCCGGCCGGCCGCTACCCCGACGCGGCCGCCGTCCGCGCCCAGCGCGTCGCCATCGAGGCCCTCGACGACGAAGACGCCCGCGCCAACGCCTATGAGCAGCTCCAGGGCCAGTCGCCCTACTTCAGCCAGCGCGACAACGAGGCCACCGAGAACGGCGTGCGCATCGAGACCGAAGGCGGCCGGATGTGCAACCTCACCGCCCTGGCGATGGGGCTTTCGTACCTGGGCGTCGACAACCCGCGCCCGCCCGCGCAGTTCGAAGATGCGCTCGAAGCCCTGCGCCAGGAGAACCGCCTGCCGGCCCGCACCGAGACCCGGGGTTGGGGCGGCGTGGCACAGCTCCTCTCGGTGAGCTGCCGCTTTTTGCTGGGCGGCCCGGCCAAGAAGCCCCGGAGCTGGTGGGAGTCGACCGTGCGCCCCGCCCTGCGCGACGGGCAGGCCGTGATCCTCAGCATCTCGGGCCACATCGTGCGCATGGTGGGGGTCGGCGACAAGGGTCTGGTGATCGACGATCCCTACGGCCACAGCCGCATGCTCGCCGGCGAGGCCCACAGTTGGTACGGCAAGAACGGCTGGCGCGACCGGGCCGCCGTGGTCGGTCGCGGCATCCTCTACCCCTGGGCTGAGGTCGAGGTGCACACCTTCCGCTGGGTGGCGGCGCTGGGCGCGCCGGGCGGAGACGTCAGCTTCTCGCCCGAGGAGCTGCCCGATCTGCGTGACGAGGAGCCCTCCGATCCCTCCGCCGAGATCGAGCTCCCCGCCGAGGGCTAGCCGGGTTGGGTCAGGGCGCCGCCGAGGAGCGGCAGCCGGAGCCCACTGTGCAGGTGAGGTCGCGCAGGCCTTCGCCGTCCCAGACAAAGCGCCCGCGCAGGTCGCCGCCCCGGTTCTCCGTGTCGCCCGGCCCGCCCCAGCGCAGGTGGTCGGCCTGAAGCGCCCGGCCTTCGAGCCAGATGCCTCCGCCCTGCCCGGCCACGTTGGCGCGCAGGCCCTCCTCGGGGTGGTGGGGGCCTTCGATGTGCAGGTCTCCACCCACGTGCAGCCCGCCGCCGCGAAGGGTGTTGCGGTGGCCGGGGGCTTCGATCTGCAGGCGGTTGCCTTCGGCGACGAGGCCCTTGACGTGGACGGTCTGCGCGGCGGCCAGTCCACCGCCGTCGGCCGACGCCCAGCAGTCGCCGCCGGGGCAGCCGTCGGTCGCCAGACCCAGGAGATTGTCTTTCAGAACCAAAGAGCCCGTCTCGACGGCGCCGCCGACCGAGAGGCCGCCGCCCTGGCCCGACAACGCGCAGCCATAGCTGCAGAAGAGCGTGGCCCGGCCTTCGTTGCCGATGAGCGCGATGCCGCCGCCCCGCAGGGCGCCCTGCACCTCCAGGCCCACGCCGCGCAGGGTGGCGCTCTGTCCAGACTGGGCGAGCATCGCCCAATTGTAGGCGACACGCAGCTCGCTGGCCCACAGATCGCCCCAAACCGCGAGGCCGGCCCCGGAGAGGGACCCGGCGTTGTAGAGCCCGCCGGCGCCTTCGCCGAGGGCCTGGTTTCGTTCAACCCGCACCCGACGCAGGGTGGCCGAACCGACGATCCAGGCCCCGGCGCCCACCACGGTCACCGAGCCGGCGGTGCTCGGCGACAGGGTGTTGTCGGAGATCACCACATCCTCAGCCAGCAGGTGGCCCGACAGGCGCAGCCCGCCGCCGAGGCCTTCGGTGTTCTGGTTGTGGTGCAGCAGCACACCCCGCAGCTCCAGCGAGACCTGGTCGTCGATCGTGCTCCAGTCCTGCGAAATGCCCCGGGTGCCTCTCGACAGACTCAGGTCTTCGAGGATCACCGTGGCGTCGCGGGGCGGGAGGAGCACCACCGGTGCCGTGCCGTCGCCGAGGAGCGAGGTGAGCGCGGAGCCCTGGCCGCGCAGGGTGAGCTGCGGGGCGGTGATGCGCAGGGCCACCGAGAACTCGCCGCTGCAGAAGAGCAGCGCGCCGGGCTCCGACCAGTCCAGGGTAACCAGGCCGGCCCCGGCGAAGAGGGCGGTGACCTCGCGCGGCAGACCGGCGGTGGGCTCGAAGAACACGCTCTGGCGCGCCGCACCATCGCAGAGATCGACGGCGCCGCTGTCTTCGGGGGGGTCGGTGTCGAGGGGCGGGGCCGTGTCGGCGGTCGGGCCCGTGTCGACGGGGTCCACGGAGGCCGGCCCCTTTCCCGGCCCACCCCCCGACGCGCAGGCGGCCAGCAGGGCGCAGACCGCCCAGCGGGCCCTTCGGAGATGGCGCGGATCGGCTCCTGCTCGCATCGCCAGGGGCTAATCCGCGACCGCGCGGCCGTCGCTGCGAATCAGCCCGCCGCGTTGCCCGAGATGGTGACGGTGCCGCCGATGTTGGAGACGCCGATGGCGTCGCGCAGGGCGGTGGCCTCGCTGGTGTAGAGCCAGCCGTTCTGGGTGACGGTGAAGTCTCCCGGCACGGCGGGCAGATCGTGCAGGGCGGTGACATCGGAGAGGATCAGGTTGTTGTTCAGGGTCAGGCTGCCGCCCAGCAGGCCGAGGCTGTCGAGGGGGTCGAGGTTGGTGAGGCGCACCAGATCGGTCAGCGCGAGGCTGCCGTTGATGGTGCGGAGCTGCTCCAGGCCGTCGAGGCCGCTGAGGTAGCGGTTGTGGTCGATCTGCAGGTCGCCGCGCACCTCCTCCAGCGAGCCGAGGCCGGAGATGTCGGTGAGATCGGTGTTCCACTGCAGGATGAGGCTGCCGCGCACAATGGTGAGGGCCTTGAAGGCGGGCAGCGCGGTGAGATCGAGGTTGTAGGAGAGGTTGAGGTCACCGTTCACCTCGCTCAGGCTCTCCAAGCCGGTGATCGCGGTGACGTTGGCCGAGGCGATCGTCACGCTGCCGCTGGCCTGGAGCGCCGGCGCGAGCGAGAGGCTCGTGACGCCGGCACCCATCTCGATGGAGAGGTCGCCTGCCACCGACTCCAGCGCGGGGAACAGCTCCACCGCTGAGCCACCACATCCGGAGAGGGAGATGGAGGTGGCGCTCAGGAGGGCCGGGGTGTCGGGGCAGGCGAGGCTGAGGTCGGCCACCACGAGGTCGTTGAGACCGGTGAGGGCCGGAAAGGAGGGCGCGGTGTTGAGCGCGGGCAGGCCTTGGAGCGAGACGGTGCCGCTGACGCCAAGGAGCTGGCCAAAGGCGCCGAGCTCGGCGAGGGCCGGCAGCGACTCGATGCGCAGGTCGCCGCCGACAAAGGCGAGGCTGGACAGATCCCCCACCCGGGCGAGGTGGGGCGCGTCGGTCAGGCGGAGCGAGCCGCTGACCTCGGTGAGGGCGTCGAGGCCGCCCACTTCGGTGAGCGCGGGGCCGGAGATGACGAGGTCGCCGCCGACGAAGGCGAGGCGGTGCAGGCCGCGGGTGCTGGTGAGGCCGTCGGCGTCGATGGTGAGGCTGCCCGAGACGGCGAGCAGGCAGTCGAGGCGCTCCAGCTCGACGAGGTCTCCGGAGAGCGAAAGATCGCCGTCCACGTTGGTGTACAGGGTGCAGAAGTCGGCCACCGCCGCATCATCGGCGAGGGTGAGGTCGCCGTAGAAGGTGGTGTCGGGCTCGACGGGCTCCTCTTCGACCTCCTCCTCGCTGTCGCTGGGGCGGATGTCGCCCGAGGGGTCGAAGAGCTCGCCCAGGGTCTCCTCCTCGATCTCGCCGACCGCGCCGGGCTCGACGGTCTCGAGGCGATCGCGCAGCTCGTCTTCGATGCGGTCTTCGATCTCGGCCTCGATCCGGCCCTTGAGGTTGCAGGCGGCGAGGGGGAGCAGGAAAAACAAGGCGGTGCGGTGCATGTCAACTCCGGGATGTCTGAACCCTTTGCAGGTCTTGTGCCAGGCCCCCAAACACGATGGAACGCCGCTTATTGGCGAGATCCCTGTCCAGCCGGGTGGACAGCCGACGGCGGGGGTGGACGGCAGCCCGGGCCGCGGCGGAGTAGATCGGCGGCGGAGGTGCCGGTGCGCGAGCTGGTCTGGGGGCCGATTCAGGGGGCGCTGCGCGGAGAGGTCGGTCGCGACGGGGCCCTCGACGTGATCTGCCCCCACAGCGAGCAGCCGCTTGGCCGCGGCGACTTTGCCCTGGCCCTGGTGGCCGAGGGGGCGATCGTCCTGCGCGTGGCGGGCGGCGGGGTGGTGGGGCCCTTTGGCGTCGACGACGCCGAGGGAGAGGCCCGGCTGGTGGAGGCGGTGCGGGCGGGCACCCTGGCGGAGCTGGCGGCCCCGGCGGCCCTGCGCTTTCGCCTGCGGGTGAGCGCCCTGGGCCTGCTGCGCACGGGGGAGCGCTGGCGCTTTGAGGCCGGGGTGCGGGCCACCCAACTGTTTGGCTGTCCGGTGTACCGGCCGAGCGAGGCGGCCCTCGCCTTTCTGGCCAACGTCGGCCTCGACGAAGAAGACCCAGCGCAGATCGTGCGCGTCGGTCGGCTGGCGACGGGCTACACGGTGAGCGACATCCCGGTTCACTTCTCGGTCAATCGACTCAAGGCCCGGCGCAGCTTTGTCTTTGCCCGGGCCGGCTACGGAAAGAGCAACCTCACCAAGCTCCTGCTCAGCCGGCTGTATCAGTCTCCCCCCGAGGTGGGCCTGCTGATCGTCGATCCCGAGGGGGAGTATGCTTTTTCGCAGGCGGGCCCCCAGGGCAGCACCACGCCGGGGCTCCTCGATCACCCCGGTCTGCGGCGCCGGGCCAAGGTCTTCACCAACCGGCGGGTGCGCGAGCCGGTGGCCGGGCCGGTCAAGCTCAACATCGCCGATCTGCTGCCGGGCAATTTCCTGGCCTCCTTTGTGCCCGCCGAGAAGCGCGGCGGCGTGTGGGCGAACTACCTGCGAGCGGCCAAGCCGAGCACCTGGGCAGAGCTGGTGGGCCTGCTGCGCGAGCGGGGCTACTTCAGCCGCGACGAGGAGCTGGCGGCGGCCCTGGGGGTGCGGGCCAACCGCAGCAAAGACAAAAACGAAGGAAATTACAGCCTCGACGCCATCCGAAACAATGTGCTGCCGGTGATTCACCGCCTGGACGATCCCTCCAGCAAGCTCATCGACGAGGTGGAGCGCACCCTCTTTGGCCTGGGCGGTGAAGAGCCGGGGGTGGTGATCCTCGACACCAGCACCATGCCGGCCCGCGACGCCGACGGCGTGCTGCGGGTGCTGCTGCACCACCTCTTTGGCCGGGCGGTGCGCGGGCTCACCGAGGGGGGCGCGCCGCGGCGCGGGGTGCTGCTGGTGCTTGAAGAGGCCCAGACGGTGCTCTCGGGGCGGCACCTCGATGATCAAGACATCTACGTGCGCTGGGTGAAGGAGGGCCGCAAGTATGGGCTCGGCGCCATGCTCGTCACCCAACAGCCCGGCGCCATCGCCCCCGAGCTGGTGAGCCAGGGCGACAACTTCTTTGTGATGCACCTCCTCGCCGAGCGGGATCTGTCCATCTTGGGAGAGGCCAACGCCCACTTCTCGCCGGAGATCCTGCACCTGCTGCGCACCGAGCCGGTGAAGGGCAACTGTTACTTCTGGTCGGCCCCCGATCAGCCCTATGTGGTGGGGATGCGGGTCGACCCCTTCGAGGCCAGCCCAGCGCCGGTGGCGAGCGTGGCCCCACCGCGATTGGGGAGCGAGCCCGCCGAGCCGGTCGAGGCCTACGAGGCGCGGCTGCTGCGGGCAGTGGTGTCGGCCCTCGTCACCAGCGGGCGGGTCTATCTGTATCGGGTGGAGTCGATTGACGACCAGCCCCAGGAGGGCTGCGTGGCGGTGGCGGGCTCCTACCTCGCCCAGAACATCGCCGAGGCGGCTGCCTTTCGGGCCGAGCGGCCCGACGACTGGGAATTGCGCTGGGAGCGCGTGGTGCTGAGGGTCGCTGTGCTCGACGCCCTGCTGGCCCGGGCGGGGCTGGGCTGGCGCCCCCTGCGGGCCGAAGGGGCGGTGGAGAACAAGGGCAAGCGCGCGATGGTGCTGCTCAAAGAGGCGCGCCTGGCCGAGCTCGCCGGGCGCCTGGGCCGCGCGCTGCGGCCGGCCCGCGAGGGGGTGCGGCTCTTCACCGGCGGCGGGCTGGTGATCGGCGGCTGAGCGGGGGCCTCAGGCCTGTCGACGCCGGCGGCAGAGCAGGGCGACCCACAGCCCGGCGAGGGGGAGAGCGGAGCCCGATCCGACGCTGGCGCAGCCGCAGCCGCCCTTCTCGGTGTCGCTGAGGCCGCCCGAGGCCTCGGCCTCGGCCTTGGGGCCGTCCACGGTGCTGGTGTCGTCGGGGGCGGCGCTGTCGCCGCCGGGGCTGCCGGTGTCGGGCGGGTCTGTGTCGGTCTCTCCGGTCGATCCGGCGGGCACCCACTCCCCGTCGAAGACGGCGGCGCGGGCGGCTTCTTGGAGGAGCTCCACCACCTCGGTCTCTACGCCCGGGGGGCCCGGCAGTCCGACCGGCGAGGCCTGGGTGAGGGTGCCGTAGAGCACATAGCCAGCGAGCCAGGTGCCGGTGAGGCTGGGGTGGCTGCCGTCCTCAACGTAGAGGCCGCGAAAGACGCTGCCATCGGCGCGCGGATCGCGGCCGGCGGCCTCGTCGGCGGCGTAGACGAGGGCGAAGGCGGGGCCGGCGGGCGCGATGTCGACCGGGCGCTCGGCGGTGGCGATGGCCTCCTGGTAGCCGCGGTAGCCCTCTTCGAGGTAGGCCTCCATCGTGGCGAAGTCGGGGAAGCGCTCGGGGTTGGTGGCGTCGCCGTCGCGGCGGCCCCAGGTGAGGAGCAGCACGGTGGCGGCGCCCTTGGCCTCGATCAGATCGTCGAGGGCGACGGCGGACTCCAGGCTCTGGCGGTACTCGGGGTTGCTGGCTGGAAAGCCGGGGATCTGGCTTTGATCTTGCAGGATCACCCAGTTCCAACTCGTGCTGCCGGTGACCAGGGCGGCGCGCCAGTCGGTGTCGCCTTCGGTGCCGTCGGCCTTGGCGAGGTGGTCGGCGAAGCGGAAGCCGGCCTGGGCGAGGCGCAGCTCATCGAGCTCGGCGAGGTCGGCCTGGCCGGCGCGCAGCAGGTCGGCGGTGACCACGTTGAGGTTGCCGGTGAAGATGTAGCTGTTGCCGAGGAAGAGCACGGCGGGGTCGGCGGCGAGAGCGGTGAACAGTCCGAGGAGGGGGAGCACCATGGGTCAGTCGCCTCGCAGGAGGGCGGTGGTGCGGGCGGCCATCTCCAGATCGTGGGCGTGCAACCCGCCGGTGTCGTGGGTCCACCAGCGAATCGTGGTGCGGGGGCCTGCGGTGTCGACATCGGGGTGGTGGTCGGCCGCGTCGGCCATCTGGGCCAGGGCCTCGGCGATCCGCGCGTAGTCGGCGTGATCGACGACCAGGGCGAGGCGGGGGCCGGGCTCCACGATCCAGCCGGGCGGCAGGGTGGCGGCGGCGATCTGTTCAGGGCGGAGGGGGGCTGTGGGCATCAGAACCACTCACAGGCGGGCGGGGTGAGGAAGGTGACCGATGTGGCGGAGGCGACGCCCTCGGCGAAGGTGCTGCTGGAGCCCTCAAAGGAGAAGGTGGCGGCCCCCTCGGCGCCCAGGGCAACGGCGTAGGTGGCCGACCAGCCCTCGCTGCCGGCCCACAGGGCGGTGGGGCAGGTGGTGGCGGCGGTGTCGAGGGTGGCCTGCACCTCCATGGTGAAGGCGCAGCCGCCGCTGCAGCTCCCCTCGCTGCCGCTCACGCTCCAGACCACGAGGCAGTCGGCGCCGCCGGCGGCGGCCCACTCGGCGGTGGCGTAGTAGGCCGCGGTCTACACCCCCGACAAGGCGCCGCCGCTGCGGCTGTACTCGCCGATGAAATAGGCGGTGGCGCCAGCGAGGGACTCGAAGCCCGGCGCATCTTCGCAGTGGTCGGGGTCGATGGCGGCCCAGGGGTCGTAGGCCGGATCGCTGCCGTCGTCGCCGCTGTCGACGGGGCCGCCGCTGTCATCGGTGAGGTCGGGGCCGCCGCCGGCGCTGGTGTCGGCCCCCTGGGGCTTGGCGCTGCAGGCGGCGAGGAGGAGCAGGAGGGGTCGCATGGTCAGCCTCGGCGAGGCGCACATCGTAGCACCGGCCGGCGCGACCGGCTTACAGGTCGTCGCAGCCGTTGGCGCTGCCGTCGCAGTCATTGTCGAGCCCGTCGTCGCAGACCTCCTCGGCCTCGGGGTTGACGGCGCGGTTGGCGTCGTCGCAGTCGAGCGGGTTCGAGACGTAGCCCACTGGGGCTGCGCAGCCGCTGGCCACGCTGTTGGCGAAGCCGTAGCCGTCTTCGTCGGCGTCGCGGTAGAAGGTGTTGTCGCCGGCGTCACTCGACAGGGGGTCGCAGTCGTCGTCGATGTCGTTGCCGCAGACCTCGTCGGCGCCGGGGTGGATGTCGGGGTCGTCGTCGTCGCAGTCTCCCGCCTCGCTGGCCTCGCCCTCGCCGGCGCAGTCGTCGTGCAGGAGGTCGCCAACGCCATAGCCGTCGCCATCGGCGTCGGCGTAGGCGCCGAGCGGCAGGCCCTCGTCGACCTCGCCGTCACAGTCGTCGTCGGCCTCGTTGCAGCGCTCCTTGGCGCCGGGGAAGGCAGCGGCGTCGCGGTCGTTGCAGTCCTGGCCGCCGTAGGCGATGGCGAGCTCGCCGTCGCCATCCTCGTCGGTGCGGGCCTTGAGCTCCGCATCCGAGACCCAGGCGCAGCTCACCTGGGCAAACAGACAGACGAACAGAAAACGAGAGACAGGGCCAGGCACGCGGGGCTCCAGCGGGGTCGCGCAACTTTACCTCATCTGGGCGGCGGCGCAGGGGGCGGCGGGCCTGGGGGCGTACCCGGCGCGCGTAGACCGCCCCCCCGAGCCTTGGGATCGGGGCCGGGCGGGCCCATGAAGTCGATGCGCTCGTCGCGATCGGGGGGCGCGCCGGGCAGGCCGGCGGAGGGGAGCCGCCAGAGGGCGCCGTCGGCGAAGCGCCGCGCTGGGGGGCCCAGGTAGTCGCTGATCAGCCGCTCGCCGTCGCGGCCGACCAGCTCGCCGACAAGGCGCCAGGACGTGTTGTCGAGCACCAGGGTGTCAAAGCCGTCGGCCCGCAGCCGGTCGAGGTCGGCCTGGTAGGGGCCATGTTGCGGAGCTTTGCCGCGGCTGATCCGCCACAGATCCAGCAGCACGGTGTTGGAATTGACCCGCTCCGTCCACGCCGGCGGGTGAAACCAGGGCTGGTTCTCCACCATGCCGCCCAGGAGGGCCCGGCCGTGAAAGGGCTGCTCGCTGCAGGTCATCGGCGCCTGGAGCAGCGGCAGCACGATGAGCGCGCGCTGCTGCGGATCCTCAGCCACGGCCCTCCACAGCTCACCGCCGCGCAGGGTGTAGCTGCCAAGGGGCAGGGCGCCGCCAGCGATGAGCTGGATCAGCAATCCGATCGGCAGGGCCACCGTGGCCAGCGGCCTCCAGCGGGCGAGGCCGTCGACGGCGCCGATCACCAGAAAGAGCCCGGCCACGCTCACCCATCGATCGGGGTGCAGCATGCGATCGAAGCCGGGCACGCCCTTCCACAGCAGCCAGGCCGGCAGCAGCCAGGTGCGCCCCAGGGCCTGCTGGGCGGGGCCCAGCGCGAAGATCAGCGCCAGGGCGGCGGCGCCGAGCCAGAGCCCCCGCCGCTGGCCGCGCCAGAGGGTGAAGAGCAGGCCCGGGGCAAAGACGAGGGGGAACCACCCTTGGAGGCCCTTGGGCTGCGGGTTTTCGAGCTGCAAGGCGTCGGGAAAGAGGGGCGACATGGTGGCGGCGTCGAGGGCGTCGTCGGGGGCCCCGCCCGCGCGGGCAGCCCCCAATGCGATGACGAGCAGGCCCGGGGCCATGCCCGCCAGGGCGATCAGCGCGGCGCGGCCGGTGTCGTGGAAGAGCGGCCGCACCGGGCGGAGGCGGGCGCCGTGCACCAGAAACAGGGGCGCCAGGATGCAGAGAAAGATGGCGTAGAACCAGTAGCCGGCCGCCGTGAGCGCCATGCCCAGGCCGGCGAGCCAGGCGTTTCTGGGGTGGTCCTCTTCGGAGATCCGCAGCAGGCCAAGCACCGCGAGGGGAAGCCCCACCAACGCGAGCTGGGTGAGGCGCCCGGCGGCGAGTTGGCCCAGGTGCACCGGCAGCAGGCCCCAGCAGAGGGCTGCGGCGAGGGTGGGGGCGGCCCGACGCCAGAGGTGCCAGCCCAGCGGCAGGGCCGCCAGGGTGTTGAGGGTGATCCAGGCGTAGCTGGCCACGCTCAGCCAGAAGGGCCAGGGTAGAAACAGCCGAAAGAAGCCCGAGACCAGCATCTCCAGGATGTTGCCGCCGTTAATCGGCGCGTAGGAGATGCCCACCGGCCAGAACTGGTTGGGGTCGAAGAGGTCGAGGCGCCCGGCCAGCAGGGCGTCGTGGACGGCGTCGTGGAGGTAGACCGCCTGGGCACCGTCGTTGTTGAAGTAGCCGGGCAGGTTGGTGGCCAGGGCGGCGCGGTCGGGCAGGGCCACCCCCAGCGCGGCGAGCAGGCCCAGGAGGAGGCCCAGGGGCAGGAGCCAGCGCGGAGGCGGGGCGGCGGGATCAGGCACGGCGGGCTCCTCGGCGCGCGGTGGAGCCCGCGGGATCAGGGGCGCGGCCCTTGGGTATCCCCGGCGCGCGGGGCCGTCCGGGGGGAAGCCCAGGGGTCGGCCGGACGAAAGTCGGGCAGCTCTTCGAGGATCGCGACGAGCGCGCTGCCCTGAGGGGCGAAGCGCGCCGAGACGGCGGCCCGGTCGAGGTCGGGCTCCAGCTCGGCGGCGGCGTCGAGGGCCAGTTGGGCCAGGGTGTAGAGGAAGGCGATCAGCGGCACCGGCGTCTGGCTGGCTCCGGCCGGGAGCAGGCGGGGGCGGCCGGGGCAGAGGGCGGCGGCGCCGACGGCCTGGAGCACCTGGGGGTGGCTCATCAGCTGGCAGAGGGTGGCGGCGGCGGTGGGGGCCGCCCGGGGGCCCGGCGGGGCGGCGGGGATCGAGGCCGCCGGGCGGGCGGCGGCCTGAAAGACCGGCGCCAGGGTGTGGCCCACCTGCTGGCCGATCAGGCCCAGCGTGTGCAGAAAGCCCTCCACCTCATCATCGGAGAGGCCGCGGGAGGCCCGGGCGATCCGGCAGATGACCTCACCATCCGACAGGATCGCGTGTTCAGATCCCAGACAGGCGCGGGCGCCGGTGATGATGTCGGCGTCGTCCACCAGGCTTGTATGGCTGTTCGTGGGGCTCATCCTTCCCTCCAGGGTTGGCGACAGGGTTGCCGCGCACCCCTTCTGTAGCCCTGTACGGATGTATAGTCCATGGGTGGATTCGCCGGGGCGGATTCAAACTGTCCGCCCCGAGAATTCTCATCAGAACAGCGTTGTCATCGGCAAGCCGCCATGGTTGGGGCGACTGATCCGCCGGGGGGAGAGCAGGGCGTGGGACAAGAGCAGCCCGGCAGCCAGCGCGGCGGCGACGAAGACCGCGGTGAAGGCGGTGTGCACACCCTCGACGGTGTGCTGGTCGACCAGGGCCTGCACGCCGCGAAAGCCCACCGAGCCCGGCACCAGCACCAGCAGCCCCGGCGCAGTACAGACGACGGCGGGCAGCATCAGCCGCCGGTTGACGAGGTTGCCGAGCAGGCCCACCGCCAGGGCCCCCATCCCCGCGCCCACCACCGGCCCCCCGAGGGCCTCGCCCCCACGCGCCGCGCCGTAGGCGGTCCAGCAGGCGAGCGCGATCAGCGGGATGTGGCGCGGCCGAGCCTGCAGGAGAATGGCAAAGGCCACCGGAGCGGCCACCAACGCGCCGGCGAGGCTGGGGACCCCGGCGCTGGCCGCCTTCAGCTCGCGCCAGGGGCCCACGATGCCCTCGGCGAGGCCCCAACCGACGGTCGCGCCCAGCGCCAGCAGCAGCAGCGTGGCGGCCACCCCGGAGAGGCGGCCCGCGCCGCTGGTCCAGTGGCCCGTCGCCAGCTCCGACAGGCCGACGGTCATCGAGAGTCCGGGCATGAAGCCGATCAGGGCGGCCACCGTGAGGCGGGGCACGCTGACGGCGAAGGCCTCGGTGACGAGCCCGGCGGCCAGCGAGGCGAAGAGGGCGGCCAGGGGCAGCTCGACCCGGGCCGCGCTGCGGCGCGCTTCGAGCTTGCTGGCCAGCAGACCGGCGCCCAGGCCGATGGCGCCGGCGAGGCCGACCTCCACCCAGGCGCCGCCCATCAGCGCCGCGGCGCTGGCCGCGGAGAGGCCTTGGGCGAAGACCCGCACCCACCCCGGCCAGGCCGGCGGCCGCTGCACGAGGTCGCGCAGGGCGATCACGCCGTCTTTGGGGGAGAGGCCGCGGCTGGCGACGGCGGCGGCGATCCGATCGATGGCGACGCGCCGATCGAGGTGGGTGGGGCCCGGCCGCACCGGGATCACCTCGGCCTTGTCACCCGAGACGAAGAGGGCGGTGGGGGTGGCCAGCACGGCGAAGGGCAGGCCCAGCGCCTCGCGCAGCTCCTCGATGGTGTCTTCCAGGTGGTGGGCCGAGGCGCCGGTGGCGTGCAGGGCGATCGCGACCTCGATGACCAGCTCCCGGGCGTGGGGGTCGACAGGCGAGAGATCGGAGGGGTTCATTCGGTTCACCAGGCTGCTGCCAAGATAGGATTCGGAGTACCTCGCGTCGACCGAATAGACTTCGGAGTTTTGCCCGGATGACCCCCCTCGACCGAATTGACTTCGAGATCCTGGCCGCCCTACAGAAGGATGGACGGCTCTCCAACAAGGAGCTGGCCGCCAGCGTGGGCCTGGCGCCCTCTTCGGCGCTGGAGCGCACCCGCCGCCTGCGCGAGGCCGGGGTGCTGGGCGCGGTGACCGCGCGCATCGACCCGGCGGCCGTGGGCATCGGCCTGCAGGCCCTGATCGCCATCCGCCTCGCCCGCCACGCCCGCGAGGTCTCCATGGCCTTCCGCGCCTACATCGCGGCCCTGCCCGAGGTGATCGCGGTCTACCATGTCTCGGGCATCGACGACTTCCTCATCCACGTCGCTGTGCGCGACAGCGAGCACCTCCGCGACCTCGTCCTCGACGCGATCTCCAGCCGGGCTGAGGTCGGGCGCCACCAGACCAACCTCATCTTCGACGTCACCCACAGCCCGCTGCCGATCTACCGGGCCGGCTGAAGGCGCCACCAGCGCAGGCCATCGGCCCCGTCAGTGGGCGGGCCCCAGGCGGCGATCAGCCGGCGGCTGAGCTGCACGCGCTCGGGCCCCTCGGGCAGGTCGATCACCGCGTAGCGCAGGCCCAGGCTGGCCAGCGCGTCGAGGGTGGGCAGGGGGCAGGCCGCACCCCGGCGGGTGCAGGTCGCCAGCGCGTCGAGGGCCGGGGCGTCGGGCGGCGCCTTCCAGGCCCGCGGCATGTCGGTGAGGGGCCGGCCGTGCACGCTGTGGCCGGCGAGGCGCACCGGATGGCAGGGGATCAAGTCGGGGCCAAAGAAGGGCAGGTGAACCACGGCCCCCGGCGCTGGATCGGCGGCCCAGGCCTGCCAGGCCGCCGCGGGCAGGGCGACCGTGGGCCAGGGCAGCCCCACCAGGGCGAGGACCCTCAGCAGATCGGCCATCCCGACGATCCCCACCGCGAAGAGCCGCCAGCCGGCCCGCGCCCCGAGAAAGAGCCCGGCGAGGCCCAGATGGGCCAGCACGAGGGCCCGGTAATACTGGCCCCCCTCGGCCAGCGGCGTGTGCAGGGCGCGAAGCAGCATCCCCGGCAGCTGCAGCTCTTGATCGCCCAGCACCAGCGCTTCGCCGCGCCAGCCGAGCACCGGCCCCAGGGCGACGAGCACCCCGCCGCCCACCAGGGCGATCCAGCCGCGCCGATCGCCCCCCCAGAGCAGCCCGCCCAGCAGCAAGGGCAGGCCCAGGTAGGGCAGGTGCACCACCAGGGCCTTGGTCTGGGGGCGGGCGAGGCCGGTGAGGAGCCCGTGGGGATCGGCCACCGAGGGCGGGTCTCCCCAAAGGGGCGGCCAGACGCCGGGCTCGCCATAGGAGGGCCGGAAGAGGTCGGTGGCCGGATCAAAGCCGGCCGGATCCAGCCAGCGGCCGGCGAGGCCGAGCCCCAGCCCCAGCGCCAGCCCAGGCGCCCAAAGACCGCGCACCGCCGCGCGCATCGACGATCCCGGCGCCCGGGCGCGCATCCAGAGCAGCCAGGGGCCGGCCAGGGCGGCGAACATGCCGAGGTAGGGGCTGGTGAGCCCGCCGATCAGCCCCAGCAGCCCCACCACCGGGGCCCGCCGCAGGGCGCCCTCGGCCCAAAGCAGGCTCCACAGCAGCAGGGGCAGCACCCAGGACTGGCTGTTCTCCACCTGGCCCGACAAGGCCGCCCCCAGGGTGGTGGGCGAGAGCGCATAGACGAGCCCCCCCGCGAAGAGGCCGATCGGCGCAGCATTGGGAGCGAGGCGGCGCCCGAGGGCCACGAAGACAGCCCCGCCAAGGGCCGGCCCGGCCCAGGCCGCGAGGTTGAGGCTCAGCACCGGCGGGATCAGCCCCCGGAGCAGCCCGCCCACCACCAGCACCGGCCAGAGCACAAAGCGCGCCCGGTGCTCCACCGGAAAGCCCGCCGCGTCGGTGGGGTCCGGCCAGGCCCCCGCCAGGAGCGCGCGGCCGACCACGTCGATGGCCCAGGCGTGAACCCCATGAAAGGGGTTCGCCAGCAGCCGCCCGGCCGGATCGGCCAGCCAGCCGGCGTGAAAGGGCACCTGGGCCGCCAAGGCCACAACAAAGACCAGCCCCGCGACGCGTAGCGCGTGTGCGCGGGGCAAGGTCTCCGCCAGAGGCGGCGTCAAGCGCGCTTAGCCGCGCTCCTCGGGGGGAACGCAGCCGCTGGGCACGCCGCGCAGGGCGGCGCTGGCCTGCTCACCCATGACGATGGCGAAGAGGCCACCGACGAGGTGGGCCACGACCGGCATCATGAAGCCGAAGGTGGCGAAGACGCAGGCGAGACCGAAGCAGACGAGGAAGAGCAGGAAGAGGCTCATGGTGGACTCCAACAGGCAAGGGCTAATCAAGGCGCGTCGGCCTGGCCAGGGTTCGGACGCGCCGCCGCCTGGGCAAAGAGGGGCCCCCCGGGGTTAGGGCCCCCGGCCATGCCGCACATCAACATTCGAGACCTCGGTCGCCTGCGCGACATCACCGCGGTGCTGGTGCGCCACGGCTTCGGCCACCTCGTCCGCCTCGCCGGGCTGGAGCTGGAGGGCGAGCCCATCCACGAGGCCCTGCCGATCGGCCGCCGCATCCGGCAGGTGCTGATCGAGCTGGGGCCGACCTATGTGAAGTTCGGCCAGGTGCTGAGCGTGCGGCCCGACATCGTGCCCCGCGAGATCTTGGACGAGCTGGCCACCTTGCAGAACGACGTGCCGCCGGCCCCCTTCGCCGACCTGCGCAGCCGGCTGGAGTCCGACCTCGGCGCGCCGCTGGCCGAGCTCTTCTGCGTCTTCGACGAAGTGCCCATGGCCAGCGCCAGCATCGCCCAGGTGCACCGGGCCGTGCTGATCGACGGCACGCCCGTGGCGGTGAAGGTGCAGCGGCCCGGCATCGAAGAGAAGATCGCCAGCGATCTGCACATCCTCTACACCCTGGCCCACCTGATCACCGGTCGCCTCGAGCTGCCCGGCCTCTACACGCCGGTGGGCATCATCCAGGAGTTCGAGGCCGCGATCCGTCTCGAGCTGGACTTTCACCAGGAGGCCCGGGCGCTCACGCGCTTTCGCGAGGACTTCTCGCGCACGCCGGGCATCCACGCGCCGCTGGTCTACCAGGCGCTGACCGGTCGGCGGGTGCTGGTGATGGAGCTGCTCAAGGGCCGGCCCCTGCGCGAGCTGCGCACCGCCTCGGCCGAAGAGAGCAGCGACGCCATGCGCAAGCTCATCGAGGCCACCTACCTGCAGGTCTTCGAGTTTGGCTTCTTTCATGGCGACCCCCACCCGGGCAACCTGCTGGTGCTCGACGATGGGCGGCTGGCCTACCTCGACTTCGGGCTCACCGGCCGGCTCACCGCCGAGATGCAGGATGTCCTGGTGAGCCTCTTCCTCGGCCTCGTCTACCGCGACGCCGAGGCCGTGGCCCTGACCCTGTACCGGGCCGGGGCGACCGACGGCCGCGTCGATCTCAAGGGCTTCAAGCGCGAGATCGAGCGCCTGATGATGAAATACTACGGCGCCACCCTCGAAGACCTCAGCCAGACCGCCAGCCTCGTCGAGATCGTGACCGTGGCGGCGCGCTACCGCATCCGCCTCGTCCCCGAGTACGCCGTGCTGGCGCGGGCCACCAGCATCCTCGACGGCATCGCCCGCGAGATGATGCCCAGCAAGGACATCGTCGAGGAGGTGCGCCCCTACGCCCAGCGCCTCTTGGAGAGTCGGCTCAACCCCCAGCGCCTCACCGGCGACGCCTTCCGCCTGCTGCAGCACGCCCAGTTCGCCATGCGCGACGTGCCGATCCAGCTCAACCAGCTCCTGCTCGATCTGGAGCGCGGCAACCTGTCGATCCGCACCGTGGATCCCGAGCAGGCGCAGCTCCGCGAGGAGATCCGCCACGCCGGGGTGCGGGTGGCGATGGCCCTGTGCGCCGGGGCCTTGTCCCTCGCCGGCGCACTGATGGTGGGCCCCTACGCCTTCATGCCCTGGGGGGTGCCGGTCGGCGCCTTGCTGGGCATGGCGGTGGTGGTGCTCGCCATCGGCGTTTTTGGCGCCCTGCTGGCGCACTATCTGTTCGCCGCACGAATTCATCCACGCGAGTGGAAGCGGCGGGCTTCGGCGATCTTCCGGTTCTTCCTGGGAGAGCGCGCGTCTGGGGGGAGCTGACCGTTCGTTGTAAGGGGCCCCGGCCTCGTGATACCCTCGCACGCTAACCACGGGGGGTCTGCCGCTCCCCGGGCCCCCCGGCACCTTGTGCCCGCAGGGGTCGCAAGGTGAACCCCAGGCTGGAGTCAGCGGTGGCGGACAAGAAACAGCCCTCCTTTTCGCGCGGCGATGTGATCGCTCGTCGCTACGAAGTCGACCGTGAGCTCGGGTCGGGAATGTTGGGCGTGACCTACCTGGCCCGCCACGTCTCCTCGGGGAAGCAGCTGGCCCTCAAGGTGATCCGCCCGCAGCTGGTGGCCCACCCCAAAGACCGCGCGCGCTTCGAAGGCGTCTTCGAGCGCATGCGCGACGTGCGCTACGACGGGGTCGCGGCCCTCGGCGAGATGGGCGAGCACAACGGGATGCTCTTCCTCACCGAAGAGTACTTCCCCGGGCAGAGCCTGCGGCAGCTCATCGACGAGTACCAGCAGAACCAGAAGGTCTTCACGCTGCAAGAGACCTGCCAGATCGTGCTCAAGGTGCTGGAGGCGGCGCAGTACCTGCACAGTCAGGGCATCGTGCACCGCAACCTCAAGCCCGAGAACGTGCTGGTGCACTCCCGGGCCACCGGGCCGGGCGGCAAGACCATCGTCCGCACGCTCAAGATCAGCGACGCCGGCCTCGCCGACATTCTCAACCCCTCCATCTTCGCCGACAGCTACGTCACCCGCTCCGAGGCCCGCTACCTCGCCCCCGAGCTGTCGAGCTTCGAGCAGACCGGCACCCCCTCCTCCGACGTCTACTCCATCGGCGTGATGCTCTACGAGATCCTGGTGGGCCAGCCGCCCCGCGGCACCTACCTGTCGCCCACCCAGCTACGCGGCGACCTGCCCGATCATGTCGATGACGTCGTGGAGATCGCCCTGGCGGCCAACCCCGAGGATCGCTACCCCTCGGCCCAGGACATGTTCAACGACATCCAGCGCTCCTTCATCCAGGAGAACGCCGAAGAGGCGCCGCGCACCTCCTACCGCAACGTGCTGATCGGCGTGGGCATCGGCACCGCGGTGGTGGCGGCCATCGGCGCATTCCTCGCCACGTCGGGCGTCTCCAACCCCGTGGAGAGCGCCAAGGTCAAGGACGCCCAGCTCCGCAAAGAGGTCGCTGAGCGCGTCAACAAGCTCTCCGCCGCCGAGCTGACCCAGATCCTCACCGGGCATGAAGAGATGCTCTTTGTGCCCGAGGGCCCCTTCATCAAGGGGCGGCTCAACCAGGAGGGCAGCAACGCGCCCCAGTCCGAGCCGCTGGCGGCGGTCACCGAGGTCAAGGGCTACTACGTCGACCGCTTCGAGTTCCCCAACCGCATCAAGAGCGAAGACGGCAAGGCGATCCGCCCCTCGCTGAAGATGACCGCCGCCGACGCCCAGGCGCAGTGTGAGCGCATCGGCAAGCGGCTGTGCACCGAAGAAGAGTGGGAGAAAGCCTGCAAGGGGCCGCTCAACCAGCTCTACGCCTATGGCGACACCTACCAGCTCGAGGCCTGCGGCGCCGGCGTGGAGGGGGCCTACACCCTCAACCAAGACCCGGCCTGCCAGAGCGGCTTTGGCGTGATGGGCATGAGCACCGGCCCCCGCGAGTGGACCTCCACCCAGGCCGGCACCAAGACCAACCGCCGCATCGTCAAGGGCGGCCAGCGCGGCAACGCCCAGAAGGGCACCCGCTGCGCCTTCGCCCAGGACGAGAACGTCGACTTCGCCGACAACACCCTGTCCTTCCGCTGCTGCCTCGACTTCCCCGCCCCGCCGCCACCGGCCCCCGCCACGCCGGCCACCCCCGCCGAGGGCGGCATCCAGCCGACGAAGTAGCGGCTAGCGCCCACCCTCGTCGGGGTTGCGCTCCTTCCACAGGCGGGAGGCCGCCTCCAGCTCGCGGCGAACCAGGGTGTAGACCCCCGGATCATGGGTGAGGGCCGTGTGGCCGATGCCCTTGACCGGGATGTTCTTGAGCGAGGACTCCCCCGGCCGCGGGTTGAGCACGCTGCACCACCAGGGGCAGACCACATCGTGGCGCGAGTAGATGCTGCTGAGCGGGATGCCGCCCGGAAAGGTGTCTTTGCGCAGCAGGCGCACAAAGGGTGAGCCCGGCAGCATCTCCAAGGGCGAGCTGCTGAGCAGCCCCCCGGCGAAGAGCCCCACGCCCAGCAGCGCGGTGGGCGTGCCATGGTGCGGCGTGCCCAGGGTGATCAGGCTCTTGGCCCGCCGATCGCCGCCGTGGTGCTGAATGTAGTGGCGCGCCACCAGCCCGCCCTTGGAGTGGCCAACGATGTGAAAGCGGCCCAGCCCCGTGCGCGCCGCGATGCCCTCGATCTTCTCGGCGATCATCGCCCCCAGGTCGCCGATCGAGCGCGTGTTGAAGCGCCAGAAGAGCCCCCCCAGGTCGAAGCTCAGCACGCCGTAGCCATCGGCGCGCAGGCGATCCTCCATCACATCCCAGACGTTGCGGGTCTGCATGAAGCCATGCAGCAAGAGCACGGTCTGGTCGAAGCGAGCGAAGTCGTCGCGGCGCTTGAGCGTGTTGCCGCGCAGGTAGACCCGGCGCAGGCTGCCCAACTGATCGCGGAGCTGCCGGTACAGGCCGGTGGGGCTGGTAGGCTTGTTCACCATGGTCGAGGTCCCGGCCCGCCGATGGGTGCGGCGCATCGGTGGGCGGTCATGGTACCCTGCGCGACAGACGGAGGAAGACCCCCATGTGGACCCGCACCCTGCTCCTCGCCACCGCCCTGCCCTTCTGCCTCACCGCCTGCGGCAAAGAGGAGGTCGAAGAAGAGGAAGATCCGCCCCCCATCAACACCGGCGACGACACCGCCTCGACCTGCGGCGGCACCCCGCCCGTCGTGCTCAGCGTGAGCTGTGAGAACACCGGCGTGAAGGACCACTACGAGACCGGCGTGCCCACGGTCACGATGGGCCTGTGGATCGAGGTCAACGACGAAGACGGCGACCTCACCCAGTACGAGATGCAGGTCTACTTCGACGACGTGATCGACGGCGCGGTCGACCCGGCCTCGGCCAGCGGCTTCAACCCGATCACCGACTCGGTGGAGGGCAACGAGTGCGAGGTCACCGCCGCCACGCTGGGCCTCAACATGTACCTGCAGGGCGGCGCCCCCTACTTCGACACCGAGTACGAGTGGGGCGTGATCATCCGCGATGCCAACGGCGTGGCCAGCGAGCTGACCCTCACCACCTGCTACACCCCCACCGCCACCGGTGAAGACGGCGGCCAGACCCCCGCCGAGGGCGGCTGAGCCCCAACGAAGACGGGGCGAAGCGCTCCGCACGCTTCGCCCCGCCGGGCTCCCAGCCCTCCCCCGGTGAGGGGGATGTCTCAGCGTTGATCGGGGGCCTTGGCCTTGCGCGCCGGGCCGAGCCGGCGCTGGATCATCACGATGCCCACGATGGGCGGGATGGCGATGCAGGCGAGCACCACCAGCCGCTTGAAGGCACGATCGGGCGTGTCGATGAAGGCCGGCAGCGGCAGCAGCACGAGGCTGAGCGCCAGCGTGAGCAGCAGCGCGTCGGTGTAGGCCGGCAGGTTGCGCGTGGCAGCGCCCGTGGGGCTGTTGGGGGTGGCAGCGCTCGAAGCAGGCACCACCGCCACCGGGCGCCCCTGGGCGTCCAGACGGATGGCCCGCAGACGGGTCTGGGTGGGGGTCTCAACGATGTTCATGGGGGATACGGGCATGGCGTGCGCGGTCTCCGTGATCGCGGCCTGGTGAGGCCGTGGACGGGATGCGCCTTGACTGTCATCAAGGCGAGGTTCGTCCAGTGTCGTTCTAGCCTGCTCTGCGCCATCGTCAAGAGGAAGTGAAGCCATTCTCAATCTCCACTTTTCGTGCAATGCAACCGTGCGGAAGGGGCACAATCGGGCCCCCCGCGCCCCGGAGCGGCCGCCATGAATCCTGCCTTGTTCGAGCACACCCTGGGGGCATCACTGTTTGCAGGTCTGGTTGCAGTGGGCGCCACGCGGGCAATCGAACGATGGGGTAGCACGCTGGGCGGCGTTCTGGCAACGCTACCCACCACGATTGTACCGGCATCAATCGGCATCGCCAGCCAGACCCTCATGGACGGACGATTCCCGGCTGCGATGGCGGCCATCCCCTTCGGAATGGCCCTCAACGCCGGCTTCCTCGCCATCTGGGCCACCGCGCCTTCCTGGCTTCCGGCCCGGGTGGGGGGTCGCCGACGCCTCGCCCTCCTGCTGGGGGTCTCCCTCAGCGCCTGGGGCCTGGGGGCCGCCGGCCTCGCAGTGGCCCTCCCCTACGCCGCAGGCCACCCCATCGGGCTCCTCGCCGCGGCGATCGCCATGAACACCCTGATCGCCGCCGGCGGCTGGACCGTCTCCGCCGGCGTTGGGCGGCCGACCGCTGCAGCCCAGTCCGTCCCCGCGGCGGCGCTGGTGGGCCGCGGCCTGCTGGCGGCCGGCGCCGTCGCCACCGCCGTGCTGCTCTCCGCCTGGGCGAGCCCGACGATCGCCGCGATGGCAGCGGTCTTTCCGGCGATCTTCCTCACCACGATGGTCTCGCTGTGGCTCTCTCAGGGCGAGGCCGTGCCCACCCGCGCCGCGGGGCCCATGATGCTCGGCTCGGCCAGCGTGGGCGCCTATGCCCTGCTCGCCGGCGCGCTCTTTCCCGCGGTGGGGATCGGCCTGGGCGCCCCCCTGGCCTGGCTGGGGGCGATCACCCTGGTCACCGGGCCGGCGGCCTGGCTGCTGGGGCGGCGGGGGGCCGTCGCGCCACGATCAGCGCCAGCGCCGGGTGCACCCGCTCCGCCCAGGTCGTAAAGCCCGCCGCGCGCAGCTCGGCCTCAACCCCATCGACCCGCAGCGCGTGGTCCAGGTCGGGATCGAGCCAGCCCTCGATGCCATCGATGTCTTCGGGCGGCAGGCTGAAAAGCAGGTCGGCGATCAGGAGCTGCCCATCCACCGGCAGGCGCGCGAAGAGGAGGGCAAAGAGCGCGCGCCGATCGGCCTCATCGAGCAGGCGCAGCGAAAAGAGCATCAGGACGGTGCGCAGGCCGGGCAGGGGAGGCGGCTGGCGCAGGTCGCCCAACCAGACCTCCACCCCCCGGCGGCGCGCCTCGGCGGCCCGACGGGCGGAGGCCTCCACGCCGAGGCCGCGGTGGATGTGGGGCCCCAGCGCCTCCAAGGCCCGGCCGTCGCCGCAGCCGAGGTCGAGCACCCCGTCGTCATGCTGCACCTCGGCCCGATCGAGGGCCCGGCTGCGCAGGCTGTCGGCCCAGGCGCCGAGCGGATCGGGCTGGCCGATGGTGGCGTCGCAGCAAGCCACAACCGCGGCGAGCGGCCCCTTCACGGCGCGGCGGGGATGTTGAGCCGGGTGACGATCGGCGCCCAGGCCGCGGTGGCGCTGAGGAGATCGGCCGGCCCGGAGAGGGGCAGGCCTTCCAAGCCCGGCGCCACCCCCGGCGGGAGCTGCATCAGCGCCACGCCGCCGCTCTGTCCAGCCGCCAGGGCTTCAATGTGAATCAGACCCGAATCGCGGCCGGTGGTGTAGTAGACCTGCGCCACGCCCGCCTCGTCGGTGGTGGCCTTCTTGGGCAGGCTGCCGTCGCCCCGCCGCACCGCCAGATCGAGGGGAACACCGTTTACTGGGTATCCGTATTCGTCCAGGGTGAGGATGGTGAGCAGCGTGCCCGAGACGCCGTCGACCGGCAGCCGGGGCCGCGTGGGAAAGACCAGGATCCGCCGCACCGGGTTGGCGTTGGCCGGCGCCTTCACGGTGGCGACCAGATCCACCGGTCCCTGGCCGCTGGTGGCCATCGGCACCAGGTAGCTGCCCTTGCCGTCGTCCTTGATGGCGCCATCCAGGCGCCCACCGTCGATCTTAAACGCGACCTGCCGCCCCGGCAGGCCCGCCCCCGCCGCGTCTTTCACCGTGGCGGCCAGCATCACGCGGGTGGTGCCCGGCGCGATCGCGGGCGGGGTCGCCGTCACCGTCAACGAGGCCGGACGGGCCGGCGTGAGCGCCACCGTTCGCTTGTCTACCTGTACGGTGCCGCCCCCCTTGAGGGTCGCGGTGAGGACGGCGCTGGCCACGGCGTTGCCCTTGGGCGGCGTGAAGGTGGCGGCGTAGAGCCCGTTGCCCTCGTGGCGCGCCTCGGAGACGGTGCCCGCCGTGGTGGTGATCAGCACGGTGGCGGCCGGATCGGCCTTGCCCTCGGGGGTGACGGCGAAGACCCGCACCGGCACCGCGAGGCCCGCGTCGGCCGGCAGGCCCGCTGGCAGCGGCACGATGCGCAGGCGCGGCACCGCGGGGAGCTTGAGGTCAACGCTCTTCTCGGTGGTGCCCTTGGCGGTGGTGGTGGCCACCTTGGCGGCCCCGGCGCCGGGCGCCACCACGATCGGCAGCTTGGCTTTGCCGCTCTTGTCGAGGGTGACCGGGCCGAACTGCCGGGCGCCCACCGTCGCCAGCACGCTGGCCCCGGCAGGGCCGGTCACCGGCAGATCGCGCTTGGCCAGCAGGGGGATCGAGACGGCGCCATAGGTGCGCGAGGGGTCGCGCCGATCGCTCACCGTCACCACCGCCACCCCCGGATTGGGCCCAGCCGGCGGCGTGTAGAGCAGGGAGTAGGCGCCCTCCCCCATCGGCGTCAGCGCCCCCACCGTGCCGGCCGAGGCCGAGAAGATCAGGTCGCCGCCGTCGCGCGAGGCCAGCGCACCCCCCGACAGGGTGATCGACAGGTTTGCACTGGCGTCCTGCCCCAGCACCAGCTCGGGCGGGCTGGCGACGAGGCTGAGCTGCTGGCTCACCCGGGGCAGCACCGAGACCGCCCAGGTGCGCACCACCTTGGCCTTGTCGGGGGTCTTGCCGCGCAGGGTGATCTCGATGTCGCGGGCCGCGTCGACCATCGGCGGCACCCAGTCCACCTGGTAGAGCCCCGGGCTCACCCGCACCAGCTCGCCGGGCACGCCGCCCGAGACGGTCACCTTGGCCTCGAGCCCCTCGATCGGCGTGGCGTCGGGCTCGAGCATCAGCACATACAGGCGCACGGAGGTGGCGCCATCTCCGATGAGCGAGCCCGTCGGCAGCATCTCGATGAGCCGGCCGCCAAAGACGCCGGCCGCCGCGTGGGCCACCCGGTCGACGCCAACGCCAGGCAGCGGAGCGCCGGTGAGCAGGGCCAGCAGCGCCAGAAACGAGAGTCCACGGCCAAGCGCACCCATGACGGCCTCCAGGTCCCCGGCGCCCTATGGGGCTGCATCTTCGCTGGCAAGCCTGCGCGCCCCCGCCTGCGCAGAGGTGTTACAAGCACATACCAGGGGGGACCGTCCCCTCTGACGGGCCCCCACCCTTCGGCGCTCCTCCATGAACCGCCCGCTGATCATCCACCTCGTCGACGACGACCCCGAGATCCTCGAAGTGATGTCGGCCGCGCTGGCCGACATGGGGCACACCGTCTCGGTCAGCCGCAGCGGCGCACAGGGCCTGGAGGCGATTCAGCGCCTGCGGCCCGATCTGGTGATCCTCGATCTCATGATGCCCACGATGGACGGCACCGAGGTCTGCCGCCGACTGCGGGCCGATCCCACGCTGTCAGGGCTCAAGATCATCGTGCTGTCGGCCAAGATCTACGCCGCCGATCGCCTCGCCGCGATGGTGGCCGGCGCCGACGCCTACGCCGTCAAGCCCATCCTCATCCGCCAGCTTGAAGACCTCATCTCGCGGGTGGTGCTCGATCAGATCGAGTGCTTCTTCTGGGGCGTGCGCGGCACCCTGCCGGCCCCGAGCCCGCGCAACGTGAAGTACGGCGGCAACACCTCCTGCGTGCAGCTCACCTTCCCGCGCGGCGAGCTCTTCATCCTCGACGCCGGCTCGGGCATCCGCGAGGCGGGCATGCACCTCGTCTCCCAAAAGCGCGGGCGCATCAAGGGCACCATCCTGATCACCCACCCGCACTGGGATCACATCAACGCGCTGCCCTTCTTCGCCCCCCTGTTCATGCAGGGCAACGAGATCACGATCGGCGGCCCCGCCCAGCCCGGCGCCTCGGTGCGCGATCTGGTCTCGGCGCAGATGGACGGGCGCTTCTTTCCGATCACGCCCGGCGAGTTCGGGGCCAGCATCACCTACACCGACCTCTACCAGGACCGCTACCTGCTCGGCGGCATCGAGGTGCAGACCATGCTCCTCATGCATCCGGGCACCTGCCTGGGCTATCGCTTCAACTACCATGGCCGGTCGGTCTGCTACATCACCGACAACGAGCTGTACCTGCCCGGATCGGTGCACCACGGCGACGAGTACATGGAGGGCCTCTCCCAGTTCGTCGCCGGCACCGACCTGCTCATCACCGACACCACCTACACAGACGCCGAGTACCCAAGCCGCGTCGGCTGGGGCCACGCCTGCGTCTCCGAGGTGGCCCGCCTCGCGCACAAGGCCGCCGTCAAGCGCCTCGCCATCTTCCACCACGACCCCTCCCAGGCCGACGACGACATCGACCGCAAGCATGAGATGACCGTCAACGCGCTGGCCCGCCTGGGCTCGCGGGTGGAGTGCCTCGCCCCCAAAGAGCGGGACGAGCTGCGGGTCTGATCGTGCTGCTGCTGCTCCCCCTGCTGGCCGTCGCCGAGGCCGCCGGCCCCGCCCTCCCCGCCGACCTCGCCGAGGCCGACCGTCTGCGCGAGGATCTCGAGCTGATGGCCGCCCGCGCCGTCTGGGACGGGGTGGAGCGCGCCTACCTCGCCCTGATGGCCCTGGAGGACCGGGGCGTGGTGCTCACCGTCGAGGATCACCGCCAGGGCGCCCAGGCCGCCATCACCCGCGGCGAGATCGCCGCCGCCCGCGAGCGCCTCGTGCGCGCCCGATCCATGGTGGCCGGCACCCTGGCCGAAGAGCTCTCGCTGCTGATCGACGACCTCGACAGCCGCTTTGGCCAGGTCGAGCTGGAGGTGCGCGGCCGCAAGGTGCCCGCCGGCGTGCTCGCCGTCGACGAGCTGCCCCTGGCCCCCGATGAGCGCGCCGCCGTGCTCTTTGCCCAGCAGCGCCTCGCCGTCGATCACCGCTTTGTCGGCCTGCTGCCCCGCTGGAGCTACTCCCTGGCCGGCCAGTCCTTTCGCGTGGAGCCCGGCCGCCGCCTCGGCCTCTCGGTCGACGCGCCGGCCGTGGTCGCCGCGGCGTCGCCCGCCGAGGGCCCCCGCGAGACGCTGCGCTTCCCCCTCCTCGACCTGGGCCTGGGCTACGTCGCCGCCACCGCGCCAGCCGCCGGCGCGGGCACCCAGGCCGAGAGCCCGCGCGGCCTCGGCCTGCGGGCCGCCCTGGGCACCTCCTTTGGCGACGCCTGGCCCCTGTCGGCCCCCCTGCGCATCGGCTACCTCAGCCTCGCCGGGAATGGCGACGCGGCGCACTTCCTCGTCCTCGACGCCGGGGTCTCGCTGCACAAGGGCCCCAACACCTTCACCCTCGGCCCCGCCGTGGCTGCCGGCTGGGCCACCGCCACCGGCGCCGCCGCGGGCGCCTGGTGCGAAGATGTCGGCGCCGACTGCTCCGCCGCCCAGCTGAGCACCCAGGAGCTGCAGGGCAGCCTGCGCCTCGCCGGCGGCCTCGCCCAGGCCCGCCACCGCGTGCTCGATCGCGGGGGCGCCTATGGCTCGGTCGGCCTGGAAGTCGGCGCGCTGTCCGACAGCGCCCGCCTCTGGCCCTGGGCCACCCTCCTCTTCACCCTTGAGCCGGTCGGAGCCCGCTGATGCTGTGGCTGCCTCTCCTGCTGGGCTGTGTCTCCTCCTGGAGCCCCCAGGACGTCGACGGCGACGGCTTCTCGGCCCTGGAGGGCGACTGCGACGAGGGCGACGCCGCCCGCAACCCCAAGGCCGACGAGGCCTGCGACGGCGTCGACGACGACTGCGACGGCGTCATCGACGAGGGGGTGACCACCCTGCGCTACCCCGACGTCGACGGCGACAGCTTTGGCGACGAGGCCGCCGCCCAGGCCACCTGCGGCCCCGTCGACGGGCTCATCACCGATGGCGGCGACTGCGACGACGCCGACGCCAACGCCAGCCCCATCGGCCAGGAGACCTGCAACGAGCGCGACGACGACTGCGACGGCACGGTGGACGAAGACCCCGTGAGCGGCGGCACCACCTGGTACCGCGACGAAGACGGCGACACCTACGGCGGCGAGGCCGTGGTGGCCTGCATCCCCTTCAACGGCGCCGTCTCCCAGGGCGGCGACTGCGACGACAGCGATCCGGCCATCTACCCCGGCGCCGAGGCCACCGATCTGCCCGGCGACGGCATCGACCCCGACTGCGACGGCATCGACGGCTGCGCCGACCTCGACTGCGACGGCCGCACCGATCTGCTCCTCTCCTATGTCGACGACGGCGACGGCGGCCCCGGCGCGCGGGCCTATGGCCAGACCGACCGCGACCTCTACCGGATCGCCGACATCGCCGCCCCCGTGGCCCTGGCCAGCGCCTCGGGCGACTTCGACGGCGACGGCGACATGGACGTGGCCTTCGCCGGCTCCGGCGAGTCCTCGCGGGTGGTCTGGTCGGTCGACGCCGGCCTGGGCGCCGGCAGCCGCGTCGACCTGCCCACCCGCGGCGCCCGCGACCTCGTCGCCGTCGACCTCAACGAAGATGCCGTGCTCGACCTCGTCTTCGCCGAGGCGGGGCTGCCGGGCGTGCCCGCGGTAGAGAGCCAGATCTTCTGGGGCGGCGTCAGCGGCATCGACCCGGGCACCGCCACCGCGCTCACCACCTATGGCGCCGTCGACCTGCTCGTCGCCGACCTCGACGCCAACGGCCGGCCCGACCTCGCCTTCTGCAACGCCCTCGCCCGCGGCGCCGAAGACGAGGCCTCGCCGATCTACTGGGGCGAGTCGGGCGCCATCTATGTCGCCGGCCGCGCCACCAGCCTGCCCACCCAGTCCTGCGCCGCCCTCCTCGCCGATGACATCGACGGCGACGGCCTGCTCGACCTCGTGGTGGGCCAGTCGGGCCCGGCCTGGCTCTGGCCCAATGACGGCGATCGCTTCGTCGGCGCCGTGCCGATCGACCTCCCCCTCACCGACGCCGCCCACCTGCGGGCCGGCGACGTCAACGGCGACGGCCACATCGATGTCCTCGGGGCCCGCCTGCCCGAGGGCGATCTGTCCACCCTGCCCGCCGCCGACTTCAGCGCGCTGTCGACCCTGGCATGGGGATCGGCCGACGGGGGTTTCCTCGCCGAGACCCTTGGCGCCCCCGGCGCCCTGCACCCCGAGGTTGTGGATCTCGATGGCGACGGCTTTGACGACATCGTGGTGCCCGGCTTCGCCCAGGCCACCGCCGACGGCGACACCCGCAGCCCCGGCAGCACCCTGTACTGGGGCAGCGCCGAGGGCCTCATCACCGGTGTGCCGCTGCTCACCGAGAATGCCCGCTGGGTGCGCGTCGGCGACATCGACGGCGACAGGTTCCTCGACCTCGTCTTTGTCGGCCTGGTCAATGACAGCGGCGCACCGCCCGATGGCCACATCTTCTGGGGTGACTCGGCTGGCTACAGCTCCAGCAACCACACCCCCATCGACCCCGGCTTCGCCGCCGGCCCGCCCCTGCTCGTCGGCCTCGACCTCTGACCGCCGCCGCGCCCCGTTGACGGAGCCCTCCCCATGAGCACCCTCCTGCTGCTCGCCTCCTCCCTCGCCTTCGCCGCCGATGAGCAGCTCCTGCGCTTTGGCCTCTCTGTCGACGGCACGCCAGCGGGCAGCCGCGAGATCCGGGTGCGCTACCTGCCCCCCGATCCCGAGCTCGGCGGCTTTGAGACCCGCATCGTCGAGAGCGTGATGAAGATCGACGCCCCGATGGGCGCCAGCCGCTGGACCCACACCCACCGCTGCAACGGCCGCTCCACCGACGCCGGCAGCAGCTTCACCTGCGCGGTGAAGGAGAACGGCGCCAGCCGCGAGGTGCAGGGCCGCCGCAACAAAGACCTCACCTGGACGGTCACGGTGGTCGACGCCAAGGGCCGCACCAGCCGCGATCTGCGCAGCTCCGAGGTCTCGCTCTCGTCGATGGATCTCCTCGATCCAACCGCCTACCTGCGGCTCCTCGATCAGCCCGAGGCCGCCCTGCTCTCCGCCGAGAGCGGCGTCGTGTTGCGCGGCCCGGTGCGCGATCTGGGCGAGTCCACCCTGCAGATCGCCGGCCAGACCCTGCCCGTGCGGCGCCTGGGCTTCTCCGCAGAGTCCACCACCTCCACCTTCAGCTATGGGCTCGACGGGCTGCTGCTCGCCTATGAGATGGTCGCCGCCGGCCACACCGTGCGGGCCACCCTCACCCAACCGCCCCCAGCGCGGGACTTCGGCGACGTGATGGTGATCCCCTTCGGGGGAGAGGGCACCAGCGTCACCGAGACCCCGCTCTAAGGCCCGGGCCGCCGCGAGAACAGTCCCGCCGCGCCGTCAGTCCCCGCGCAGCTCATCGGCGGCCTGCCGGTAGAGGGCCGCCAGCGGGTCGTCGCTCTCCCCCAGGGCGTCGAGCACCGGCAGCGCCCGCGCCCGCGCCGCGTCGACATCGGGCGAGTCGGCCAGGACGAACTGGGCGAGGGCATCGAGGGCATCGCGCTTCTCGCGCTCGGGCAGGTCGGGCGACTGAAGCTCGCGCAGGCAGATGTCGACCCCCTCGTGGACCCCGCCGGGCGCCTTCTCGTCGCGGGAGTCGCGCCCATCGGCATAATAAAAGACCCCCTCCTGCGGATCGTAGACCACACAGCCCGCCTCCCGCGCCCAGGGGAGCAGCTTTTCGAGGGCGCCATCGACGAGGCTGCCCGAGAGGTTCAGCTCGATGGAGGCCCGGTCGCGGTCGATCGAGGGCGGCACGCCCAGTCGCCGGCCCAAGAGGTCAGCCAGCGCGAGGATCTGGTGCCGCTCGGCGGCCGTGGCCACCCGGTCGAGCAGCAGCCAGCCGCTTTGTTGATCGCATAACTGAGGCGCAAACACCACCGTAAGGTCGTAGCTCATCGATCTCTCCGTAGGGGGGCCCTATCCAGGCGACCGCCCGTCGTCGCGTAGGAGGACCGAAGGGTCCGCGCCCCGCGCCCGAGGATAGGCCGCTTGCACCCTGGAGCCCCCATGCCGCAGAACCCCGACCGCATCGCCCCCGACCCCTCTGTTCACACGCCGCTCACCCTCGGCCGCCCCTTCCTGCTGATGCCCGGGGCCTACCGCATCGGCGACCTCGGAACGAGCCCGAGCGACACGCCGATCGGCCTCATCCACGTCGGGCAGAGCCGCGGGCTCAGTCCCTTTGTGACCGAGCGCTGGATGTTGACCCGCCTGCTGGGTCAGAGCTTTGTGGTTCAGCCCCTGCCGGCCCTGCGCGGCGCCACGCCGGCCGACCTGCGGGGGCGCCTGCCCGCCCAGACCTTTGGCGCCGACTGGGTCCACGATCCGCAGCTCACCGCGCTCCCCGAGGAGCTGCCCCCGCCGGCCGGCCCCCGCCAGCTCATCGAGGGCTCCTGGGAGATCTGGAGCGGCCCACCCCGCCTCGGCGGCCCGGGCCTCAAGGCGGCCACGCCCCCCACGCCGGTCGGCCGGGTCTATGTCCCCCCCGCCCTGGGCCTCGTGCGCAGCGAGGCCTGGGCCGCCTGGGCCCCGGCGATCGGCCCCAACAGCGCCGACGAGCTGCGCTTTGTCAAGGTGGAGGACGGCGTGGACAACCTGCGGGAATTCCGCGGCTGGCTGCCCGCCGGCGCCCGCGAGGCGCTCTGGACCTTCTCCTACCGAAGCCTCTAAGGCGGCGTTACATCTGAAGGTCACCTTCAGATGAGGCGGCCCCCATGCCGACCGATCCCCTGCGCGCCGCCGGCCTCCGCCGCACGCCGGCCCGCCTCGCCGTCCTCGCCCAGATCGAGCAGCAGGCCCGCCCCCTCGCCCACGCCGAGCTCCTCGCCCTGCCCGATCTGGCGCAGCTCGACGACATCACGCTCTACCGCACGCTCGCCGCCCTGGTCGAGGCCGGCCTCGCCCACCGGGTGCTCGGCACCGACGGCGTCTGGCGCTACGGCGCCCCGCCGGGCGGCCACCCCGGCTGCCCCGGCAACCACGCCCACTTCTTCTGCTCGGCCTGTCGGGCGATGGCCTGCCTGCCCGAACAGCCCATCCCCCGCATCACCCTGCCCCCGGGCGCCGCCGTAGACGGCCGGCACCTGCTCGTCTTTGGCCGCTGCGCCCCCTGCGTCGCCGCCGGGAGCGCCCCATGAACCGCCGCGCCCTGCTCGGCGCCCTCACCGCCGGGGCCCTGGCGCGGTGGGCCTCGCCGGCCTTCGCCGCCCCGCGCCCGCTGCTGGTGCTGGCCGCCGCCAGCCTCACCGAGGCCCTCTCCCAGGCCGGCGCCGCCTTCACCGCCACCGGCCAGCCGCCCCTCACCTTCAGCTTCGACGCCAGCTCGCGCCTCGCTCGGCAGATCGAGTCCGGCGCCCCGGCCGACGCATTCTTTTCCGCCGACCAGACGTGGATGGATCACCTCGCTACCCGGGGCCTTCTCGCTGAAGGGACCCGCCAGGACCTCGTTGGCAACCGCCTTGTCGCGGTGGTGGGCGTAAGTAGCCCCCTTGCCTTGGCCCGGCCGGCCGACCTCGCCAGCCCCGGCCTGCGCCGCCTCGCCCTGGCTGGCGACAGCGTGCCGGCCGGCCGTTATGCGCGCGCGGCCTTCGAACGCCTTGGCTTGACGGCGGCGCTGGGCGAGAAGATCGTGAACGGAGATCATGTGCGGAGCGTGCTTCGGTGGGTGGCGGCCGGGGAGGTGGATGCTGGCGTGGTTTACGCGACCGACGCTGTTGTGGAGCCGAAGGTGCGGGTGGCTTTTGTCTTTCCGCCGGAGAGTCACCCGCCGATTGTCTACCCGATGGCGGCCTTGCGGGGGGCGCCGCCGGCGGCGGGGGAATTCTTGCGGTTTTGTAGGGGGACGGTGGGGTTGCCGATCTTCTTGCGGGCGGGGTTTACGGCGCTTGGGTGAGGGGGGGTCCACCTTCGGGGGAGGGTGGTTGGAAGTGTGGTGGACAACTGCCATTGGTTTTTTTTCTTGCCAGAGGCGGGCCGTAGGCCTTGAGGAGGGTGAACGCCCTGGAGAGGGTGGCTTCTGGAATGGTGGTAGCGACGGCGTTGTTGGGCCGTCGCCACGAACGGCTCTCCTTCGGAGGTCGTGGCGCCGCGGCCCGCCGCTGCGAGGGGCTTGGGATTCCAAGTCGCTCCGAAGCGGAGGATCGTCGAGGGCACCTTCGGAAGGCGGGTCCTCTGGCGGCGCCTTGCCCGTGAGGTTGAGGTTCATCCCGACTCCGGGAGGGCGCGCGTGTTGCTGGCGTCCGCGGGCCGGATGCTCGCGGTCCTGGGAGGGGGTTGATCCGGTGATCCACGCTCACTCTGAGGCAAAAAACCTGAAACTCAGCCAAGCGGCAGGATCGCCAACAGTCCGCGGAAGTTGGCTTCTCTTACGCGGACTCCTCGAGCTATGTCCGCGGGCGTGAATCCGTGGTCGAGCGGGTCAGCAAGTACGGGACTCGCGAGGCGGCAGCGACGGTGCTTCGGGTGGCGCTGGCACTGCGGCCGTGCATGGCGTGGTGCAACTGGTGTCGGTGCACATGGCGCTGAAGCCGAGGCCGGCCGCCCGGGTAGGTCCGCCGATGAAGCAGAGGCAACGCCCTGCCTGGTAGGGAGGCCTGAGGACCTTCCGGTTGGCGCCTCTGGCGTGCGGGATGCCACCCTCGGTGCGCCGTAGATCGCTGCCCCGGTGGCAGGGCTCCCCGGGCGTCTCGATGGGACGGCGGAGGGCCCTAGGAGCCCCACAACCAGCAACGGCGAGCCTTTCCAAGCTACCCGTCACCGAAGGGGGTGCCTGTCGGCAATCGCTCTTGCTGAAGTAGCCAACGAATAGCAGTGGCGAGACCGGAGTGTATGGCGGCTGTCCATGGCTGTCCGCTTAGGTTAAATCGCGGCGTAGGACGATCCCTTTCCGCCAAACTGTGCCACATCTTTGTCCCCTTTCCGAACCGCATGGTTGAACGCAACAAGTTTTGGGGTTAGGACGT
>Ga0164294_10000645_pt1 | contig 33223 bp, 31 predicted proteins | sample GEODES005metaG_FD_111479 | JGI IMG/M metagenome (GOLD analysis project Ga0164294, IMG submission 111479) | Oligotrophic lake water microbial communities from Sparkling Lake, Wisconsin, USA - GEODES005 metaG | ecosystem: Environmental > Aquatic > Freshwater > Lake | place: USA: Sparkling Lake... | reverse complement strand
TTCGAGATGATGAGATCAGCAGTGATCGGTGACGGCCAAGTGCCGTAGGGCAGGGCGGTCACCGACGCATCACTTGGCCGAGCCCAACAGCGTGGCGATGCGGCCGATTCCCTCGATGATGTCGGCGTCGCTCACTGCGAAGGAGATGCGGGCATAGCCCGGCGCATCGAAAGCCTCGCCGGGCACGAGTGCCACCTTGGCCTGATCGAGAATGACCTCGCACAGTTCCAACGTGTTGGCCGGGCGAACGCCGCCGATGTCGAGACCGAGCACGCCCTCGAATGATGGGAACGCATAGAACGCGCCCTGGGGCTTCATCGCGGCTACACCGGGGATGTCGTTGAGCAACCCGTGGATGAGGTCCGCGCGACGCGAGAACGCCACGACCATCTCATCGACACAGTCGAGACTGCCCGACACCGCGGCGAGCGCGGCGCGCTGCGACACATTCGCCACGTTCGAGGTCGAATGTGACTGCAGGTTCGTGGCGGCCTTGATGAGATCGTTCGGGCCGATCATCCACCCCACCCGCCAGCCGGTCATGGCGTAGGTCTTGGCCACGCCGTTGAGGATCACACAGGTATCGGCCAGTTCGGGCACGAGCTTGAGGATGGAGACATGCTCGTTGTCGCCGAACGTGAGGTGTTCGTAGATCTCATCGGTGATGACCCAGATGCCGTGCTCGAGGGCCCAACGACCGATGGCCTCGATCTCCTCGGCCGGGTACACCGCACCAGTGGGGTTCGACGGCGACACGAACACGAGCGCCTTGGTGTTGGGCGTGCGGGCAGCTTCGAGTTGTTCGACCGAGACACGGAAACCCGTCGAGACATCGGTGGGCAGCACAACAGACGTTGCCCCGGTGAGGGCGATGGGCTCGGGGTACGTGGTCCAGTACGGGGCCGGCAGCAACACTTCGTCGCCCGGATTCAGCAGGGCTTCCATGGTGTTGTAGACGGCGTGCTTGCCACCGTTGGTGATGAGGACCTGTCCGGGCGACACCGTCACGCCGGAATCACGCAGGGTCTTCGCGGCGACGGCCTCCTTGAGTTCGGGCAGACCGGCAGCCGGCGTATAGCGATGATTCTTCACATCGGAGCACGCGGCGATGGCGGCTTCGACAATGTGCGGCGGGGTCGGGAAATCGGGCTCGCCGGCGCCGAATCCGATGACAGGCTCGCCGGCGGCCTTCAGTGCCTTGGCACGGGCGTCGACGGCGAGGGTGGCCGATTCGGTGATGGCCGAGACGCGGCGGGAGAGACGATCGAGTGCCATGGGGGAAATCCTCACTTCGAACTGATGGGGGCGACCAGACGCTACCGGCTGGGCCACCCCCGACGCCCACACGGTTTCCCTTCCTGTATTCACTGATCGTTCATCGCAATTCATCGAATGGTTTCGTCGGCGGGGGCGCTGGGGTGGAACGATGGAGGGGTGAGCACTCCCACCCCCGCCATCACCATCCCCACCGAACTCCTTCCCGCCGATGGTCGCTTCGGCTGCGGGCCCTCGAAGGTCCGCCAGGAGGCACTCGATGCGCTCGCCGCCACCGGCCGCGAATACATGGGAACCAGTCATCGTCAGGACACCGTGAAGTACATGGTGAGCCGCCTTCGTAACGGGCTCGCCGAGCTGTTCGCGCTGCCCGACGGCTACGAGATCATGCTCGGCAACGGCGGCTCCACTGTGTTCTGGGACATCGCCACGTTCGGTCTCATCGAGAAGCGCAGCCAGCACCTCACGTTCGGTGAGTTCTCCTCGAAGTTCGCCCAGGCCGCCAAGGCCGCTCCGTTCCTCGATGACCCGGTGGTCATCAGTACCGATCCCGGTTCGCATCCACTCAACGTCGCCGACCCTTCGGTCGATGTGTACGCCATGACCCACAACGAGACCTCCACCGGTGTGGCTATGCCGCTCATCCGCCCGGCCGGGACCGCCGCCGACCAAGCCCTCGTGCTCGTCGACGCCACATCGGCCGCCGGTGGTCTGCGCTTCGATGCGGCGCAGACGGACTGCTATTACTTCGCCCCGCAGAAGTGCTTCGCCTCTGACGGTGGCCTGTGGCTGGCTGCGGTCTCCCCCGCTGCCATCGAACGGATCGAACGCATCGCGGCATCCGATCGTTGGATCCCCGAGTCGCTGAATCTCGCAGTGGCGCTCGACAACTCACGCAAGGACCAGACCTACAACACCCCGGCACTGGCCACGGTGTTCCTCGCCGTGCAGCAGGTCGAGTGGTTCAACGACAACGGTGGTCTGCACTGGGCGGCCGGTCGCAGCGATGCATCAGCGCAGATCATGTATTCGTGGGCCGAGGCCAGCAGTTACGCCACCCCGTTCGTTGCCGATCCGGCCATGCGCAGCCATGTTGTGGCCACGATCGATCTCGACGATTCGATCGACGCGAATGTCGTGAGCGCGGTGCTGCGCAAGAACGGCGTGGTCGACACCGACAGCTATCGCAAGCTCGGGCGCAACCAGATCCGAGTCGCAATGTTCCCGGCCATCGATCCGGGCGATATCGAAGCGCTCACCCGCTGCATCGACCACGTCGTCGAGCAACTGGGCTGAGTCAGCGGCGGGGCATTCCGCCGGCGACCACATGGTCCTCGCCGGTCACATACGAGGACGCATCGCTGGCGAGATACAGCACGGGCCCAACGATCTCCTCGGTCTCGGCCACGCGCTTCATCGTGGTGGCTGCGGCGGCGCGGGCAAAGAACCCCGGTGCCATCGCTTCGGCACCATTGGTCAGCTCGCTGCGGATCGGTCCCGGGCTGATGGCGTTGACGCGGATGTTCCAGGCGGCGAACTCCATCGACATCGTGCGGGTCATGTTGAGCAGCGCAGCCTTCGAAGCACCGTACGCACCGACACCGGGCCCACCGCTGTAGGCACCGACGGTGGCGATGTTGATGATGCTGCCGCCACCGGTCTCGCGCATGATCGGCGCCACGCAGGTGGACATGCGCAGCGGGCCTTCGAGGTTCACGGCGAACACCTTGCGCCACAGATCGAGTGAGGTGTCCGAGAGCGACGCACCAGTCGGGTTGATGCCGGCGTTGTTGACCAGCACATCGATATCGCCGAAACGTGATTGCACAGCGTCGACGAATCCGGGGATGGCATCCCAGTCACCCACATGGCAGGCCAGACCGAGCACGGTCGCTCCGGTGCTGGCGCTGATCTCGGCGGCGACCTGATCGCACAGTTCCTGCTTGCGGCTGCTCACCACCACGGTGGCGCCCGCCTCGGCGAACCCCTGGGCCATCGCCCGGCCGAGCCCCTTCGTCGATCCGGTGACGATGACGACCTTGTCGGTGAAGTCGAATGCTGTGGTCATGAGTTCCCCCTCCGAGTTCCTGAGATTCACGACGGTACTCCTGCCGGCTGATCAGTCCGACCCCGGACGCGACGGAGGGCCGGCGAACCAGCCCCCCGTTCACTGCTTCAGTTGCGATCGGCGGTCACCGCGTGGCGACCGATGGACGGACTACTTCGCGGCGGCAAAACCAATCTCGAGATCGGCGATGATGTCGCTGATGCTCTCAAGGCCGACCGAGAGACGCACAAGACCCGGCTGCACACCGGTTGAGATCTGCTCGGTCTCGGTGAGCTGCGAATGGGTCGTGGTGGCCGGATGGATGGCGAGGCTGCGCACATCACCGATGTTGGCGACATGGCTGTGGAGCACGAGCGCCTCGATGAACTTCTGACCGGCTTCCTTTCCACCCTTGATCACGAACGCCGGGGTGGAGCCGAAGCCACGCCCCTCGGAGTACTTGGCGGCACGCTCATGCCACGGCGAGGACGTGAGGCTGGCGTGCTGCACGGCCTCGACCTGCGGATGATCGGCGAGGAATGCAGCGACTGCCTGGGCGTTCTCGTTATGACGCTCCATGCGCAGGCTGAGGGTCTCGAGGCCCTGCAGGAACATGAACGAGTTGAACGGTGTGACTGCTGCACCCATGTCACGCAGGATCTGCACGCGAGCCTTGATGATGTAGGCACCGGGGCCGAGCGCCGGCCAGTAGGTGAGGCCGTGGTAGCTGGGGTCAGGCGTGGTGTACATCGGGAACTTGTCGTTGGCGCCGAAGTCGAAGGTGCCACCGTCGACGATGAGACCGCCGATGGAGGTGCCATGGCCACCGATGAACTTGGTGGCGGAATGCACCACGATGTCGGCGCCCCACTGCAGCGGACGGATGAGCCACGGGGAAGCCACGGTGTTGTCGACGATGAGCGGCACGCCGTTCTCATGAGCAACCGCCGAAACGCCTTCGATGTCGAGGACGTCATTGCGCGGGTTGCCGATGGTCTCGCCGTAGAAGGCCTTGGTGTTGGGACGCACTGCGGCACGCCATGCATCGAGGTCATCGGGATCGTCGATGAAGGTGACATCGATGCCGAACTTCGGCAGCGTGTAGTGAAGAAGGTTGTAGGTACCGCCGTAGAGCGCGGCCGAGGCGACTATGTGGCTGCCCTGCTCGGCGAGGTTCATGATGGCCATGGTCTCGGCAGCCTGACCGGAGGCCACAGCGAGCGCGCCGGGAATGCCGACAGCGGTGGAGGTCGCACCTTCGAGCGAGGCGATGCGGGCCTCGAACACACCCTGGGTGGGGTTCATGATGCGGGTATAGATATTGCCCATCTCGGCCAGTGCGAAGAGATTGGCGGCATGAGTGGTGTCGCGGAACTGGTACGAGGTCGTCTGGTAGATCGGGACGGCTCGTGCACCGGTGGTCGGATCAGGCTCCTGACCGGCATGGATCTGGCGGGTGTCGAAGCCCCACTGCTCGCTCATCGGTACTCCTCTGGTGAGATCGTTCGGCGCAGACATCGATTGTCAGCGGCGGTGAAGCCTACGGTTCGAATCCTGACCAATCAAGTCGGATTTAGGGGATGAGAGCGGGGAGCGGGGTGCGGTCAGCGGCCCGCAGTCAGCAGTCAGCAGTCAGCAGTCAGCAGTCAGCAAGCGTTCTAGCTCAGTCGGTGAACGAGTCGACCCGCTGGAGTCGCTGGTCGCCGGCAGTCGTTCCCACTGTGAGCACGGTGCCGTTCTCACTGAGCACGAACGTCAACGGGTCGGTGAGTATCCAACCGGGATCGGAGCAGCCCTTGGTGGTCGATGCCGCCTCAGTCAGGACGACTCTGCCGTCGGTGATTGTGAACTTTCCACCGGACTGATTGCAGCCGCCGTAGAACCCGAACTTCTTGTCGGCGGTGAACTCGACCTGCAATGGGTTCGAGGGGCCGGCCGGAACCGGATCGGGCGGGATGAGCGACCACTTCCCCTCGAGATTCGTGGGCGTGAGCATGTCGGGACCGGGCCGGGTCGAGGAATCGGATGAGTTTGAGCAGGCGGTGGCGATACCGAGGGTCAGTGCGAGCAGCGCTGCGATTGCGAGCGTCGCCAGACGCAGTGCGTGCGGCCGGTCACGCGCTGATCGTTCCTGCGGTGATCGTTCCTGCGGTGATCGTTCCTGCGGTGATCGTTCCTGCGTCGCCATGCCGCCGTCTCCTCCGCTCGAACTCTCGGGACACTAGACGTGGCTGGTGGAACCGCGCTGTCACAGGCAGTCCGTAGGGTGAACATATGTTCGAAGTCCACGCCGAAGCGATCTCGTCGATGCTCGACACGACGATCATCCCGCCCGATGCCAGCTGCATAGCGCTCGCCCGGCAACTGCGTGATCGCCTCGATGCACTCATCGCCTCCGCCGAAGCCGAGTTCGATGCGACCGAAGGCTGGAGGGAGCACGGGTTCGGTTCGCTCAATTCATGGCTGCAACATGAGGCCGCCACCACCCGCCACGAGGCGTCGTTCGCCAGCCGGCGCGCCGTTCGCCTGCACGCGTGGCCCGAGGTCGCAGAAGCGTGGCGCTCTGGTCGTCTCAGTGGTGCCAAGGTCGACGAGCTCATCCGTGCCATCCCCAATCGGTTCGTGCGAGCGTTCATCCCCGATCAGCAACTCGTCATCGACACCATCACCCCGCTCACCAGTGCCGAGTCCGCAACGGTGGTTCACCACTGGGTCACACTCGCCGAGGCCACCGATGAATCCTTCGCCGATCGCCCGTCAGGCCTCCATCTCTCCACCACCGCAGGCGGTCGCGGCATCCTCGATGGAGATCTCGATGCGGAAGCCACTGCGCTACTCATGGCCGCACTCCGGGTCTTCGAACGCCCCGAGCCCAGCACGCTCGACGCTGAGGGTCGGCGGGCACTCGCGGAATCACTCGACCCGCCTCGCAGCGCGGCACAGGTGCGGGCTGAGGCGCTCGTCGCCCTTGCCCGCTTCGGCCTCGCCCACCATCGGTCGGGTTCGAACATTGCACGCCACCAACCACATGTCTCGCTCATCATCGATCTTCCGGAACTTCTGGCCGCCACGCTCCGAGGCGCCGGGGTTCACTCGGCCTCTGCGCTCACATCCTTCGCCGAGCGCCAACGTCTTTCGCCAGCCGAACAGGCCTGGTTCACCGATGCGCTCGAACGGGCGGGCGTCGGCACCACTGCCGACGGTGCCACCCTCAGCGCGCTCGCGCTCAACGCTCTCTCGTGCGATTCCGTTCTCCAGCGGGTCATCACCAATGGTGGACATGTGCTCGAGCTCGGCCGAACAGTTCGCAGCGTTCCCCCGCCTCTACGCCGAGCGGTAATCGCCCGGGACCATCACTGTCGGGCGCCGGGCTGTACCCGACCGGCGCGCTGGTGCGATGTCCACCACATCGACCACTGGGTGGCCGGCGGTCGCACCGACCTGCACCGGCTCGTGCTGCTCTGCAGCTTCCACCATCACCTGTTCCATCGCCCCGGTTGGCAGACCGAGCTCGACGAGCAAGCAGTGCTCACCGTGCACGCTCCCGATGGTCGTATTCGGCGCACGGAGCCCCCGAGCCACGCTCCCCCGCTCACCCATCGACGAGGCAGTCCGGCCGCAAGGCATCGCGGCCACGAAAGCGCAGGTCGATCACCGAGCGGCCTGGAGGCTGCAGCGGACCCATAAGGAACGCAGACCCGCAGTGAACGCAGACCCTCAGGAACGACCCGCCGCGGAAACCGGGTCGGGCCCCGGGACGCGGAAAGGGGACCGGCGAACCGGTCCCCTCCACAGTGCTGCTTGTCTCGTCGCGCCGAAACGTCGCGTTGATCAGTAATGCTGCTCAGTCTTGGTGCTGCTCAATCCTGAGCGCCGCGTAGGAGGCGGCACGAATCTCGCTTAATCCTGTGCGCCGCCGGACGTTTCGGCCACGCTCTTACGACCAGCAGAGATCCACGGCATCATCGAGCGGAGTTCCTTACCGGTCTTCTCGATCGGGTGATCGGCACCAGTCTTGCGAAGGGCGTTGAAGTTGGCTCGGCCGGACTCGCTCTCGGCGATCCACTCGTCGGCGAACTGGCCGGAGGTGATTTCCTCAAGAATCTTCTTCATCTCAGCCTTGGTGGCCGAGGTGATGACCCGGGGTCCACGAGTGACATCGCCGTATTCGGCAGTGTCGGAAATCGAGTAGCGCATGCCAGCGATGCCCTCTTCGTACATGAGATCAACGATGAGCTTCACCTCGTGGAGGCATTCGAAGTAGGCCATCTCGGGCTGGTAGCCAGCCTCGGTGAGGGTCTCGAAACCGGCCTGCACGAGCGCAGTGACGCCGCCACACAGCACAGCCTGCTCGCCGAAGAGATCGGTTTCGGTCTCTTCGGTGAAGGTGGTCTCGATGACTCCGGCGCGGGTGCCGCCGATGGCATCGGCGTAGGCGAGGGCGACGTCACGGGCATGACCAGTGGCGTCCTGCTCGACAGCGATGAGGCAGGGCACGCCGCCACCCTCGGTGTAGGTGCGACGCACGAGATGGCCGGGGCCCTTGGGGGCGGCCATCACGACATCGACACCGGCGGGCGGGACGATGCGGTTGAAACGGATGTTGAAGCCGTGGGCGAAGAAGATGGCGTCGCCGTCGGAGAGGTTCGGGGCGATCTCGGCCTCGTACACGGCCTTCTGCTCGGTATCGGGGAGAAGGATCATGATCGCATCGGCCCATGCAGTGGCATCAGCGATCGACATCACGGTGAGGCCTTCGGCCTCAGCCTTCGCGGTCGAGGAGGAACCATCACGCAGGCCCACCACGACGTTGACGCCGGATTCCTTGAGGTTCAGCGCATGGGCATGACCCTGCGAGCCGTACCCGATGACGGCGACCTTGCGATCGGCGATGAACGAACGATCGGCATCTGCTTCGTAGTACACGGTTGCCATGGTGGCACTCCTGTCTGAGATGTTGAAGGGTGGAAGGTTAGGTGGCCGTCGGCCGATTGGGAAAAACGGCGGGGATTGTGGGCGGCTCAGCTGAGCCGGGGCAGGGCCACGCGGCCGGTGCGTTCAAGGGCGACGAGGTGATGGCTACCGAGGAACGCAGCGAAGACATCGAGCCGTTCGGGGGTGTCCTCGAGCGAGACGATGAAGCTGTCGGCGTTCTCGTCGAGCAACTTGGCGGAGAAGGTGCCGAGAGTGTCACGGAAGGCTTGATGCCCGCTGGTGGTTACCACCACGGTGGCGATCAGGAGCTCGCGCTGCACGGCAGCGGACGGAGCGAGTTCTTCGATGAGGAGCACGTTGATGAGCTTGTCGAGCTGCTTGGTGATCTGCTCGAGTGGGGCTGATTCAACGTCGACGACGATGCTGATACGGCTGACGCTCGGATCGTTGGTGGGCGCCACGGCGAGCGAGTAGATGTTGAACGCACGGCGGGCGAACAGCCCCGACACCCGGGCGAGCACGCCGGGCTTGTTCTCGACGAGCACCGACAGGATGTGGTGACGGACCTCAGTGGGATTCGTGTTCATGGTTCCTCACTCCCCGACCACGATGTCGGAGTTCGACTTCCCGGCGGGAACCATCGGGAAGACCTTCTCACGTGCGTCGGTACGGAAGTCGATAACGACGGGACGGTCATCAATCTCGTTGGCCCGCTGAATGGCCGGCAACACATCCTCGGGCGATTCGACGCGCATGCCGACACAACCCATCGCCTCGGCCCACATCTTGTAGTCCGGGAGATCGGGCGAGAGGTACACCTCGCTGTAGCGCTCCTCGTAGAACATCTCCTGCCATTGGCGAACCATGCCGAGATAGGCGTTGTTGAGAATGGCGATCTTCACCGGGATGCGCTCGCTGGCAGCAGTGACGAGTTCCTGCGCAGTCATCTGGAAACAGCCATCGCCATCGACAGCCCAGACCATGCGATCCGGTCGGCCGACCTTGGCGCCGATGGCAGCCGGAACCGCAAAGCCCATGGTGCCCAGACCGCCGGAGTTGATCCACGTGTAAGGATGATTGAACTTCCAGTACTGGGCGGTCCACATCTGATGCTGACCGACACCGGAGGCCACGATGCAGTCGTCGGGCGTGTTGTCACGGAGCTGCTCGAGCACGAACTGTGGCTTGAGAAGTTCGCCGGTCTCCGACTGCGCGTACTTGAGCGGGTACTTCTCCTGCCAACCGCTGAGTGTCGAGCGCCAGGAGGAACGATCGGGTTGACTGTCGACGCCGAGAATGTTCAGAGCGTTGATCAGTTCTTCGATGACAAGTCGGCAGTCGCCGGTGATGCCGACGTCGGGACGGCGGACCTTGCCCAGTTCGGCCGGGTCGATGTCGACATGGATGATCTTGGCGTGCGGGGCGAACTCGGCAAGCTTGCCGGTGACGCGATCATCGAACCGTGAGCCCAGCGCAATGAGCAGATCGGACTCCTGCATCGACATGACGGCCGTGTAATTGCCATGCATGCCGGGCATTCCAAGGCACAGCGGATGATCGTCGGGGATGCCGCCACGCCCCATGAGCGTGGTGACCACCGGGATGTCGAGAAGTTCGGCCAGCGCGGTGAGAGCCTCTGCCGCTCGGGCCTTGAGGATGCCACCGCCGGCGTAGAGCACCGGGCGCTCGCTGGCGAGGATGAGGCGGGCCGCCGCTTCGATGAGGGCAGGATCGCCGTCCATCTGCGGGTTGTAACCGGGGAGGTCGACCGAATCGGGCCAATACCAATCCATCGCCGAATTGGGATTCGTGGGATCGACGATGTCTTTCGGGATGTCGACGAGAACGGGACCGGGACGACCGGTGGTGGCAATGTGGAACGCCTCGCGGATGACCCGAGGGATGTCCTCGGCCCTGGTGACCAGTTCGTTGTGCTTGGTGATCGACCGGGTCATACCGACCGTGTCGACTTCCTGGAAAGCGTCGGTGCCGATACCGGCGGTGCCGACCTGACCAGTGATGACCACAAGCGGAACGGAATCCATATAGGCATCAGCGAGAGGAGTCACGATGTTGGTGGCGGCGGGCCCACTGGTGACCATGGCCACGCCGGGACGACCGGTGGCATGGGCATAGCCCTCGGCCATATGGCCGGCGCCCTGCTCATGGCGCACGAGGATGTGGCGGATCGGCGAGTCGATGATGGGGTCATAGACCGGGAGGATGGCTCCCCCAGGCAGGCCGAAGATGACCTCGACTCCTTCGAGTTCCAGCGATTTGATGAGGGCGGCGCCGCCGTTGGTCTTCATGGTGTTCCTCGGTGCTGATCGGTGCGGAGTGGATGGATGGTGCGGGCGCTTGGCACAGCATGTCGGTTCATTGATCGGTGGGCAGAACGCAAACGACCTCCCCGAGGGAGGCCGATTCAGCACACGCGAGCAGGGGCCGGCGTGTGCTAGCGAAGTACTACGACGAGCGAGTTTGAGGTGATGACCGGCTTGCTCATGAGATCGTCAGTCTGCCAGCGCGCCTGCACGGGAGGCAACTCCGCCGCCTGGTGGTGAGAGTGCGATGTCTGGGACGCCAGAGCGGAGTCGCCAGCAAAGATCCGTGGATACCGGGGTGTAGCTTCAGTCCGAGCGATTCTCGAAGTCGCAGCGGCTCAGCCGCAGTCCGGACTGACCTCGATCCCCTCCATCTGTTGAAGCTCCACCGCCACCGCAGAGCTCAGCCGTGCCTCAAGGTCCGAAACCGTGGATGCTCCCGTGATCGACGGATCGCCCCCGATCGCCGCTTCGAGACGGGTCGCGGCATCGACCAGCAGTTGCTGCGCTTCTTCGCAGCTCAGCGCCCGCTCAATGTGATTTGTGGTCGTTGTGGTCGACGGTCCGTTCCGATGCGATGGACCGTCGAACTCCCCGAGGTTCAGGCTTATGCAGCCCCGGAGCATGAACCCCGCCGCCACAATGAAGGCAGCACAGGACAGGAGATACCCGACAAGGAACAGGACCGTTCTGCGTTTCACCATCGACGCAGGGTGCCGGCAGGAGCGGCCATCTCCAAGGGTCGCGAGACCCTCATCCGAGCCGGTTCCGGTGTTGAGTCTGGGGACTCAGCGACGACGACCTCGTGAGAATGGCCGTGTGACCACGACCCACTCGCTACCAGCCAGCGACCATTATCCCGTGACAACAACCCGGCGATTACAACCAGGCGACTACAACCAGGCGACTACGACCGAACGACTACGAAGCAGCGCTGCGGCGGGCGTCGAGGATGGCGTTGACTGCCTTCCCATCGGCCTGACCCTTGGTGGCTTTCATGACCGCACCCACGAAGAATCCTTGGAGCTTGCCCCGGCGCTTGTCGTCACCCGAGCAGTAGCCCTCCCATTCGTCGGGGCTGTCCGCGATGATCCCGTCGACGATGCCCTCGAGTTCGGAGGTGTCCATGGCTTCGAAGCCGAGTTCGGCGGCGATGACCTCAGGAGTCCGACCGGTGACCACCATGTCGGCGAGCACGGTTTTGGCCTGGGTGGCGGTGATCTGTCCGGCCAGTTCGAGCTGCACCAGATTGCCCAGCAGCGACGGATCGAGATCGACCACCCCTTCGCCGGAGAGGTTGTGTTCGACATGGGTGAGCACGCGTCGGCCATCGCCACCCGCAGCGATCGCGGCCAACGCAAGGGTGTCGAGATCACGTTGCACGGTGATCACCACGCCGGTTTCGGTGATGCCCACCCCCGAGGCGGCGGCCAGATCGACACGGCGCTGGGCTGGCAGCACCGGAAGCGCAGCATCGATAGCGGCGATCCATTCGGCACTTGGGGCCAGCGGCACGAGATCGGGTTCCTGGAAGTAGCGGTAGTCCTCCGCCTCCTCCTTGGAACGACCGGCGCGGGTGCGTCCGGCACCTTCGTCCCAGTGTCGGGTCTCCTGCTTGATGGTCTCGCCCGATTCGAGGAGATCGACCTGACGACGGGATTCGTACTCGATCGCTCGACCGAGCGAACGCAGTGAATTGAGGTTCTTGACCTCGCAGCGGCGACCGAGTGCAGGGTCGCCCACCCGACGGACCGAAACGTTGGCATCGACGCGTAGTGAGCCCTCTTCCATCTTGGCGTCGGAGGCTTCGGTGGCCAGGAGAATGGCCCGGAGCTCATCGATGTAGACCTTGGCCTGCTCGGGATGGCGGATATGCGGTCGGCCGACGATCTCGACCAGCGGCACGCCGGCCCGGTTGTAGTCGACGAGTGAATAGTCGGCACCATGGATGCGACCGCTGCCACCGGCGTGGGTGTTCTTGCCGGTGTCCTCTTCGATGTGGGCGCGTTCGATACCGACACGCGTGCCGTCGGGAAGATCCAGCCACCCGTCGACATTGATCGGACGATCGAACTGGCTGACCTGATAGTCCTTCGGCATGTCCGGGTAGAAGTAGTTCTTGCGGGCGAACACTGAGGGTTCGACACTGCAGTGCAGCGCCCGTCCGAGACGCATGGCCAGCTCCACGACCTGGTGGTTCAGAACCGGCAACGATCCGGGAAGACCCAGGCACACCGGGCACACATTGGTGTTGGGCTCATCACCGAACATGTTGGGACAGCCGCAGAAAAGCTTGGTGACTGTGGCCAGTTCACAATGCACCTCGAGACCGACCACGATCTCCCAGACATCGCCGGTGAGGTCGCTGGTGATCAGGAAGTGCTCGCCCTCGATGGGTTCATGAGTGAGGTTGAGACTCATTGCAGCGCCTCCGAGAGGTCGGGGGCCGCTGCTTCGAGGACCGCAGCGGCCCGGAACATGGTGGCCTCTCCGAGTGCGGGAGCCATCAACTGCACGCCGACCGGCATGCCATCAGCACCAGCGCCGAACGGAAGGCTCATGGCGGGGTGCCCGGCGAGGTTGGTGGGGATGGTGCAGATGTCATTGAGGTACATCGACAACGGATCGGCTGTCTTCTCACCGAACCGGAACGCCGTGGTGGGCGACGTCGGGGTGAGTAGAACGTCGAAGTTCTGGTAGGCGGCGGCGAAGTCCCGGCAGATCAGCGTGCGGACTTTGAGGGCCTTGCCGTAATAGGCGTCGTAGTACCCAGCCGAGAGCGCATAGGTGCCGAGCATGATGCGACGTTTCACCTCGGCGCCGAATCCGGCGGTGCGGGTGGCGGTGTTCATCTGGGCAGTGGTGTCGGCGTCGACGCGCATGCCGTAGCGAACGCCGTCGTACCGAGCGAGATTGCTCGAAGCCTCGGCCGGAGCGATGAGGTAGTAGGCGGACAGGCCATAGCTGAGCGCAGGAATGGACACTTCACCGACCTCGGCACCGGCGGCGGCGAGTGCCTCGGCCGCCTGACGAACACGGGCAGCAACGTCAGGAGCGATGCCCTCCCCCATCAGTTCGGTGACGAGACCAACACGGAGGCCAGCCACGCCGTCGTGGAGCACTGACAGCAGGGAACGAGCGGCGCCCGTGTCCGCATCCGGGATGGAGGTGGAGTCGAGCGGATCGTGGCCGGCGATGGCTTCGAGGAGCAGCGCGGAATCAGCGACCGTGGTCGAGAACGGACCCACCTGATCGAGCGAGGAGGCGAATGCGATAAGGCCGTAGCGGCTCACGAGGCCGTACGTGGGCTTGACCCCGACCACACCGCAGAGGGCGGCGGGCTGCCGGATCGAACCACCGGTGTCGGATCCCAACGAAATAGGAGCGAACCCGGCGGCCACGGCTGCAGCCGATCCGCCGGAGGACCCACCGGGGACACGAGAAATATCCCGCGGGTTGCGGGTGGGACCGAACGCTGAGTTCTCGGTGGAGGAACCCATGGCGAACTCGTCGAGGTTGGTCTTACCCACCGAGATTGCTCCGGCGGCGGAAACACGGGACACGACTGTTGCGTCGTACGGCGGGCGCCATCCCTCGAGGATGCGACTGGAACAGGTGGTGGGGATGCCGCGGGTACACAGGTTGTCCTTGACCGCGAGCGGCACACCCGCGAGCAGGCCGGGATCACCACCGTCGGCGACACGACGATCGACAGCATCGGCAGCGATGCGGGCTTCATCGGCCAGCACCAGGTTGAACGCGTTGATCTCACCCTCACGACCGTCGATGACGCTCAGATGAACTTCGAGCACCTCGCGGGCGGAGAGTTCACCAGCGCGAACGGCACGCGAGATTTCGACAGCAGTGGTGGGAATGACGGATTCGCTCACGGTTCCTCCCCCAGGATGGCGGGAACCCGGAAGCGTCGGTCCTCGACCGATGGAGCCTGGGACAGCACCTCATCACGATCGACCGAGGGGGTGACCACATCAGGTCGCAGCACGTTCTCGATTGGGAGCGGATGGGCCGTTGGCGGAACATCGGCGAGATCGAGCGCAGCCACATCGGCGGCGTGATCGATGATGGCGGCGAGTTGGTCGGTGTAGGTATCGAGTTCGGCATCGGTGAGCTCGAGTCGAGCCAACAACGCCACTTTCGACACGTCATCCCGTGACAGTCGTTCGGACATAGAGAAGCATCGTAGGCGCCGACCGGGCCGACCCCGCCCGCTCGCCGGTAGGATTGGGGGGGCAAATACCCCGATGGAGGATCAGTGGCAGAGAAGTTTGAGTTCCTCAGCCCCGAGTGGATGGTCGCCGCCAAGGCGATCCGCGACGAGATGCCGCATCCTGACGTGCCCGCGGCCGGGCTCATGAAGATGAACCTCATCGTCACCGAGACCCCGTTCGCCGCCGATGTGCATGGTCATATCGACACCACCGACGGCGAGATCGTCATCGAGGACGGGCATATCGATGGTCCCGATCTCACGGTCACGGTGGACTTCGCCACCGCACGGGCCATCTTCGTGAACCTCGACTTCGCCGCCGCCATGCAGGCATTCATGGGCGGTCGTATCAACGTGCAGGGAGACATCACCAAGCTGATGACGATGCAGGCCCCGGGCAGCACACCCGACCCTGAAGCGGTCGCAATTGCCGAAGCTGTGCGTGCCATCACGATTGAGTAGCACGATCGCGTAGCTGACTTGTCTGGTTGATTCGAGCAGCAGCGCCCAGTCACACAGCCGGGTCACACAGCAAGGCAGCACGGCCAGTGACCCCATCAGACCGTGAGTGCAGCCTCGACTGACTCATGGCGTGTGCGCCGCACGAACCACGCAGCGATGAGCGCACCAACTGCCGTGATCGCACCGACGTGGTAGGCGATCGCATAGGAGCCACTGCCCGAGCCCGCCGCGGTGCTGAGCTGCACGGTGAGCAGGATCTGCATGCCCGCCACCACACCAATTTGACTCATCGTCTGTGAGGCCGCACTCGCCACTCCGAGGTCGCGGGTATCCACGGCATTGGCCAGGCTGGCGATCATGGCTGGGGCACAGGCTCCCATCCCGATCCCGCTGAGCATCAACGCTCCTTCGATCAACCAGAACCCACTGCCGACCCCGATCATGGCGAGCACCATCATCGAAAGCGCCAACATCACCGATCCGAACATCCCGATCACCCGTTCGCCGAATCGCAGAACGAGATAGCCGGCGATCGGTCCGGCGATGGCGAACGTGAGCGGGCGGGCAATCGACATGAGGCCGACCTTGGTGGTGCTGTATCCGAGCAGATCATGCAGCAGCAACGGGGTGAGGATGAAGCCACCCATATAGGTGAAGTTGGCGAGGAACTGGTTGACGATCGGGAAGGTGAAGTTGCGTCGCCGGAAGTACCGCATGGGCAGCAGTGGATGCGGAGTGCGGTTCTCGATCCGTACGAACTGGGCGAGCAACAACGGGCCGCCAATGAATCCGGTAAGCACCAATGGACTGGTCCATCCCAGCACCGGTCCGCGATTCAGAGCGATCAGCAGGAAACCAACACCGAAGGCAAGCGCAGTTGAACCAGCGATGTCGAAAGGTTGACGTTCACCGCGGCGCGAATAGGGCAGCACCAGGAATCCGATGACGAGACTGGCGAGCGCGATCGGGGTCTGCAGGATGAAGATCCAACGCCAGCCGAAGGCATCGACGAGGGGGCCACCGATGACGACGCCGAAAACAGGTGCACCTGACCCGACCATCGACCAGTAGCCCATCGCTTGCGCCCGACGTTCTGGGGCAAAACTGCGATTGATCATCGACAGCGCTGAGGGACCGGTGGCCGCACCGAGCGCCGCACCGAGAAAGCGGAAGGCGATGAGCGAAGGAGCATTCCAGGCGAAGATCGCCGCCGCCGCGAACACCGTGACCCCAGTGAGGCTCAGGAGATACACCTGCCGGGCCCCGAAGCGATCGGCCAACTTCCCACCGATGGGACCCAGGACCGCCATGGCCAAGCTCGGTCCGGTGACCGCCCAGGTGAGCACATCGGCGCTCGACCCGAGGTTCCGGGCGATGTCGGCCAGCGACACGGTGAGCACCGTGATGGTGAAGCTGGCGGTGAACACCCCGGAGAGCGCGGCGGCGAGGATGATCCATGACCGACGTGGGCTTCGCTCGACCCGTCTGGCCACACCACGACGCAGCATGAGACTCCAGGGGAGAACCACTCCCTCCTCGCCACCGGGTTCGAGGGCGATCTCGAGTTCGTCGAACGGCATCGGGTCGAGGCGTGATGCACCCTCGGGCTCGGCTCCCTGTGCCTCTTGATCGGTGGTCGCCACGGGGGCCGAGCGTATCGGTCAGCGGGTGAGCAGCAGCACCGAGGAGCCGAGCTTCACGAGCGAGCCGACCGCTGGGTTCGAACCGCTGACCTTTCCGGTCGGCGAACCCTGCACCCCGCTCACGACCAACCCGAGCGCCTGCAGTTCCTCAGTGGCGGCAGTGACGCTCTTGCCCACGATGTCGGCGGGAATGGCGATGGGTCGCCGACCCTTCGATGCCGACACGGTGACGGTGCCTCCCTTGGCCACAGCGCTGCCCGACGGCGGCGAAACCGACAGCACGGTTCCCTCAGCAACCGTGTCGGAGTAGGCATCATTGCGGGCCACAACGAGACCGAGCGCCGTGAGTTGTGCGGTGACCGCATCGACTGATTGCCCCACGAGCCCATCGGGGACGGTGCGGGGCTTCGGGCCGGCACTCACCACGAGATCAACGGGCGATCCCTTCGGAAGCTGTGCTGGCGTTCCATCGGCCAACGACAGAACAACGCCCTTGACGACGGTCTCGTCGTAGCCGTCGATGAGAGTGCCCAAGCGCAGGCTGGCAGCAACTAAGGCGGCCGATGCTTGGTCGACCGTACGTCCGGCGAGATCAGTGGGCACCGGAACCGGTGGCGGACCGAGCGACACCGTGAGCGTGACCGTACGGCCCTCCTTCAATGAAGTGCCGGCACCAGGGTCCTGCGAGATGATCGTGTCGAGTTCGATGGTTTCGGAGTACTCGCCGTTCTCGACCACGCTGAAGCCACTGCTCGACAGCAGCTCGCTGACCTCAGCCACAGGCATCGAGGCATAGTCACCGATCGTGTGGCTGGGACGGTAGAGGGCGAAGAAGGCACCAACCGCAGCCGCAACCACCAGCAGAGCGATGAGCCCACTGCGCACCGACCGCGGCATCCGGCGACGGCGGCGACCGCTGCGTCGGGATGCAGGAGGTTCGCCGCCGGTTGCACCGGGGCGTTCGATGGTTCGGGTAGCGGGTTGACCAATGGTTTCACCGAGAACGAGCACACCGGTGGCATCGACAGTCGATCCATCTGCCATCGACGAGCCTGCCATCGACGAGCCTGGCATCGAGACGCCGGCAACGGTTGGATCGATATCGGCGAACACTGCACCGAGTACATCGTCCTCGGGACGGAAGAGCGTGGTGGGTTCGATCGGATCAAGCTGCGCCCGCTCGAGTGTCGCCACGCCGGCCAATGGCAGCGGGGCGACAGACGCTGGCGAACCGGCGGCGGCGAGCATGGCGGCAAAAGTTCCGGAGTCGGGCCGCTCCGCAGGATCGGCAGCACCTGCGGCCTGCAGGGCCGGCACCAATCGACCCATCTCCGGCGGCACCGGGATCGGTCGATCCACCCTGGCCATCAGCGTGCCCAGCGTGGTGTCGGCGGTAAACGGCAGCGTGCCGGTATGGGCTTCGATGAGCACCAGCGCGAGTGAATAGACATCGCTGCGACCGTCGAGCGTGGCCCCCTGCGCCTGCTCCGGCGATGCGTAACGAGCCGTACCCAGTACCGCACCGGCCGGTTCGGTCCATGCCGCTTCGGCGAGCGCCCGGGCCAATCCGAAATCAGCGATGCGCAGGCGGCCCTCCTCGTCGAACAGCAGATTGGCGGGCTTGATGTCGCGGTGCACGAACCCCTGTCGATGCGCGTAATCGAGCGCCCGCGCCGCTTCAAGCCCCACCGCCTGGGTCTGGGCCTGATCGAGCAGCGCTCCGGTGTCGAGGAGGCCACGCAGGGAGCCACCACTGAGCAGTTCGGTGACCAGATACGGCACATCACCCTGACCCCAGTCGTGGACAGCCATGACATTGGGGTGATTGAGGGCAGCTGCACTCTGGGCCTCGGCCCGGAACCGTTTCAGGAATGACGGGTCGTCGGCGAGCGCGTCATGCAGGACCTTCACCGCCACACGGCGACGGAGGACGACATCGTCGGACAGGTACACAGTCGCAGAAGCACCGGTGCCGATGGGGGCCAGCAGCCGGTACCGCCCTCCGAGCACCTGCCCGATCCGATCAGGCATGCGGGGGTTGGCCACGGTCCGAGGGTAGTTGTTGGGTTCCGCCGTTTCGGTCACCCCCGAACCGCCAACCCAACCCAACCCGACCCAACCCGAACCGTCCCAACCCGAACCAGCCCGAACCAGCCCGACTGCGGGGCACCCACCATGAGCGGGCAGACTGTGAACATGACTTCAGAATCCGCCACCCGAGCACCGCGTCGACTGCAGCCGAGACATCTGGTGATCGCCGTACTGCTGTGCGTGGTGATCGGCAGCATCTACGCCCTCGTGCGCCAGAGCCAGCAGAACGCCATCAGCCTCGATGGCGGAGTCATCGAACGACTCATCCCGGCCCCGGGGCTCAAGATCCTGAAGCAGGACGCCATCGGCGTGGATCTCGCCCCCGGCTACGAAGCTTCGCTGGCCATCGACGGCGTGCCGATCCCGGCGAGTCAGCTCACAGTGATCGCACAGTTGGGGCAGTACACCCTGAACCCACTGGTGGGTACGGAGTACGAGTCGTTGCCCACCGGGAACCACTGCGCCACGGTCACCTACTGGACGCTGATCGACGGCCCGGCGCAGTCGACCAGCCGCAGTTGGTGCTTCACGGTGCTGTAGCGAGCAGTTCGGCGAGTTCGGCGAAGGCGATGGTGTGGTCGTCGCCCACGAGAATTGCGTGCATGCCAGCGGCACGGGCGGCATCGATGTTGCCGGCGGCATCGTCGAGAAACACGGAGACCTCCGGCGCCACACCGAGTTGCTCGAGCGTGAGTTCGTAGATGCGCAGATCGGGCTTGCGGATGCCGATGGCTGAGGAGTCGACGACGACCTCGAAGATTTCCTCGACCGGGATCATGGCCCGCCAGCCATCGGAGAACTCGGCGATGTTGTTGGTGATGAGCGCGGTTCGGTAGCCGCGACGACGCAGGTCGAGGGCGATCTCGACGACATCTTGTCGAGCGCCATCGGCACCACCGAGCGCACCGAACATTTCACGAAGGTCGAGGTCCATTCCTGACTCGGCGGCGAGTGCTTTGATCTGTTCCGCCGCAGCCTCGAGGGCGATCTCGCCCCGCTCGACCCGATGCCATGGGTGATCGGTGTCCTGGTCGTAGGGACCGAACACGATGCGAAGACCCTTGACGGGATCGAGACCCTTGTCGACATGCCACTGGTGCAGTCCGGTGAACGGCGAGGATGTGAAGACGCCGCCGAAATCGAAGATGACTGCCTCGATGGTCATGATGCTCCCCCAGATGGTGTCGGCACGGTGCCGGTGTCGAGGAGAACCATAAAGCCTGCGAGGTCGAGCACCGGTACGCCGAGTTCTGCGGCTCTGGTGACCTTCGATGCACCCGGTTCATCGCCCACGACAAGCGCAGTGGTCTTCTTGGAAACGCTGCTGGGCGACTTCCCGCCGCGCCCCTTGATCGCCGCCTCGGCTTGGTCGCGCGTGAACCCGGGGAGCGTGCCGGTGACCACCACGGTGAGGCCGATGAGGGTCTGGGGAAGTTCGGATGGTGCGGGTCCTTCAAAGTTGACCCCGGCGGCCCGTAGCTTGGCGATCACGGCCTGATTGGTGGGATCGCCGAACCAGTCGGCCACCGACGAAGCGATCGTGCTGCCCACCCCTTCAACCGCTGCGAGTTCCTCGATCGTGGCCCCAGCGATGGCATCGAGATGACCGAAATGAGCGGCGAGCAATTGGCTACCAGCGCCTGCGAGATGCCGGATGTTGAGCCCGACCAGCAGTCGGGCAAGCGGCTGGGATCGCGACCCGTCGATAGCGGCGAGCAGTTTGGACACGCTCTTATCCTGAAACTTGTCGATGTCCAGCAGCGCCGCCTCGGTGAGCGAGTAGACGTCGCCGACATCGGCCAGCAGACCGAGTTCGCAGAACTGCTGCACCCGCTGTTCGCCGAGTCCTTCGATGTCCATGGCGCCCCTGGATGCGAAGTGCTCGATTGACCCGGCGACCCGTGCCGGACAGCGCAGGTTGAGGCAGCGATGATCGGACTCGCTCTCGGGGCGGTTGAGACCGTGCCCGCATACCGGGCAGTTGGTGGGGAACACCCACGCCGCCAGCCCCTCGGGTCGCTCCGACAGCACCGGCCCCACGACCTCGGGGATGACATCGCCAGCCTTGCGCACGATGACGAGATCGCCGGGGCGGACATCCTTGAGCGCCACCTGATCTTGGTTGTGGAGCGTGGCCATTGCCACTGTGGATCCACCGACGAACACCGGCTCGAGCTGTGCGTAGGGCGTGGCCCGACCGGTGCGACCGATGGACACCCCGATGTCGATGAGCCGTGTGGTGCGTTCCTCAGGAGGGAACTTGTAGGCGATGGCCCAGCGGGGAGCCTTGGCGGTGGCGCCGAGTTCGCGCTGCAATGCGAGGTCGTCGACCTTGATCACGATGCCGTCGATCTCGTAGTCGAGGTCGTGGCGATGCTGCTGCCAGTGCAGACAGTGCGCCACGGCCGACTCGAGCCCCTCAATCACAGTGGCTTCGGGATTCACGGGGAACCCGAGCGACGCGAGCAGGGTGAACGTGTCGTGATGTGACTGCAGTTCGGGACCACCCACCACCTCGCCGAGCTGATAGCTCCAGAACGCCAGCGCACGTGATGCGGTGACGGCGGAATCCTTCTGCCGTAACGAGCCAGCAGCCGTGTTGCGGGGGTTCACGTAGAGCCGCTCCCCCGCCGAAGCCTGCGCACTGTTGAGCGCAGCGAACGTGGCGATCGGCATGTAGATCTCACCGCGGACCTCGAGCACCTCGGGCGCACCGGCCGGGAGCTCATGGGGCACCGACGCGATGGTGCGCACATTTGCGGTGACGTCCTCGCCAACACGGCCATCGCCCCGAGTAGCAGCCTGCACCAGACGGCCGTTCTCGTAGCGGATGGAAACGGCGAGTCCGTCGATCTTCAGTTCGACGACCAACGCTGCCCCGGCCGCCGAATCGCCCAGTTCAGCGAGGCGACGATCGAGTCGCTCGCCCCAGGCCTGCAACTCCTCGGGGGAGAACACGTTGTCGAGACTCATCATGGGCACGCTGTGCTCGACCGGGGAGAACGTAGCCGATGCGGCACCGCCCACCACCTGTGTGGGCGACTCCGCAGTGAGGAGTTGAGGGAACTCGGATTCGAGATCGCGCAGTTCGACCATTAACGAATCGAACTCGGCATCGGGGATCTCCGGCGCATCCGATTCGTAATACAGCTGTGAGTGAAAGCCGATAGTGGCGCGCAGTTCATCGACACGCTGCGAGGCGGCGATCACTGCATGATCGATGGTCGCAGCAGTTGGGTTGGAGTCCTCGGTCGACGCGTCCACGCTCGAACACTACCCATCGACTGAGACAGTCGACTCGACGGTGAATGCCCCGACGAGACCGGCGAGAACCTTGCTCAGACGCGCACTGAGAAGGGGAATCCGACCGCCTGCTGCTGGAGCCGATCGGCCACCGCAGAGGTCAGTTCCATGACCAATTCGGCTTGCGTGACGCCGTGCTGGGCGAGACCGCATGTCGGGGTGATGATGGAATGAGCGAGCAGCAGTTGCGGGTCGAGACCATCTTCGACAAGGCCGAGTCCGAGCACGGCCAGACGTCGCCAGAGACGATCAATCGTGGCGCCGACGGGGCCGTCGGTGGGTACTGCTCCCCATGCCATCCAGCCGCCGCGCTCGAGAAAATCGCCGAAAAGCCCTGCATGGGCGGCGACCTCGGCACGAACCGGAACCGACAGGATGCGAGGACCGACACTCATCAGGAGGCGGTAATCAGCCGTCGTGCAGCAGTGCAGACCGGTGACGGCAATGGCTTCCACAACAGCAAGCGCGCCGGACACGAGATCGACACCGTCGGAAGGGGCGATCGGAAATCCCGGCTCCGAGAGCGACCCCATGGCCGGCTCGTCGAGGAACAGCACCAACTGCGCCTGCGGCACGCGACGCAGCACATGAGCCATGAGCGCCTCGCTGCGTTGGCGGACGACGGTTCCGGCGATACGGAAGGCCAGTTCGCGATCGATGCCTGCCTGGTGCAGTGCGAGACCGAGCGTGACTGGTCCCGTGGTCGAGACCTTGAGCGGTCCGACCCGATCAGCCACCGCAGTGAGAAACGCGCGCAGACCGACGAAGGCATCGCCGCGGAACTCTGTGTCGACCAACGGCGCATCGGGGTCGAGTGCACCGTGGTCGATGTGGAGCGTCCCGAGATCGTCGACGGTGACCCCTGCGATTCCGGCAGCGGCTTGGGCGATCATGCCCTCGCGGCGGGAGCGGGCAGGAAGCGCCGGCGCGCTCGGCAGCTGGGGCGAGTGTCGGAGCACGAACTCGACCGCGTCGCCCGGGTCGTAGTGCGGAAGGTGCCCGATGCCAGTGGAAAGTCCTGCCGGGAGTATCTCTCCGGGGGCGCGCAGGCTCATCGCGCGTTCTCATCCAAGGAGCGCCGCACCGACTGATCCACGGCCTGCTCCATCGCTTCGACCCGCCCCAACAAACTGCTCACATCGATCCCCCCGCTGCGCCACATGATGTGTCGCAGGTCACATAACTAGCGAGCCGAGCCGGAAGTGCGCAAATCTCACCGGAATGACTTCTGCGAGCAGGAACTTCGGTCGGTGGGCCACAGCCCTCATCTGGCTCACTCTTCCCCTGCTGGCCGGACCGGTATTCGCCACCGCACTCGACCCGCGCAGCCCCGCATTCCAGCACACCAGCACCTTCGGGCTCTGGGCGTTCTGGGCTGGAGGGTTGGTGGCCGCACTCGTGCCGAGCACGGTGTCGCTCACCGCTGTGCGGATCCTGGCGCCAGCCTCACTTGCTGCGACCTGCTGGGCGGTTCTCGCTGCACCGGGACGCTCGGACACCGCAGCATCGCTCGCCCTCGCCGCCACATCCCTCGCCGCAGTCGTGGCCCTCTCTGCGTTCGTCGGCGACCGATTCGTCAACGGGTCTTCCTATGGCGACGAGCGCCGAATGCCGCTGCGATCGCCCGGCCCCCTTCTGCTCGGACCCATCCAACTCGCCTGGGGCGTTGTGGTCGCCGGCGTCTGCGCCGGCCCACTACTGCTCGCTGCGCACCTCTGGATAATCGGCGGGGTTCTCCTCGTCATCGGTTGGGCCGCGGCGGCGGTCGGCGTCCGGGCCATGCATGGCCTTTCCCAACGATGGCTCGTGTTCGTGCCCGCTGGAGTGGTTGTGGTCGATCGCATGGTGCTGACCGACGCACTGCTCGTGCAACGACAACGAGTGGCGGCCATCGGGATTGTCCAACCCGCCGCAGTCACGACATCTGTTACTGACACCGATGCCGACGCCGACACCGACACCGACACCGATCTGACATCTGGAGCCCTCGGGCCCCGCCTGCGCATCTCACTCTCGACGCCCGAACTGATCGTCCCGGCCGCCTCACGACTACGACGGTCGGAACCGATCGAGCCCTATGAGGTGAGCGCTGTTCTGGTGGTTCCGAGCCGTCCGGGCTGGGCACTGGCCGAGGCCCGTAGCCGTCGCCTCATCGCCTGAACACAATCCCGCCGCCGAGCACCTGCTCGCCGTCGAACAACACGATGCTCTGACCCGGAGCGATCCGCCGCTGGCGCTCGGCCCACTGCACCGACACCGTTGATCCTTCGTGATCGCTCACCTGCACGGCCGTCACCTCGAGTGGCTCACCGTGCGCGCTTACCTGTGCCGTCACCGAACCGCCCGCACGAACCTGCTCGAGCGCGTTCGCATCCACCCAGGTGAAGGCTCCGATCGACTCGCCGTCGACGAGAAGTTCATCGGCATGACCGACCGTGACGGTTCCCGCCGCAACATCGACGTCGAGCGCGTATCTCGGTGAGCCATCGCCGGCGAGACCAAGACCGCGACGCTGTCCGATGGTGACCAACTGAACGGACTCAACGGTCCCGACCTCGTCGCCCGCCAATGAGACGAGTCGACCCGGTCGCAGTTCTATGCGATCGCCGAGGAAACGACTGCGACCGCCACCCGCGTGCGAGATGAAACACACGTCCTGACTGTCGGGCTTCCCCGCGGTGCGCAGCGAAAGTTGTTCGGCCCGCACCCGCACCTCTGCTTTGGTGAGCCCGCCGATGGGCAGCAGCACCCGGGCGAGTTGGGCGGCGGTGAGCATGTGCAGCACATAGCTCTGATCCTTGGCCGGATCGACACCGCGGGTGACGCGGGGAGCGCCCGACGATGTAGGTGTGATGCGCGCATGATGACCAGTGGCCACCGCATCGAAGCCGAGGGCTTCGGCGCGAACCAGCAGTCGGTCGAACTTGAGATGACGATTGCATTCGATGCACGGGTTCGGCGTGAGACCGGCGGCATGATCGGCGACGTATGGACCGACGACATCGGCCATGAAGTCATCGCCGAAGTTGAAGACCAGATGTTCGATATCGAGTTGTTGGGCCACACGACGTGCATCATCGACATCGCTCACCGAGCAACAGCCAGAATCGGATTCACCGCCCCAGAGTTTGAGCGTGACCCCGACGACCTCATGGCCCTCGTCACGCAGCATTGCTGCAGCCACCGAGGAGTCCACTCCACCCGACATGGCGACGAGAACCTGCATGCGATCAGACATTGAACCGGCGCAACTGGGCGACAGCCCCGGGGATAGCTGCGAGTGCGTGATCGATCTCGGCGGTGGTGGTGCTCCACCCCAGCGAGAGGCGCAGCGAACCCTTGGCGAGCTCGGGTTCGACACCGATGGCTGCGAGCACATGGGATGGCTCCATCGCTCCGCTGGCACAGGACGAGGCTGCGGATGCGAACACTTCGGCCCGCTCGAGCAGGAACAACAAGGCTTCACTCTCGACACCGGCGATACACACGTGTGCGATGCCGGCGGCGCGCTGCGTTCGATCGGACACACCATCAACGTAGACCGCAGCAGTCTCGAAGATGTCGGGCACGGTGGCGAGCAGGCCATCGAGAAGTCGATCCCGCAATGCCCCGAGTCGTTCGATGTTGGCCTCTCGCTCAGCAGCGGCGAGTCGGGCGGCAGTGGTCATCGCAACGATGCCGGCGACGTTCTGCGTCCCTGATCGACGGTCTCGCTCCTGACCGCCACCGAGCTGCACGGCGTGCACAGTGGCCGTGGGGCGCGCCACGAGCGCACCGACACCCTTCGGGCCGCCGAACTTGTGGGCGCTGATGCTCAGCAGATCGGCGTTGCGGGTGATGTGCGCGATATCGGTCCAGCAGAATGCCTGCACCGCATCGGTGTGCACGAGCGCTTCGGGAGCATGGCGTCGCACGAGCTTGGCGATCCGGTCGATGGGCTGGAGCGTGCCGATCTCGTTGTTGATGGTCATCACTGAAACGAGGCGGACTCCCGGGCCTTCGCCGGCGTTGGCTCGTTGGGTCTCAGCTCGGAGCTCATCGGCGAGCTCATCCAGATCGATCCGCCCGAGATGATCGACACCGATCAGACGACCGCCGAGATGCTCGACGGGATCGAGAACTGCGTGGTGCTCGAACGCGCTACAAACCGCAATTCCGGGTTGACCACGACCGGGTTCACGCGCGGCGGCTCGCGTCGCGCCGAACACCGCAAGGTTATCAGCCTCGGTGCCACCGCTCGTGTAGATGACGTCGCCGGGATCAGCGCCGAGGAGTTCCGCAAGTTCGTCGCGAGCCTCGTCGATGGCCCGCCGGGCATCGCGGGCCCATCGATGCGCGCCCGATGGATTGGCGAAGCGATCGGTGAGGAATGGCATCATCGCCTCGACCGCTTCGGGTCGCATCGGCCCGGTGGCCGCATGGTCGAGGTAAGCGCTCACCTTTCCAAGGGTACCGGTGGCCGTGCACATCTTCCGGTGCGGAGCCGGTCGCTGTCCACGGACCGTCCGATGATCACGGCAGACTGGTCCGGTGACCGACGATGCTGCGCTCTACGGGGACTCATTCGCCGATGTCTACGACGACTGGTACGGCGACATGTTCGACACCGAGGGCGCGGTGCGGACTCTGCTCGAACTCGCAGGTGCCGGCCCGATCTGTGAACTCGGGGTCGGCACGGGCCGACTGGCCATCCCTCTCGCCGAAGGCGGGGTCGAGGTAGTTGGCATCGATGCCTCGGCGGCCATGCTCGAACGACTGGCGGCGAAGGCACCACCCGCATCATTCACGGCGGTGCTCGGCGATATGGCATCGGTGGCGAATGTTCTTGCTGGGCACGCCAACACCTGGGCCATCGGAGCGAACGGCAGCGGGAACAGCAGCGGGAACAGCAATGGCAACGCCGGGAGAAACGCCAGCCAGCCTCAGCGCTTCAGCCTGATCGTGTGCGCGTTCAACACCTTTCTCAATCTCGCCAGCGAGGAGGCCCAGCGGCGGTGCATGGGGCAGGTCGCGTCGCTGCTCAGCGACGGCGGCGTGTTCGTCGTCGAAAGCGTGGTGCCGGCCGAACCCGAGGAGATCGCGACGGACTCGCTCGACGAATCCTCGGTCGGCCACGGGGTCACCGTGCGCACCTCAACCGATGTCGATTCCCAGATCATCCATGGCGAACATCTCGAGCCCACCTCCCTCGGCACGCGCCGACGACCATGGACCGCTCGATATCTGCGTCCAGAGCAGTTCGATGAACTTGCCGCGCAGGTGGGCCTCTCGCCGATCGAACGATGGAGTTCATGGCAGCGTGAACCATTCAACGACGACAGCCTCACGCACATCACCGTCTACGCCCCGGCCTGACGAGAGGATCCACCCTCCGATCATGGGATCACAGCGACTGCTCCGTAGGCTGGTCGGATGGCAGGAATCACTGTGGGAACAACAATCGACGCGGCACCCGAGCAGGTCTGGGAGGTCGTTCGTGTCGTGGGTGACCACGTCGACTGGATGCACGATGCGGTGGCCATCAGGTTCACCTCAGCGAGTACGTCCGGCGTGGGCACCACCTTCGACTGCGACACCAAGGTGGGCCCGTTCCGCCTCACCGACAAGATGGAGATCACCCGGTGGGAGGACGCACGGGTGATGGGTGTGCGTCATGTCGGCATGGTCACCGGAACCGGCGAGTTCACGCTCGTTGCCACACCGCCGGGGCGCACCGAGTTCATCTGGCGCGAGAAGCTCACGTTCCCGTGGTGGATGGGCGGTCCGATAGGGGCCACTGTCGGCGGCGTGTTCCTCAAACTCATCTGGAAGCGCAATCTGCGAGGCCTCAAGGCAATCGTCGAGTCGCGCTCCCGAGCCTCGAACTGAACGAAGCCGGCGGAACAGCACCGGCGAGGTTCCCACCGGACGCACCGTCGGCACTCAGAAACTGAGGATCGGGCTGGCGTAGCTGTTCGCTGCCCAGATGCATCCGGCCACCATCGTGACTGTGATCGCCACGCACACCAACGTGCCCACCCACGGGAGCTTCACTGCTCGATCGAGTGCGAGCACCAGTGCCCCGATGGCTACGCCTCCGACGAGGCCGGCCATGTGTGCGCCCTTCGAGATTCCCGGTGTGGCGAACGTGAGCAGCACATTGATGAGTACGAGACCACCGATGCCATTGCGCCACACGTCGATCCCTGCTCGACGCTGGGCGATCACCGCCGCCCCCATGAGCCCGAAAACCGCACCAGAGGCGCCGACGGTGGGTGTCGTGGGTGAGACGAGAAGAACGCCGAACGAACCAGCGACGAGACAGGCGATGTAGAGCGAAAGGTACCGGACCCGGCCGAGAAGCGACTCGAGCTGCGAACCGATCAGGTAGAGCAGCAGCATGTTCATGGCGAGATGCACCAACCCGGAGTGCAGGAAGCCACCGGTGAAGATCCGGTACCACTGTCCGACTGCTACGCCGAGCTCCTGAACCTGGATCCGGTTCGGGGCGGCCTGTGTGTAGTCGACGCCGTAGCCGAGCAGGAATCCCTTCTTCGACAGCGAACCGCCTCCACCCCCGAGCGATCCACCGGTGGCCAGACAGGCAATCAGCGCCAACACGTTGAGGCCGATGAGCACCTCGGTCACCACCGCACGACCGCCACTGAGATCGCGTAGCCGCATCACCGGAGAGCTTTTGCGTCCCGACCGCACGCATTCAGGACACTGGAACCCCACGGAAGCCTGGGTCATGCACGAGGGACAGATCGGCCGACTGCAGCGCTGACAGGAGACTCCGGCCGAACGGTCGGAGTGGCGGTAGCAGGTGGTCATGGGCATCGACACGTCGCGACCCTAGTGAAGCGGTGAACGGGGTCGGCTACCGGCCCGTGAATGCGGCCTTGCCGGGTCCGTGTTCGAGGAACGAGGCGACGCCGACACGGGCGTCCTCGGTGCCGAACACCTCGACGAATGCGGCTTGTTCGAGCGCGAGACCCTCGGCAAGTGTGACCTGCAGACCATCGTCGATTGCCGCCTTCGCGAGCGCATGGGCCAGCACCGGGCCGCGGGCGAGTTCGGCGGCCAGCTCGCGGGCACGGGTCATGAGCGAATCCCGGGGCACGACCTCATCGACCAGACCGATAGACAATGCCTCGTCCGCCGCCACCTGACGCCCGGTGAGGATCATGTCCTTCGCCCGGGCAGGACCGACGAGGCGGGGCAGCCGCTGGGTGCCACCACCGCCCGGGATGATCCCGAGAAGGATCTCCGGCTGACCGAAACGCGCCGAATCGCCGGCGACACGCATGTCGCACGCAAGAGCCAATTCGCAGCCGCCACCGAGCGCTGGTCCGGCGACAGCAGCGATGACCATTCTCGGGATGGCGGCAACAGCGTTGAGGGCGGCGACGAACAATGCACCGATCTGTCGGGCCTCGTCGGGGCCGGCGAACTCTGAGATGTCGGCCCCGGCGGCGAAGATGCGATCGCTACCGGTGACGATGACCGCACCGGGCGGATCGATCGTGAGTTGCTCGGCGACGGCGAGCAACTGGGTCAGCACTGCTTTCGACAGCGAGTTCACCTTGCCATTGCGCAGTGTGATGACAGCAACGCCATCAGCGCCGCGTTCGAGTTCAACGAGAGTGTCGGTCATGCTCCGACCCTACCGGCGTGACGGACACTGGTCAGTGGACGAGGGCCTGCACCTCGACCACCCGCAACCACGTCTCGGCGCTCCGGGAGAGGATCCCCAACGCGCCCCCCTCACCGGTGGATGAACTCCACCATGCCACCCAGCGTTGGGTGGCGATGATCCGCCGCACGCCACCGGGTTCAGCAGCGGAGGATCGCTGGAACACATGCCTGCATCCGCTGCTCTGCGCCCGGGCCGGTCGGCCGAGGTCGTAGGCGACACCGCGATCACACAGTTCGTGTCCCCCGTCGCCGGTGTCCCAGTCCACCCCGACCGGCACCGCATGAACGGTTGCCGAAACATCACCAATCGCTGCGGTGGCGCGCTGTTCGAACCACGGGTTCTCCACCCAGAGCCAGGTGCTCAGCCCAACGAGCTGCACCTGTCCCGGATTGGTCCTCGGAACCGGCGGCGCCAATTCAATGCGACGACGAGCCTCGGCCACCGCCCGCTCGACCACCGCCACACCGCCGAACGGATCGCCCGGCTCGTAGACCACGAAACGACTCACCACCAGATGCCCGGGCCGATCCTCGCAGTTCAGGAGATAGGCCATGCCCGCGATCGGATCCACACCGAACGGAGATCGTGATTCGGGACTGCTGTTCACGAACGGCGCCTCGATCAGGTAGTAACCGCAGGTCCAACGCGGACCGGAACCACCCCACCATGAGGCAATGGTGCCGGAGGATCCGACGATGACCACGGCCTCCGGCGAGCCATTGCTCACCGAGCCACCCACCGCCGCCGAGGTCTGGGCGGTCACCGGTGTGGAATCGAATCGAGCCGAGGCGATCGCGGAATTCCGGGCTGGAGAGGCGGCTGCAGCTGCCGGTGCCGACAGTGTCGATGCCATCGCTGTGGCGACGAACGCGAGGGCGGAGACCAGACCGACAGCAACGACGAGCAACCTGCGAGCTCTCCGATGCGTTCGCTCTCGTTGCGGTGGCGCCGTGGACCGGCTCCGCTGATCGTTCCGCTGGGTCTCCGGCTGGATCCTCGACACCATGACGGCCTCCTCACATGTGGGTGCCGAACCTACGAATCACGATCCACGTCCTCAAGGGTCATTCGGCCCTCGATGCGTCACCGATCAGCGCAGAAGATCTTCGGCGGCACTCCACGGGTCGATGCGCTGTGATCGGACATCCTCGACCACGCCCTCCCAAGCATCGCCGTCATGGAGAGCGGTAACCCTCGCCAGCAGTTGCGTTGTCAGGATCCGATCGAGTTCGACCTCAGTGCGCTTTGCCCGTCGTGTCGCCCGATCACCGCTGCCGATGGACCATTGCTGATGGGCCTCGATCGCGGCCATGAGTTCGTCGAGCCCATCGCCGGTGGTTGCAGTGGTCGCAACGATCGGTGGCCGCCATCCATCGGCGGAGCGCAACGACAACATCCGTTCAATATCAGTGAGGGTGTCGCGCAGACCTGCCCGATCCGCCTTGTTCACGACGAACACATCGGCGATCTCCATGAGCCCGGCCTTGTTGGCCTGCACGGCGTCGCCCCAGCCCGGGTTCACGACAACGACGGTGGTGTCGGCCTCGCCGGCGATCTCGACCTCGACCTGACCCACGCCAACGGTTTCGATGATGACGAGCGGAAACCCAGCCGCATCGAGCAGCCGCACCGCTTCGGGCACCGCCAACGAGAGTCCTCCGAGGTGCCCCCGGGTGGCCATCGACCGGATGAACACGCCACGGTCGAGCGAGTGATCGCTCATCCGGACCCGGTCGCCGAGAATGGCCCCGCCGGTGAACGGCGATGAAGGGTCGACCGCAAGCACCGCAACCTCAGAACCGGCCGCCCGGACCCGTGACACCAGCGCAGAGGTCAGCGTGGACTTTCCCGCTCCCGGCGCTCCCGTGATTCCCACGGTCGATGCCGGACCGGCCATCGAGAACGAGAGTCGGCCGACCACACGTGCCTCGGAGCCTCCGCGCTCGATCAGCGACAGCAGGCGGGCGAGTGCCGTGCGATCGCCGGTGCGGGCAGCATCGAACAGTGCTGAGGTCTCGGACACGGCGCAACCCTAGGACGGCATCGCGCCCACTCGGCGAACCGACCCGGGATCTCGATGATGGTCAGGTGCTCAGAGCGAAACCGGTGTCTCGCCGATGGCGTTCGCAGTCTCACCTGAGTTGATGACCTCGGTGACACCCGGAACGCGATCCTTGAGAATTCGCTCGAGGCCCGCCTTGAGGGTGACTGTGGATGCCGGGCATGACACACAGGCGCCGATCAGTTCCACCGTGACAATGCCGGTGACCTCATCGACATCGTGCAGCACGACATCGCCATTATCGGCTTGTATAGCTGGGCGGATGACTTCGATGACCTGTTCAACATGGGCTCGCACATCGCTCAGTCTAGGGACGTGCACCTCACCACCCACCACCGGCATTCGCTGAGGCACCTGGGCGACAGATCGGGTGGTCGGCGGGGGGGGTGGACACGCACCGGCATGGAAGACTGCGTGGGTGCAGTCGCTGATCCTTGCTCATCAGGGTGGTTGGGACGAGGCCCTCATGGTGCTCGTGCCGATCGGACTGTTCATCGCCGTTCTTCGTGTCGCTGATCGCCGGGCGAAGCAGGTTCAGGCCACGCGACTGCAATCGGGAAGATCCGAACCTGAGCAGGTTCCGGAGCAGGACGGCGACGATGACGATGGCGACGACGAGAGCGTTCCCTGAGTGCGCTACTCCGTTGTCACGAACCATGCCCGTGTCGATCACGCTTCGGCACAGGCGTGGCTCATCCCCCGCAACGATCTCGTCGTCGAGAACCTCCCGGTCGTGGACCGATCTACACATCGGTTCGAACTGGCGGACGGGCCGTTCTCCCACTGGCAGCGCGTGGTGACCGTCACTCCACCTGCCAACGGGACCGACCTCGTCGACGTGCAGGAAGTGATCACCCATCGCCTCGCTGTCCCGGTCTGGCGACCACTGTTCCTTCTGCCGCTGCGCAGGGAGCTACGACGGCCTCCTGACCCACAACGGCGAACGCCATGGTGGGCACCGCCCGATGTCCTCAGTCCGCGCGGGGCAACCGTGCTGTCTTTGCTCTGCGTCTTCGCTCTGGTGGCGGGTTACCTCGGCACCCTGATCACCCAGACGCTGACCTACGCCGCCGGAGAGTTCGACGCGACCACCGGAGACCAGGGGACACTGCTGGCCGGTGTGCGCGTCGGCGTCCTGCTGTCGATGCTCATCGTCGCCACCGCTGACCGGCGTG
>Ga0164294_10000644_pt1 | contig 33254 bp, 26 predicted proteins | sample GEODES005metaG_FD_111479 | JGI IMG/M metagenome (GOLD analysis project Ga0164294, IMG submission 111479) | Oligotrophic lake water microbial communities from Sparkling Lake, Wisconsin, USA - GEODES005 metaG | ecosystem: Environmental > Aquatic > Freshwater > Lake | place: USA: Sparkling Lake... | reverse complement strand
CGGCCGGCGCGACCGGCAGCTCGGCGGCCGGCGTGGGCGCTTCGGCGGCGGGCGCGGCGCGGAAGGGGCGGACCGCGGGCACGTCGGGGTGCTGCTTCTGCATGCGCAGGAACGCGCTCATCCGCTCCACGTCGACGTCGGCGCAGTTCGGGTTGTTGTAGAGCGAGACGAAGACCTCGGGCGTGGTGAGCAGGCGCTCCTGGTTCTGGGCCATGCGCTCGCAGAGGGTCTTGTCGGCGCGGCCGGCGATCCGCACGGCGGTGCGGTCGTTGGCGGTGCGCATCAGCCCGATGCGCTCGTCGATCTCAAAGTCGGCCTCGCGAAACTCGGTGAGCAGCTCCAGCACCTTGGGGTGGGTGCGGGCCGAGAGCGCGCCCAGGATCTGCTTGTTGGGCAGCTCCCGCACCGAAGCCAGCGCCGCCTCGCTCACGGTGGCGTCGGGATCGCTGGCCAGGACGTACAGCGCCGCGAGCTGCACGTCGGACGACATCGGCAGCAGGCCACTGGCGATGGCCAGCTTCAGCCGGGCGGGGGCCTCGCGGGCGAGGTTCTTTTCGAGGTTGGGCGGAATTCCCAGCTTGGCGAAGGGGATGGCCTCGGACATGGCGCGCTCCAGGCAGGCCCGCAGGGGGCCGTTGGGCGCAGGCTACCGACCGCGCCGCCCCGGGTCAACGCCTCGCGGCCTTGCCGTGGTTGCGCTCCCACAGGATGCGCAGGCCTTGCAGGGTCAGGTCGTCGTCGACCTCCTCGATCTCGTCGCAGGCCGAGCCGATCAGGTTGGCGAGGCCGCCGGTGGCGATGCACTTCACGCCCGACTCGGCCACGCCGCACTGGGCGGCCAGCTCGATCTTGCAGCGGCGGGTGAGGCCGTCCACGAGGCCGACGTAGCCCCAGAAGAGCCCGGCCTGCATCGACTCCACCGTGTTGGTGCCGATCGCCTTGGCGGGCTTCTCGACCTCGACGCGGGGGAGCTTGGCGGTGCGCGTGAACAGGGCGTCGGCCGAGATGCGAAAGCCGGGGCTGATGGCGCCGCCGACGTAGTCGCCGTCGTGGTCTACACAGTCAAAGGTGGTGGCGGTGCCGAAGTCGACCACCACCATCGGCTGGTGAAAGCGCTCCCAGGCGGCGACGGCGTTGACGATGCGGTCGGCGCCGACCTCGCGGGGGTTGTCGGTGCGCACCCGCATGCCGGTCTTGATGCCGCGGCCCACCACCATCGCGTCGTGGCCGAGGTAGCGGCGGCTGGCCTTCTCGATGGCGTAGACCACGCTGGGCACCACGCAGGAGACCGCCACCCCGTGAAGCTGCTCCACGCCGATCTTGTCGTGGCCCATGAGCTGCAGCATCAGCAGGCCAAACTCATCGGTGGTGCGCGGCGTGGTGGAGACCCGCCAGCTCTCCACCACCTTGTCGCCCTCCATCGCGCCCACGACGATGTTGGTGTTGCCGACGTCGATGACCAGCAGCATCAGGCCCCCTGCTCGGCGTCGGCCGCTTCGTCCTCGATCAGCACGCGCAGCACGTGAACGCCGACGGTGAGCGCGTCGGCGGGCAGCTTGCGGGCGGCGGCCTGGTGGCGGGCCACGAAGAGCTGCTTGACGGCGATGGCCACGAACTTGGGCCCCGGCAGGGCCGGCGTGAAGGTGACAGCGTCGATGTAGCGGGCGCCGTCGGGGGTGGCCTCGACGATGTGCTGGTGCTCCCACCGCGAGAAGAGCGCGTTGGTGGACACGTCGCGAAAGCGGCGGCCGGGCTCCAACTCGTCGACGGTGTAGGGCCAGGCCAGGGGGCCGATCCGCCCCTGCATCGAGACCGGCAGCGCGCCGCCGAGGCCCGCGAGGAGCGCGGCCTTGTCGCCGATCGAGAAGGGCGCCCACAGCGGGAACTCCGCCTCGATGGCGGCCGGGTCGCTCTTGAGCGCCCAGACGGCCTCGGTAGGGGCGAAGAAGCGCGTCCAGACGCGCAGGTGAAAGGTGGTGGACATCGCGGCACCGCCGGGCGCGCCGACCACCCGGAAGGGCGGCCCTCCGGCCCCGGCGGCCGTTATCCCGGCGTCGGCGCGACGTCGCCCGACAGCAGCTCGACGTCGCCCGTAAGCACGGGGATGCCGTCGATGAGCAAGGCGCCATCGGGCCCGAGGCCGGTCGCCAGCCCTTCGCGCCCGGCCACCCGCACCGTCTTGCCGAGGGTGCGGCAGCGGGCGGCGTAGGCGCGCAGATCGCCGTGCAGATCGGCGCTCTCCAGGGCCAGGACGAGGCGAATGAGCAGCGCTTCGCGATCAAGGGGCGCCCCGCCGTGCAGGCCCCGCAGCGAGCTGGCGCCCGGCAGGCCGGGAAAGTCCACCTGGTTCACGTTGAGCCCCACGCCGAGGATCACGTGGTAGCGCCCCTCCTCGCCGAGCTCCAGCTCGGCCAGCACGCCGCCCAGCTTCTGATCCTGATCGTCGACGAGGTCATTGGGCCACTTGACCGCGCAGCCGAGGGCCTCCGCCATCGCCGCGGCCCAGTGCAGCACGCAGCGCGGCGCCTCGGCCACCGGCACCTTGGGCGCCAGGATCAGGCTGAAGAGCAGGTTCTGGCCGGGCTCGGCCAGCCAGCTTCGGCCCAGGCGGCCGCGGCCGGCGGTCTGCACATCGGCCACGATCACGTCGCCGGCATCGAGGGCGCCGCGCTGCAGGCCGTGGCGGGCGAAGCGGTTGGTGGAGTCCAGCTCGGCGAAGACCAGCACCGGACGGCCCAGGGCGGCGACGAGGCGATCGGCCCTCATGCCGAGAAGCGCTCGCCGGCCTCGATGCCGAGGCCGCTGGCGATGCTGGTGAACTCGTCTTCGGCGACGATGCGGCTGCCAAAGCGCTCGGCGAAGAGGCGCTTCACCAGGGGCACCTTGGATGAGCCGCCGGTCAGGAAGACCACGCCGATGTCGTCGGGGCGTAGGTTCAAGCGGGTGAGCAGGCCATCGACCGATTGAGCGACCTCGCCCACCTCCGGCGCGATGGCGGCCTCAAACTCGCGGCGGGACATCGGCACGTCGAGGCGGATGGTGCCGGCCTCGAAGGTGAGCCGGGCGACCTCCTCCTGGGAGAGGGCCACCTTGAGGCGCTCGACGGCCTGAAAGAGCAGGTAGCCGTAGTTCTGGTCGAGCAGCTCGCGCAGCCATTTGAGCCCGCCCTGATCGTGGGCGCTGCGCAGCCAGTAGTCGAGCATGGCCATGTTCTGCTTGCTGCTGGCCAGGGCCAGGGTGTGCCAGCGGCAGACGGCGAGGTGCAGGGCGGTGGGAAGGGGCACCACGCGGCCCTCGGGGGCGTAGTCGCTGTTCATGCCGAGGTGGGGCAGCACGGCGCGCATCAGGATGCGGGCGTCGAAGTCGGTGCCGCCGACTGGCACGCCCGCGGAGCCCAGCACGTCGCCGGCGCGATCGCGCTGGCCGGCCCGCTCGGGGGAGAGGCGCATCACGGTGAAGTCGGAGGTGCCGCCGCCGAGATCGCCGACGAGGCAGAGCACCTCGCCCGACAGCGAGCGCTCAAAGGAGCGGGCCGCGGCGATGGGCTCCAACTGCAGCTCGATCTCGGTGAAGCCCGCGATGCGGGCGGCCTTGACAAGGCGCCGCTCGGCCAGGGCGTCGCGGGTGGGGTCGGCGTGAAAGCGCGCCGGCCGGCCGAGGAGCACCTGGGTCACCTTCTCGCCGGCCTGGGCCTCCACGCTGGCCCGCACATAGGCGAGGTAGCCGGCGACGATCTCTTCGACGGGGCGGAAGCGGCCGAAGAGGTAGGTGCCGTCAAAGCCGGGGCTCGGCAGGTGCTTCTTGATCGCTTGAAGCAGCCGGCCGCTGAGGCTGTGCTCGATGTAGGCGCGGATGGCGGCGGTGCCGAAGTGCGCCGGCGGGCTCTCGCCAAAGTACAGCAGGGTGGGGCTGGTGTCGGCGATGGTGCTCTGGGCGTCCAGCGCCACGGGCGACACCCCGCCGCCGATGTGCAGCACGGCGGCCGAATTGGAGGTGCCGAAGTCAATGCCAACCGGGGGGGACATGGAGCTCCCAAGGCGCGGAGAGGGCCCGCAGACCCGGCGCCGGGCCGTTTCACCCGTCTGCGAAGGCGGGGCAAGGCGGTGGCCCCTTCGCAGCGGCGCCGGCCTGGAGTAGAGTTCCCTGGCGAGGTCTCCCTGCGCGCGCTGCTCCCCACACTGCTGCTGGCCTGCCAGTTCTCCGGCGACGCCGGGCCGGGCCCCCAACCCGTCGCCGACGGCGCGCCGCCCCCCGCGGGCCTGCACCGCCTGACCGCCGACCAGTACCGGGCCGCCGTGAACGACCTGCTGGGCCTCTCTTTTGAGGGTGACCTGCCCATCGACTATGTCGTCTACGGCTATGCCGCGGTGGGGGGCAGCGAGCTGTCGATCGCCCCCCTCGACCTGGAGCAGTACGAGACGGCGGCCTGGACCCTGGCCGAGGCGGCCTTCCCAACCGCCGAGGCCGCCGAGGCCCGCCTGGGCTGCGCCGTCGCCGCCCCCCTCGGCGCCCCGGACCTGGACGCCGACGCCGCCGAGGCCTGCCTGCTGCGCTACCTTCTTGGCGCCGGCCGCACCGCCTGGCGGCGCCCCCTCCAGGACCCCGAGTCGGCCGAGCTCCTCGGCGTCTACCGGGCCGTACAAAACAGCACCAACCAGCCCCTTCTCGGTCTGCAGGCGACCCTGGCGGCCCTGCTGCTCTCGCCGCACTTCCTCTTTCGGGTGGAGTTGGGCGAGCCCCTCCCCGGCGAGCCCGACCGCCGCCGCCTCACCGATCACGAGCGGGCCGCGCGCCTCGCCTTCGCCCTCACCGGCGGCCCGCCCGACGCGGTGCTGAGCGCCCTCGCCGATCAGCCGGGCGCCCTGCAGGATCCCGACACCCTGCGCGCCGAGGTGGCCCGGGCCTGGGCGACGCCGGCGGCGCGGGTGGCCTGGCTCGGATTCTTCGACGAGACCTTCGAGCTCAGCGAGCTGCCCGCCAAGACCAAGGACCCGGCGCTCTTCCCGCAGTGGGGGCCGGCCTTGCAGGCGGCGATGGCAGAAGAGGCGCGCTGTCTGTTCGCCGACGCCGGCTTCGGCGATGGGGATCTGCGAAGTCTGTTCACGGGCGGCGCCACCTGCACCCCGCCGGTGCTGGCCCAACTCTATGGGCTGTCCACGGGCGCCGACCGGGGCCCGGGGCCCCTCGATCCGGCCTTGGGGCGCGGCGGCATCCTCGGCCGGGGCGCCTTCCTCGCCCTGCATGGCAACGTCACGCTCACCAGCCCCACCCACCGGGGCAAGTTCATCCGCACCCGCCTGCTCTGCGGCTCCATCCCCGCACCCCCGCCCGGCGTGATGACCGATCTGGAGAGCATCTCCGAGGACGCCCCCCTGCGGGAGCGCCTGGAGCAGCACATGGAGGACCCCACCTGCAACGGCTGCCACCAGCTGATGGACCCGATCGGCTTCGCCTTTGAGGGCTTCAACACCGTGGGCGCCGTCCAGGTCACCGATCAGGGCGTGCCGATCGACGCCAGCGCCGAGCTCGATGGCGTGGCGGTGTTGGGGGCCGCCGAGATGGGGGCCGCCGTCGCCGCCCACCCCGACCTCGGGCCCTGCTTCGCCCGCAACCTCTACCGCTTCGCCGCCGGGCAGCACGAGGGCGTGGGCCAGAGCGCCGCGCTGGACACCCTCGGAGAGGGCTGGGGCGCCGGCGAGATGGTGCTGCGCGACATGGTGGCCGACGTGGTCAGCAGCGAGGGCTTCCTCACGATGAGCGCGCCCCTGGGCGACACCTGCACAGAGGAGGAGGCCGGTCAGTCCCGCCCCTGCGAGACGGCCTGCGGCGCCGGCGAAGAGCGCTGCGAAGACCTGCGCTGGCGCGGCTGCGACGCCCCACCCCCTGGGGTGGAGGCCTGCGACGGCCTCGATCAGGACTGCGACGGCCTCGTCGACGAGGGCCTGCTTCGGGCCTCCGAAGGCGGAGTTGAGTCCTGCACCAACGGTGTCTGGCAACCCACCTTGGACGTCGAATTCTTTGAGACCTGCAACGGCGAGGACGACGACAGCGACAGCCTCATCGACGAGGAGCTGTCGCTGACTTTTGTTGCGCTCAACGCCGCCGAGCTGATCGCCGCCCACGGAGACTGTGATCCCGCCCGCACCGCCACCTCGGGGGCCTGCCGGGCGGCTGTCCACCGCCACTGCGCCGGCACCGGCTGCGCCAGCACCGGCTTTGGCATGGTGGCCGAAGACCTCACCACCGGCGAGGCGGCGGCGGTCTGCCTCGATCCCTCCCTGGCGAGTGAACAGTGGATCGCCTGGTCGACCCTGACGGCGGCCCACCCGGGCTGCACGCTCAGCTCCCCGGCCGGGCCGGACTGCAACGCCGCCGTCTCACGCACCTGCAGCGGGCTCGGGCTGGGCACCGGCTACGGCCCGGTGGAGTACAGCGGCGACGGCGCCCTCGTCGAGTGTACGCCCACGGCGACGGTCTACGCCACGACCTACAGCGTGCTGGCCACGATGCAGTCCACCTGCGACGGCAGCGCCGAGCGGATGGGCCCGCGCTGCGACCTCGCCTTCCACGACTACTGCCAGCAGGCGGGCCACCTGTCGGGCTACGGCCCCCTGGAGAACAGCGGCGACGCCGCCTACGCCGCCTGCATCGGCGCGGTTGGAGACTGAGATGAAGCGGCCCAGTCGGCGTCAGGTCCTGCGCGGCCTCCTTCGCGGCGCGGCGGTGGGGGTGGCGCTGCCCACCTTTGAGCACCTGCTCAATTCGCGGGGCACGGCCTACGCCGATGAGACCGCCCTCCCTGACCGCTTCGGCCTGTGGTTTTGGGGCAATGGCGTGCGGCCGGAGCACTGGGTTCCGTCCACGACCGGGGCAGGCTTCAGCCCCTCGGCCGAGCTGGCGCCCCTGGGCGGGCTGCTCGACTATGTCAGCGTCGCCACCGGCTTCGAGGTGAAGACCGCCACCCACCCGCACCACTCGGGCATGGCGGCGATCCTCACCGGGCAGAAATACTACCAGTTGGGCACGACCCGCGACACCATCGTCTCGACGATGGCGCGGCAGACCGTCGATCAGGACGCCGCCGACTGGTTCTCGGGCCTGTCGCCCTTCCGTTCGCTGGAACTGGGCGTCACCCGCTTTCACGGCACCGACGAGGGCACCACCTTCCAGCACCTCTCCCACAACGGGCCCAACAACCCCAACCCCTCCGAATACGATCCGGTCACCGTCTACCGGCGGCTCTTTGCGGCGCCCAGCGATCCAGTGCGCAACCTCGCTCGCCAGAGCGTGCTCGACGCGGTGAACGGGCAGATCGGCCGTCTGTCGGGCCAATTGGGGGCGGCCGACCGGGCCCGCCTGGAGCAGCACACCGAGAGCATCCGGGCCCTGGAGCTGCGCCTTGCCAGCAGCTACGCCGCCTGTGAGCCCTTCGACGAGCCCGTGGCGGCGGCAGACGTCGACGGACTTGAACAGATCGAGGAGAAGGGCGCCCTGATGGCCGACCTGCTCGCCTACGCCCTGGCCTGCGACCTCACGCGGGTCTTCTCGGTGGAGTGGAGCACGGCGGGCTCGGGGGTCTATGTCTGGCAGGTGGGCGCCACCGACGGCCTGCACTCCACCTGTCACAACGAGTCGATGCCCCAGGATGTGGTGCACGCCGCCACCACCTTCACGATGGAGCAGCTCGCCTACTTCCTCGGCCGCTTGCGCGACACGCCGGAGGGCGACGGCAACCTGCTCGATCGCAGCGCCATCCTCTGCACCTCCGAGCTGTCAGACGGCCATATCCACAGCAACCAGGAGTATCCCTTCCTGCTCTGCGGCAAAGGCAGCGGGCGGCTTCGCGGCGGCGTTCACCACCGTTCAGGCAGCCTTGAGTCGGTCAGTCGCCTCTCGCTCACCGCCCTTCACGGGGCCGGCGTTGAATTGGCCTCCTGGGGCGCCGACGAGGGCTACGAGACAGCGCCCATCACCGAGCTGCTGGCCTAAGCCCGGGCGGCCTGCCAGGGGGGCACCCAGCCGCCGAGGTCGGCCTCGAGGGCCTGGGCGACGGCGACGCACAGCGCGTCTTCGCCGGGGGCGCCGACCACCTGAAGGCCGGTGGGCAGGCCGTCGCCATCGAGGCCGGTGGGCACCTGCGTCACCGGCAGGCCGAGCGCGTTGTAGATGCCAGTGTAGCCGGCCTCCCAGAAGCGCAGCAGGGGCTGGCCGTGGCGCGGCGCCACCCGCGGAAAGGTGGGCTGCAGCAGCACGCCGCGCGGGCCGATCAGGGCGAGGAGCTCGGCCCGGAGCGCGTCGAGGGCGCGCACGTTGGCGGCGGGGTCGCCCAGCGGCACCTTCTCCACCAGGGCGAGGCCGAGGGCGGCCGGCGTGTGGGCTGACTGTCCACGAAACAGGCGCCACAGCTCGCGGGCCAGGGGCGGCGGCGGCCCTTCGCCGCCCAGCAGCTCGTGAAAGCTGTGCACATTGCCGGCCCCCAGGCGGTTCCCCCACAACAAAAAGCCCTTGCGCAGGCCGGGCAGGCTGCCCTCGCTCACCGCGGCGCCGCGGCCCTTGAGCGCCTCGCCGGCCTTCAGCACCGCCGCCGCCTGGGCGGGCTGGGGGTCGCGCCAGGTCGGCCGGGGCAGCATCACCACGCGCAGCCCAGCGAGCGCCTCGGTGGCGGGGTCGCGGCGCAGGGCCGCCGGGAGATCGGGCCCCGCGAGGATGCGCAGCAGAGGCCAGAGATCAACGGCCTTGCGGCAAAGGGGCCCCGTGGAGAGCATGCCCTCGGCCTCGGCGCCATTGGCGGATGGAAACTGTCCACTGTTGGGGATCAGGCCTGGGCTGCACTTGTGACCAAAGACGCCGTTGAAGAAGGCCGGCAGGCGGATCGAGCCGCCGACGTCAGAGCCCAGGCCGAAGGGCGAGGCCCCGGAGCCGACGATGGCGCCCTCCCCGCCCGAGCTGCCGCCGACGATGTGCGCAGACTGGTAGGGGTTGTTGGTGCGACCGTAGACGCGGTTGTCGGACTCCAACCACATGCACAGCTCGCTGGTGTTGGTGAGGCCCATCGGGATGGCGCCGGCCCCACGCAGGCGGGCGACGGTGATCGCATCGGCGGGGCTGCGGTAGGCAGCGCGGCTGACGAGGCCGGCGCAGTTGGGCATGCCGGCGAAGGCGAAGCTCTCCTTGATGGTGCAGGGCACGCCGTGCAGGGGCGGCAGCGGGTGGCCCGCCTCCTGGTGGGCGTCGGCTGCTTCGGCCTCGGCGCGAGCAGCCGCAAAGCGCTCCACCACGATGGCGTTGAGGGTGGGGTTGACGGCGCGGGCATGGGCGATGTGGGCGTCGACCACCTCGACGGCGCGCAGCTCCTTGCGGGCGATCGCTGCCGCCAGGGCGGTGGCGGAGGCGAGGCGCAGATCATCGGGGGGTGTCATGGATGCTCCGGTTGGCGGCTCCACGGCCTGACACGGCGCATCCACGACCGCAAGGAGACCCCGTCAAACGCCCCCACCTGCGTCGTAGCCCCGGCGCGGGTGCGCAGGACTGGCTAAGGGGGCCTCGACCGCGGCGACTCCAAGGAACGACCTCATGGCGACCCCCTCTTCCCCCTCCGCGCCGGCGCGCGATGTCCCTCTGTTGGCGCGTGGCGTCGGGGTGCTGCTGCCGCCGAGCGTGCGGCGCTGGTTCTGGCGCAGCTTCTACTCGCTGCTCGTGTGGATCTCCAAGGGCAAGGAGGTGGACTTCACCTGCATGAACTGGGGCTACCACGAAGAGGGCGCCGTCTGGCCCGAAGGCCTGGGCGTAGAGAACTACTCCAAGCAGCTCTACCTTGCGCTCGTGCGGGGCATTCCGCTGGAGGGGAGCACCCTGGCGGAGATCAGCTGCGGCCGCGGCGGCGGGCTCGCCACCGTTCACAAGCTGGCCCGTCCGGCCGCCAGCCATGGGGTCGATCTGACGCCGGGCAACATCGGACTGTGCAACCAGAAATTCGGCGGCATCGCAGGCCTTGACTACAAGGTCGGCGACGCGATGGCCCTGCCCTTCGCCAACGCCTCCCTCGACGCGGTGCTGACGGTCGAGGCCAGCCACTGCTATCCCGATGAAAAACAGTTCGCCCGTGAGGCTGCCCGGGTGCTCCGTCCCGGCGGCTACCTGCTATGGACGGACTTTCGCGTCACCGAAGACCTCCCTGCCTTGAAGGCGGCCCTGGAGGCAGACTTCGAGCTGCTGGTCGAGCGCGACATCAGCCAGAACGTGCTGGCCGCCATGGCCGCCGACGGTCCCCGCCGCCAGGCGATGATCACGGCGGCGAGCCCGCCGCTCCTCAAGGGCATCCTCACCTACTTCGCTGCCGCCAGCGGCGAGACCGAGAGCGTCCGCAGCTTCATGCGCGGCGACCGGATCTACTTCATCCTCCAGCTCCGCCGGCGCGGCGCAGCCCTCTGAAGATCGCAGCCCCCTTGCGGGTTCACCCGCATCCCGCACGCGAGCGACACCATGCACTGGACCCTGCACCTCCTCACCTTCGGGTTTGGCTATGTTTACGCCACCGCCGTCGAGTGGAGCGTTCACCGGTTCATCTTTCATGGACTGGGCAAGCGCTACAAGGCCCTGAGCTTTCACTGGGCGCAGCACCACCGGGCGGTGCGCCAACATGAAGGGGGCGACCCCTCGTACCACGCGTCGGTCTTCTCCTGGTCGGCCCACGGTCGCGAGGTCTGGGGGGTCGCCTTGGGGCTGCTGCTGCACACACCGCTGATCCCCTACCTGCCGGGCTTCTTTCTGGGGGCGATGGTGGTGGGGCTCAACTACGCCCGCATCCACCGCAAGTCGCACCTCGACCCGGCCTGGTGCCTACGGTCGCTGCCCTGGCATTGGGACCACCACATGGGCAAGAACCCCGACGCCAACTGGTGTGTCACCAATGAGTGGTTCGACAAGCTGATGGGCACCCGCGAGTTGGGCCCAGCCAGCAAGCCTGAGCCTTAGAAGAGCCTGAGCTGACGGGCCTCACCGGGGCGTCGGAAGGGGCTGGGGCTCGGCAAGGGGGGTGGTTTTTCGTAGCCCAGGCGATCCCGCCACAGGGTGAAGAGCTGCTCGGTGACCGCCCAGGCCTCGCCGCTGCCCTTCATACGGGCGCCAAATTCGGGACTGTTCAGGCCGCCATCGCGGGCGCGGCGGATGCGCGCCATCACGCTGTCCACCGCCAGGGGGCGGGCTTCGCGCAGGCGCTCTTCGAAGACGGTGGCGACGGCGCCGGCGAGGCGCACCAGGATCATCCAGGCCCATTGGGCTCCCGCTTCACGGGCGGCCTTGAGCGTCTCGGGGATGGCCCGATCGTTCAGGCCTGGGATGATCGGCCCCAGGCTGACGCCGACCGGCACGCCAGCCTGCGCGAGGGCCGCCATCGCCTTGAGCCGGAGGGCCGGCGGCGGCGCGCCGGGCTCCAATTGGCGAGAGAGCTCCGGATCGAGCAGGGGGATGGAGAAGTTCACCCGCGCGGCGGCCCGCTCGTGCAGCGCCACCAGCAGGTCGATATCGCGGGTGACCAGGGGGGATCGGGTGATGATGCCCACAGGATTGTGATGGTCGAGACAGACCTGCAAGCAGGCGCGGGTGAGTCCGAGCCGGCGCTCCACCGACTGGTAGCAGTCGGTCACCCCGGAGAAGGCCACCAGCTCGCCCTTCCAGCGGGGCCGCGCGAATTCGGCGGCGAGGAGCTCGGCGGCGCGCGGTTTGTAGACGATGCGGCTGTCGTGATCGGTGCCGGCGCCAAAGCCCAGGTACTCATGAAAATTGCGGGCGTAGCAGTAGGCGCAGGCGTGGGTGCAGCCCCGATACGGATTGACGCTCCAGTCAAAGCCGACATCAGGGCTGTCGTTGTGGGCGAGGATGCTGGCGCTGGCGTCCTCGATCAGCTCGACCCGGATGGGAGGGGGCGGCTCCTCCCAGTCGATCTCGGTGCTGGCGAAGCGCGAGCGGGGATTGGAGAGGAGGCGTCCCATCGGCCCCGCCTACCCCGCTCCTACTTGAGGTCCAGCTCGATGGTGAGCGGCTCGTTCAACACCAGCAGCTTCTCGAAGAAGACCGGATGTCCGTTAAGCGGCAGGGTCACCCGCACCGGCTCCACCCCGCCCGCCTTCGCCGCAGCGTCAAACACGGCGTTGGCCTGCTGGCGCACCGCCGCCTGGGCAGCCTCGCTCGACATGCCGCCGACGTCCACCGGGGTGAAGCGATCGACCGCCCGCATGCTCCCGCTGGCGCCCTTGCGCTTCAGGGTGGAGGCGTCGGGCAGGTAGACGGTCCAGGCCACCGCGGTGGCGGGCACGCCCACTTGAGGGAGCTGGCTGCTCAGGCTGCCGCGGCCCTTCTTGTCCATCGGGGCGCCCGTCTCGACATAGACCAGCTCCACGGCGAAGCGGGCCAGATCGGCGCCCGCGGTCTGGGAGCGGGCCAGGGGCACCAGCACCTTGCCATCCTCAGCCCGCGCCGCCTTCACCGCCCGCCCAGCGACGAAGCTGCTCCAGAGCTCGGCGCCTTGGGGCAGCTCCACCCGCAGGTACTGGGCCGAATTGTTGCGCATCGCGTAGGTCACCTGAGTCAGTCGCCGGCCGTCGGGGGTGAGCACGGTGGTCGCCTCGGCCTGGTCCACGAGGGTCACGAGCATGTCGACCTCGGGGTACTGGCGCACGGTCAGCGGCAGCTTCCAGCCGTCGGCCCGGTAGGTGAAGCCGAAGAGCACCGGAAAGTCGGTCTGGCCGAGGATGGCGGCGGGCAGCTCGCGCACGTCGACGGGGCGCAGGCCGCTGAGCGCACCCGGCGCCAGCTCCAGGTTGCTGCGGGCGTCGAGGCCAAGCCAGCCCTTGACCCGCTCGACACCCAGCACGCTCACGTCGGGGACATCGATGGTGCCGCCCTTCTCTTGGAGGGGCTTTTCATAGTCCAGGCGCAGCGAGAAGCTGCCCTTGGCCTCAAAGGTGAGGTCGACGTCGACCACCTTGCGCGGGCCGCCCTCGGTGACCTTCCAGTCGCCGACGCCGCGGCCGGTCACGTCGATCAGCGTGAGATCAGAGGGGATGGACAGTCGAAGGTGATCGACACCGGCGTGCAGAATGCTGTAGTCGATGGTGCTGGTGCCGCGCAGCAGGCCCTCGCCGACACCGATCAGCGCCTTGTGCTCGGCGTAGAGCTTTGCGGTGGCAACCGTGGCGGTGGCCTCCTCGGCGGCCCGCTGCCAGGTGACCGACAGGTTGCCGGTGGCCGGCAGGAGGACGTCGATCACCCGCTTGCCCGCGGCCTCGCTCTTCACCACCCGCTGGGCGTTGGCCACCTGAAAGTCGAGGGCCTTGTCGGCCGGCACCGTCAGCTTCAGCTCGGTGGCGCCCGAGGGGGCGAGACCGAAGGCGAAGCCGCTCTGACCGGCGCTCTCCCAGGTGGAGACGGCGAAGTCGAGCTCGATCTCGATGGGGCCCTTCTGGTTGGTGACAAAGGTGTACCAGCCACCGTCCAGGTAGATCGGCGCCTCGACCTTGTTCACCCGCGCGCCGCGCAAGGCCACCGAGGTCGGCAGCAGCGGGATCGCAACCCAACCCTTGTCTTTGAGCACATCCACCCGCACCCGGGCCGTGAAGACGGTGCTCTCACCCTCCACGACGCCGGTGTAGGCGGCGCGGGCGAGGGCATAGTCGCGCGGGGCCACCTCGGGCTTCTCTTTGGGGGCCAGCCCCTTTTCGTACAGGGCGCGAAAGTCATTCCAGGGCAGGGTGACCCGGGCGGCGGGGATGTCGTCGGCGGCCGAGGCGACCAGGGAGAGGGCGAGCAACAAAACAGACATCAGGGTCTCCAGGTGGAGCAGCGCAGCTCAAGGTGAAGGGGCTGGTTGGGGGCCAGGAGCTGCTGCTCCAGGGTGATGGTCTGGGGGAGGCGGGGGATGGCCAAGGTGAGCGTGGCGGCCGACACGCCCTCGGGGAGGTTGATGAGCGAGGTCGGCCGCTCGATCGGCGACGGCCCTTCGTCGCGCTGGCGCTTGGCGGCGATGCCGCGAACCGTGGCGGCGGTGCGGGCGATGGGGGCCGGACGTGCCCGCCCCTCGATGAGGACCTCGGCCACGTCTTCTTTGTCGGACTCCTCCTTGGTGTGCTCGACAAGGACCTCGTCGGCGACGAGCACGCGCCGCTGGATCGCCTTCTCGGCCAGAACCGGGGCGGGGGCGTCGTAGGGCTTGTCTTCGGCCTTGGCGGGCGCCGCCGATCCGGTGGCTGGCGGGGCCGTCGGCGCCTGGACCGGCATGGGCTTCGGAGGCGAGGGCGGCAGAGCCGTGGCCGCCTCGGCGACCTTGGACTTCGCCGCGGTGGCTCTCCCATTCCCTTTGTTTTTGTCACGCGACGTGACCACCACACCGGGAACGCTCTGCACCACCGATTGAAACGAACGCCCGACGGGGACGGATTCCAAACGGTCTTGCGTGAGGGTGACCTTGAGGTCTTCGGTGGCGGCAGCCACAGGCTCAGGCTCCTCGGGGGCTTCGACATCATCGACCGACACTGCGTCTTCGAAGAAGCCGATCTCCCCGCCCAGCAGCCCGCCGATGTCCGCGTCGGCGTCCGGCGCCTCGGCGACCTCCGGCTCGGTGACCGGGGAGGACGCCCACCGATCGGCCTTCTTGCCGCTGAAGGACCCGCTGTCTTGCTTGCGGGCCTTCGACGACGACAGGCTGCTCACCCGCGCCTGGTAGCTGCGTAGATTGTCCTTCTGGTCGAGCTCCTCTACCTGCTCGACCGCCGCGAGCTGGTTGGTGACCTCCACCAGCTTTCCGTACACCTCCAGCGCACCGTCCACGTCGCCCGCCCGCTCCAGGGCTGCAGCCTCCTTCTCGAGGGTGGCCTGGGCCGCTTCCTCATCCATCGAGCGGGCCCGCGCCATCTCGCGCAAGCGCCGGCTGGCGGCCTCATCGTCACTCTTGACCTCGGCCTTGTTGAGCAGGATGTCGACGTTGCCGCGTAAGGCCTGGGCCGAGGAGTTGGAGGGGTCGTAGGAGAGGCTCTGCTCGAGCAGCGAATCGGCCTCGTCGAAGCGGTTGTCTTTGTAGGCGCTGTAGGCCTGGTTCCACAGGTTCACGGACTGGGTGCTGCTGCCGCGGTCCACCGTGGTGTCGAGGGTCTGTTCATCGGCTTCGATCGCCCGGTTGGCGCGCCCCACCAGCAGCTCGCCGCTGGACACGCCGCGGGGGCGCAGGGAGCCCTCGATCTCGCGCAGGCGCACGCCCTCGGGGAGGTGCAGCTCGACGATCACCGCGTTTACCGGCGCCTCGATCACCGGGAGCGGCATGTCCACCCGCCCGCGCCGCATCAGGCTGGGCCCGCGCCCGATCACCATCAGCTCCACCGGCAGGCTCACCAGCCCGGAGACGGTCTCAATCGACTTTTCGAGGGGGATCCACAGCTCATCGGGCCCGGCGGTGACGGGATTGACCACCCGCCCTGCCACCTTGGCGCCGAGCAGCCGGCTCCCCGGCGGGAGGCGCAGGCGCAGGTAGGGGCTGCGGTCGTTGCGAACGGTGAGCTCGGCGTTGAGGGCCAGCCCGCCTTCGGGAGAGAGGTACACGTCATAGCGGGCGCGATCGACCACCGTTGGCGGACCCTCCACCGGCACCACTGAGAGCGCCGACCAGCGCAAGCTCGGGCTGGCCCCGTCTACGACATAGGCGCCAACTGACTTTCCATCGAGCCGGCCGATCAGCGCAGGGGGCAGGCTGCGCTGGGGCGTGGGCTTGAGGCCGGGCCCCATCTCCGGCACCAGGAGGGAGTCATCGCCGCGCAGCACCGACACAAAGCCCTTCACGGCGCCGCCAAGCGGCATCGGCACCGGGGCGGGCCCGGCGGCGGCCGTCGGCGCGGCGGCCCGCCAGCGCACCGCGAGGGTCACGAGGCTGCGCTCCGGGCGGCTCAGGCGCACGTCCACGCGATCGCCCTGCTGAACAAAGCCCTCCACGCCGTGGCCCTCCACCTCCAGCGACTGGATGGCGCCGGGGAGCCGAAAGGAGACAGACCCAACCTCGCCATTGGCCACGCGCCAGCGCAGCGTGGCGCTGCCGGCGGCCTCGCCGGCCTCTCCGCGCAGGGCCGCCTCCACCTCGGTGCGCAGCGTGAGCGGACGCGCCGGTCGGCTGCCGGTCGGCGCCCAGGTGAGGCGAAGGTCCGTCTGCGGCCCCAGCACAAAGCCCCCCGCGGTGGGCTGCCCGCCGGGGAGGGTCCAGTCAAAGGCGGCGCGGTCGACCCAGATGCGGGTGCGCGCCGCCGCGGCGAGCTGGAGGTTGATGGCGCGCTCGGTGGTGGGCACCCGACCGACGAGCTCGATGGTGGCAGGGCCATCGAGGCGTAGGACGAGGCGGCGCCAGCCGTCGGGCCCCGGCGGGAGCGCCAGCGCGGCGCCGTTGACCGTGGCCGACTCCAGGGTGAGCCCCGCGATCAGCGGCAAATCCACCCACCCGGGGCGGAGAGACCGAAGGTCGACGCGGGCCCGCACCCGAACCGCGCCCTCGATCGGCTCCACCCAGAGCGCGCGGGCATCGACCGTGTAGGGCACCGGCGCCACGGGCTCGGCGGGCGCGGCCTTGTCGAGGAGCACCGCCGGCGGCACCACCACCGCAGCGGGCGTGGGCTCCGCGGCGAGGGCGACAAGGCTGAGCAGAGAGAGCAACATCGGCGGCCAAACGGCGAGAGGAGCGCTCCCTTACACCGGCGACTGGCGAGCGGCCGGAGATTCCCGCGGCGAGATCGTCACCCGCAGGGGCCGGGTTGGCTGGAGGAGGACCTCGGCCCGCACGCCCACCGGATCGCGGGTGTCGGCCTGAAAGGAGAACCGCGGCGCCAGCACGGCCAGGGCCGTGGCCATCTCCAGCAGCGCGAAGTGATTGCCCAGGCAGACGCGGCTGCCGGCGCTGAAGGGGATGTAGGCGCCCCGGTGCTCGGGAAGCGGGCTGGCGAAGCGCTGGGGCCGAAAGGCGAGCGGCTCGGGCCAGAAGTCGGGGTGGCGGTGGATCTGGTGGATGGCCACCAGCACCTGGGCGCCTTTGGGCACGCGAAAGCCCTTCAGCTCGTCGTCGGCCACGGCCTGCCGGACCACCGCCCAGGTTGGCGTGTACAGACGCAGCAGCTCCTGTACAAAAAAGCCGGTCTGCTCCAGGGCGAAGGGGTCGGCGACCCTGGGCCCGGCCGCGTCGAGCTCGGCGATCATCGGCGCCGAGGCCTCGGGCTCGGTGGCGAGCAGGTAGAAGGCCCACCCCAGGGCCCGCGCCGAGGTCTCATAGCCCGCGAGGAAGAGCGAGAGGATGTGGTCGCGCAGCTGCTCATCGCTGAGCGGACCCCCGTCGGGGTCGGTGGCGTGTACGATCGCGTGCACAAGGGAGGCTTCGGGCCCTTGCCCGTCGCTGCGGGCGGCATCCACGGCCCGCTGCATGAAGGCGTCGAGCTCGGCCTTGTTCTTGTGCCAGCGCCGATGGGAGGCCGTCGGCAGCCAGAGGGGCAAGGGGATGCTGTTCCCACGCTCGTTGGTGAAGCGCAGCCCTTCCAGCAGCACCTGATGGAGGCGGCCGAGGTCTTCGGCGCCTTGGAGGGGCATCACGGTGGAGAGCACCACCCGCATGGCGAACTGGGCCATCTCCTCACTCAGGTCCACCTCTGTGCCGGCGGGCAGCGCGGCCCAGCGCGCAGCGACGGCCTCAGCGGCGGCGCGCATCGCTTCGAGGTGCCGCCCGACCCGCGCCTTGAGGAAGGGCGGCGCGGCGAGGCGGCGGGCCCGGCGCCAGGTGTCGCCTTCCTCCAAGGTGATCAGGCCCTGGCCGACAAGCAAGCGGAAGGCGTCGTAGCCTTGGCCCTTGATGTAGCGATCCTTGTGGGTGAACAGCACCTGCTCGGCGTGATCGGGGTGGCACATCACCACGAGCTCGTGGCCCAGCAGGCGGAGGGTGAAGAGGTCCCCCAACTGTCGCTGGCCCTCGATCGCGACGGAAAGGATGTCGGACCGAGCGATCTCCGGGATGTTTCCCAGCAGGGGCATTCCGGGCTTGATCGGCGGGATCGAGAGTGACATGTCTTGGCTCCCTGTCTGGAGCAGGCCCTGGGTGAATTCCGGCCGTCGATCGCGCGACGCCGGCCTGCGGTGCTATCGTCCTGTCATGCATCTGCGCCTCTCCGAGCCGGTTGGAATTGATCCCACTGTGGATGTTGTCTTCCACAAGCTCTTCGCCGATCCTGCCAACGAGCCCGTTCTTCGCAGCTTCCTCACCGCCGTGCTCGACCTGCCCATCGTCCGGGTCGAGGTCCAAAACCCCTTCCAGCCTCACACCTGGAAAGGCCAGCACGGGCTCATCATCGACGTCCGCGCCACCGACACCGCGGGTCGCGTGTATCAGGTCGAGATGCAGAGAAAGGTCGATCTCGCGCTGCCCCAGCGCATCCTCTACGGCTGGGCCCGTCTGTATGGCGACTGGCTCCGCCAGGGTGAGCCCTACCAGCTCTTGAAGCCGGTCATCAGCCTGTGGGTCTGCCGCCAGGACCTCGTCCCCGACTCCGCCAAGGCCCACCTGCGCTACGCCTTCCGCGAGGTCTCGGACGGAACCCTGCTGCACCCTGACGCACAGGTCGACGTCCTCCAGCTTCAACGCTGGGCCCACAGCAAAGAGGCGCTCCTCGCCACTCCCCTCGGGGCCTGGTTCTGGTTCTTCAACGAAGCGCCGCGCTGGACCGAGGTGCCCAAGCCGATCCAGACGCCCGTCATGGAGCATGCCATGTCCACGCTGCACAGCTTTCGTCAGGATGTTCAGCTCAACGACCTCTACCGAGGCCGCCTCGAGGCCGAGCGCGTCGAGCGCAGCATGCAACTCGCCATGGAGGAGGCGCGCGCCGAGACTGAGCGAGAGCGCGCCGAGAAGGAGCGAGAGCGCGCCGAGAAGGAGCGAGAGCGCGCCGAGAAAGAGCGAGCGCAGGCCCGAAACGCGCACCTCCGCGCCTTGCTGAGGGCCGCAGGCATCGCGACGCCGACCGACCTCGACGAGTAGCCGGCAGCGCGCAGGTTTTGGCCGACCGGGGTCAGGTCGATTCACCATTCACCCGTTGCGAGCAGCGGTCGCTGCGCGACAGCGCTCCACCGCATCCGTCCGGCCGACGGCGGCGAGGCAAAGACCGCACCAACGGCTCCGATCCAGGGTAGGACGTCCCATGCGCAACACCCTCCCCCTGCTGGTCCCCGCTCTCCTCCTCGCCTGCTCCGGCGGCCCCGCCGACGAGAAGGCGGCCCCCGAGGAAGCGCCTGACACCGCCATCGACAGCGGAGAGCCGGCGCCTCCCGCCAGCCTGGAGGCCCGCATGAACCTCGATCGGCTCCTGGCCCACCTCGCGCAGCTCCAGGACATCGGCGAGGCCGCGGCCGACACCCGGGCCGCCGCCAGCGACGGCCACCGCGCCTCCCTGGACTGGGTCGAGGCCACCCTGATCGAGGCCGGGCTGTCGCCCGTGCGCCAGGCCTTTGACATCACCCGCTGGGACGGTCTCGGGCCCGCTCGCTTGGAGGTGGAAGGCTACGGCCCCTTCGGCGAAGACGACGTCGGCTACTTTCAAGGCAGCCCGCCCGGGCTGGCCTCTGGGCCGCTGGTGGCCGTCGATCTGACCCTGCCTGCCCCCGACGAAGAGGGCCTCACCAGCAGCGGCTGCACCGCCAGCGACTACACCACCTTTCCCGCGGGAGCCATCGCGCTCATCCAGCGCGGCGGATGCACCTTCACCGAGAAGGCCGCTGCGGCCCGCGACGCCGGCGCTGTCGCCGTCGTGATCTTCAACGAGGGCCAGCCCGGGCGGCGCGATCTGTTCAGCGGCACGCTCAGCCCCGAGGTCGGCATCCCCGTCCTCAGCGCCACCTACGCCGTCGGTGAGGCCCTCGCGGGCGGGGCGCCCCTCGCCACCGTGGAGTCCTTGACCGAGATCACGGTGGCGCCCACCGAGAACCTCTGGGTCGACCTCCCCGGCAGCGGCGACGGCATCGTCGTCACGGGCGCCCACCTCGACAGCGTCACCGCCGGGCCGGGCGTCAACGACAATGGCTCGGGCACGGCGGTGGTCCTGGAGCTGGCCCTGCAGAGCGCCGCCCGCCTCGCCGAGGGGGCGCCCACGCCAGCGCACACCCAGCGCTTCGCCTTCTGGGGCGCCGAGGAGCTCGGCCTGCTGGGCTCTTTCCACTATGTCTCGGCCCTCTCAGAGGCGGAACTCGCCCGCCACGTCGCCAACCTGAACTTCGACATGGTCGCCAGCCCCAATGGCGCTCGCTTCGTCTACGACGGCGACGCCTCGGCCGGCCTGCAGGGCTACGAACCGCCCGATGGCAGCGGCGAGATCGAGGCCCTCTTCACCGAGCACTTCGACGCCCGCAGCCTGCCCTACCTGCCCACCGCCTTCGACGGTCGCTCCGACTACGGGCCCTTCATCCTGGCCGGCATCCCGGCCGGCGGACTGTTCAGCGGCGCCGAGCAGGAGAAGTCCGCCTCCCAGGCGGAGACCTTTGGCGGTGAGGCCCGCCAGCCCTTTGACGCCTGCTATCACGAGGCCTGCGACACCGAAGACAACATCGACGCCCAGCTCCTTCTGGAGATGGCCGAGGCCGCCGCCGTCGCCACCAGCGCCAGCGCCGACTGGCTCCCTTCGGCGAGGAGCGCCGCGCGCCGCGTCAAGGCCCCGCCCAGCGCCCTGCCCTTCCACGGCGGCTGCGACGTGGGTCTGGCCATCCGCTAGACTCGGACCGCGACCACGCCCTCCAAGGCGACCAGCCCCGCCTTGCTCAGGTGAACGATCGTCCGCAGGCCCGCCGGATCATCCGGCGCGCCGCAGACCGTCTGGAGGAGCTGGTCGACCTGCACGGAGCCCGCGCCCAGGGCAGTCCAGAGCCGCCGCTGCGCACCTTCGTCGAGCAGCAGCTCCGGCGCGATGGCCAGCAGCCGCAGCGTCAGCACCTGCCGAACCTGAACAAAGCTCAACCCCGGCGCCGCCACCACCCGGGTCGCCGGCCCGAGGTGGGCGGTCGGGTAGGCGGCGTAGCGGGTGAAGGGATCGGCGTGGAGCGGGTGCGCGCGACGACGGTGCGATCCAGCCGCGCGCCGCACCTCGGCGAGCTCGGCAAACAGGGCCTCGTAGCGGCGCAGCACCCGCGCCCAGTCGTAGTGGGCCGCCACCCGGGCCCGCCCCGCCGCCCCCATCCGCCGCCGCAGCGCCGGGTCCGCCGCCAGCTGGACGAGGCGCGCCGCCGCCGCCGATGCGTCCACCGACACCGACTGAGCCACCGCGCCGATGTAGCGGTCGTAGCCATCGAGGCCGAGCACATGGCGTTGGGCGAGCAGGGCGCCTGCGCCGGGCGGCGGCGCCACCGTCGGAATCAAAAAGCCCTCAACCCCATCGTTCACCGCCTCGCGGTACCCATCCCAGTCGCTCACGATCACCGGGAGGCCCGCCGCCATCGCCTCCACCGGCGTCAGGCCGAAGGTCTCCTGAATGTTATCGACCAGCGAGATGAACAGATCCCCCAGGGCCCAGACCTCCCGGCGCACGGCGGGATCGCGGCCATCGAGGAGGTGAACCGGCACCTGCGGGCAAAGGGCCCGAGCGCCCTCCACAAAGGCCGCCCGGATCGCCTCATTCGGCGACCAGCCCGCCAGAACGAGGGCGAAGCGCCGCCCGCTCGACTGGGCCGCCGCCTGCAGGGCTGTGAAAAGCGGGTAGGGATTGGCCTTGGCATGAAAGACCAGCCGCCCCACGAAGAGGGCCACCGTGACGTCGTCATCGAGGCACAACTCGGCCCGACGGCGACGCCGCGCGGCCTGTTGGGGCGGGCTCTCGGTCTCAAACTCGTCGGGATGCACGCCGAGCGGGATCACCGGCAGGGCGCAGGGGGTCGGGGAGATCGGCGCGCCGAGGCGGGCCGAGAGCAGATCGGCGGCGGCTACAAGCTGGCCCTCCACCACGCCCTTCACCGCCGAAGAGGTGCAGATGAGCGCGTCCCAGGGCTCCACCAGCGAGCAGGGCAAGGCCGCCAGCGCGCGCTCCGCCGCGAGGCTGGAGACCGTGTGGGTGATGCCGACGATCGACCAGCCAGCCGGGTCCACCGCCGCGCGAAGCGTGGCCTCGTCGGCGAGGACCGGATCGGGCCGGTAGAGCGTGCCGGCCTCGGTCAGGGCCGCGGTGTTCCCGGCGCCAATGGCCCGGACCTCCCACCGCCGCCCGCTCAAGCCCTGGAGCCGCTGGGCCAGGGGGCCTGCCGCCTCGGCCGGGCCCACCGCCGTGAGCCGCGTCGTGGGCCAGTGCCGGGCCAGGGCCTTGAGCAGACCCGCGCTGGCCACCTGCCGGCCCATCATGCGGGCGGCCGGATCGTAGCCCTCGGGCTGGTAGATCAGCGCCAGCCCGCTCATACCGGCCACATCCAGGTGAGCTCATGTTTGTTGTGGGTGAGGTGCAGCAGGCGCCCTCCTGGCAAGGCGGCGAAGGCGGCGATGGCCTCGCGCTGCCCCTCCCCCTGGAGCTTGACGGTCACCACGATGTTGCGGGCCCGCCCGCTGTCGAGCCAGGCGCGCACGAAGGCGTAGAGCCGCTCGGGGTAACAGATGAGATCGGAGAGCAGCCAGTCGACCACGCCCTCCACCCGATCGGGGGACATCTTGAAGGCGTCGCCCTCTGTCCAGGTGATCTCCGGCCGCCCGACCAGACGTGGGTCGGGCCCCGCCCGGTCGACGGCATGGACAGAGGCGCCCAACTCGGCCAGCACCCAGGTCCAGCCCCCGGGCGAGGCCCCCAACTCGATGCAGCGCTCGCCTGGCCCCGGTCGGCGGCCGAGCCGCGTCAAGGCCTCCCAAAGCTTGAGGTAGGCCCGACTCGGCGGGCCGGTGTGATCCTCCACAAAGCGCAGGTCGCCATTGGGCAGGGGGCTCGCCACCGCGGCCGACGCGAGCAGCAGCCCGTTCTCGACCAGGGTGTAGGCGCCCAGCGGGCTGGTCTTGGGCGCCTCGGGAAAGACCAGGGGCCGGGCCGACACCGGCGGCAGCGCCTCGGTGATCAGCGCGAGTCGCCGGTGGAAGGCCCAACCGTAGGGCCACCAGCTCCGCTGGATGCCGCGAAGGGCCGTCGCCGCCGCCTTCACGCTGGGGGCCGGCAGCAGTTGGGGCTCGAGCCAGCGCTGTTGGGCGAAGGGACAGTCCTCAATGCTGCGATCATACACAAAGAGCCGGCCGAAGCGGGCCCAGGGCTCGCCCAACTCGGCGATCAGGCGATCTTCGAGGCCCTCGGGCGCCAGCGCCGCGCTGCAGTCGGCCGGCAGCCTCACCCGGCGCTCCCCGCCTGCTGGCGGCGCCACTCTCCCATCACCAGGGCCGCCGCCACCCCCACGTTGAGGCTTTGGACCGCCCCGCTGCCCGGCACCCGCAGCACCCCGGCGCAGCGCGCGCGCAGCGAGGCCGAGAGCCCCTCCGACTCGCTGCCCAGGGCCATCACCACCCGGGCCGGCAGCCGCTGGGCGTAGAGATCGACCGCCCCTTCGCTGTCGGTGCCCAGCAGGGTCACCCCGCCCCGCTGCAGGGCGCGGATCGCCGCCAGCGGATCTTCGATGTTGACCAGGGGTACGGTCTCGGCCGCCCCCTCGGCCACGCGGCAGAGGGCCGCCGAGGGCCGCGGCAGATCGAGGCCGATCACCGCCGTCGCGCCCAGGAAGGCCGCGGTGCGCAACAGGCCGCCCAGGTTGTGAGGATTGCCGATGCCATCGGCCCAAACCAGCAGGAGCGGCCCCGACGGCGCCAACAGGGCCGGCAGATCGGCCTCGGTGTAGCGCGGCAGGGCGCGCCGAAGGAGCACGACGCCCTCGTGGTGGGTGCTCTCGGCCACGCGGTCGAGCTCGGCCTCGGGCCGGACATGGTAGGCCCGACGCCGCGCCGCCATCGCGTGGAGGAGCCCCCCAAGCTGGGGCAGACGGGCCTCGCTGACATAGGCGCGGACGATGTCATCGGGGTGGTGCTGCCCCACGGCCAGCGCCGCGCGGAGCCCGCAGACAAGGGACTCCTCCACCGGTGGAGAGGCGGGCGGCGGCGACGGCGGACGGGCGACGGCGGTGCGTGACATGGCCGAGCGCCTATCTCGCAGACGGTCAGCCGGCCGGCCGGGCGCTCCAGGCCTGCGCCTTCCCCCGCGCCCCGATGGTGAGCGTGCCCTGCAGCACCCCATCGACGAGGGAGCCCTTGAGCCACACCTGCCCCTCCCCCTCTTCGGCCAGCTCGAAGCCCGACCCCGACTGACCGCCGCGCAGGCTGGCCGTGCGCCGGGTGGCGCCGAGGATCAGCTCCAACTCACCCCGCAGGCCGCTCCCCGAGCCGCTGAGCTGCAGGGACAGGGGCCGACCGCCCACCGTCCCGCTCCAGGCTCCCGACAGGCTGGGCGCAGGCGGCGCGGACTCCGGCGGCGGCGGGGCTTCTTCAGCGACGGCCACGGCATCCTCGACCGGGGCGCCGATCGGCTCCGGGGGCGCGGGAGATCCGCTCGCGGCGGCCGGCACCGCAGCGGAGGGAGCCGGAGCCCCCTCGCCCGGGGCGGACCGCCCCGCGGCGGGGGTCGAGGTCGATTCGGTGTGGGTCGAGGTCGACTTGGCGAGGGTCGATGGCACTTCGGCGGGGGTCGATGGCACTTCGGCGGGGTTCGATGGCACCTCGCCGAGGGTCGATGGCACTTCGGCGGGGGTGGAGGGCCCAGGAGGGGCCTCGGCCGCGTCGACCCCCGCCCCTTCGACCGCTCCCTCCGCCGACTCCGGGCCCGACCACAGCGCAACCGCGACCAGCAGCACCCCTGCGACCAGGACGGCCGACGCCGCCACGGCGACCAGCCAGCCCAGGCGCCGCGGCGCCGCCGGCTTCGGCGCGGGCAGACCGCCCGCAAAGGTGAGACCGCTGTCGAGGTCCGGCACCGCCGTCGCCTGGCCCGGGCCAGCCAACTGTCCACGCGCGAGGCGCGCCGCCTGCAGGAGGGCGCCCGCGTCGGCGAAGCGGTCGTCGGGGTTGGGCGCCAGACAGCGCTCGGCGATCGCCGCCACCGAGGCCGGGACCTCCGGACGCAGGCCGACGATCGGCACAAAGTCGCCGCGCGCCGCCGCGCCCAGCACCGCGCCGAGCGTGTCTCCGGCGAAGGGGGAGCGCCCGGTCAACATCGCGTAGAGGACCGCGCCAAGCGAGAACAGATCCGCCCGCCCATCCACGCCATGGGCGTCATCGACCTGCTCGGGGGCCATGTAGCCCGGCGTGCCGATCAGATCGCCGGTCCGCGTGGCGCCTTCGGCCATGCCGCCCAGCGAGCGCGCGATGCCGAAGTCGGTGATCTTGGCGATCGGCGCCTCGGGGCTGCCGCTCAGCAGGATGTTGGGCGGCTTGAGGTCGCGGTGCAGGACCTCGGCCTGGTGCGCCACGGCCACCGCGGCGGTCACCTGAACAAAGAGGTCCATCGCCAGGCCCACCGGCAGGGCCCCCTCTCGCACCAGCCGGGCCTCCAGGCTCTCCCCCTCCACCAGCTCCATCAACAAGGCGGCGCGCCCGTCGTGCTCCACCACATCACTCACCCGCACGAGGCCCGGATGAGAGAGGCGGGACTGGATCTGCCCCTCTTGCACGAGGCGGGCCGCCAGCTTGCGCCCCCCCACCGCCATCACCTTGAGTGCGTGAACGGTCCCCAATTGCCGGTGCCGCACCCGGTAGACCTGAGCGAGCCCACCCGAGCCGATCAGACCCTCGACCACGTAGCGATCGACCGTGTCTCCGATATGCAGCATGGCTACTTGCTCCCCGGGTGGAGCGACAGCCCCGCGCCCAGGAGCCAGACATCGGTGGGATTGTTCACCGCGTAGGCCGTGGTGAAGGCTGCGAAGACAAAGTCCGTGCGATCCGAGGCCCGCAGGATGAGCTTGCCGCCGGCCCGCACCGAAAAGGTGCGCAGGCTGGAGAAGCGGTCCACATCGGTGAGATCCGCCTCTTCGAGGTCGACGCCCCGGTAGCGCCAGAGCATCGTGTACGAAGGCCCGATGCTCCAGCTCCCGCCGCCCAGCAGGAATTCGCCGTCGGAGGTCAGTTCGGGCCCGGGCACATCCTCGCCCGCCGCCTCGGTGCGCGCAGAGCGATGCCGCCAGCCCACCTCGGCCCATCCGCTCATCGACACGCCGCCGACTCCGCCGGCCCGCCCGACGCTGGCGAAGGCCCCCAGGTCGGTGGTGCCCTCGCCCAGGTTGGTCACCCGCTGGCGTTGGGCGTTGGTGAGCTGGCCGAGACGCAGGCTCGCGCCCACCGCCGCCGTCACCGGGGCGCCCGCCAGCTCGTCGGCCACCACCCCCTTGATCCGCCCGCTCAGCACGCCGATGCCCTGCGTCTCGGCGCAGGAGCCCGGGCCCAGGGCCGTGCAGAGCGGCCCGCCCTGGCGCACCGCCTCGACGTGGTACCAGGGCAGCTCCCCTTCGATCTCGATGCCGGGCAGCAGACCCCGGCTGCCGATCACCTTGAAGCCGAGCTTGTCGATGCCATCGTCGACCGGCACCACCGAAGGGCTCCGGCTGCCCTCGGAATTGGCGAGGTTCCCGATGTGCTGGGACTCAGCGCCCAGGTAGACCGAGCTGTCTTTAGGCCCCAAAGCCCAGGGGCCCGAGCCCGCCCACACCGTACTGATCGTCAGCCAGACGCCAAGTCCTGTCATACAAACTCCAGGGCGGGGGGATAACCATGCCAGCGGATCCCGGTTGGTTACGCCTGATCTTGGAAACTGGATCTGCCGCCGTAGAAGACGGCGAAAGTGCACCTTCGCTGGAGTCGCCATGCGCCCCCTCTCGATCGCCGTCGTCGGCTGCGGCACGGCTGGACCGGCCGCGGCCCTGCACTTTGCCCGGGCGGGCCACGCCGTCGATCTTTACGAAAAGGTGGCCGCCCCCGGGCCGGTTGGGGCTGGAATCGTCCTCCAGCCGATCGGCCAGCTCGCGCTGGGTCGGCTCGGACTCTGGGAAGAGATCCAGGCCAAGGGCGCCCGCATCGACGGGCTGCGCTGCTCCACCGCGGCGGGCGCCCCCGTCGTGCACATCGACTACGCCGACGTCCACCCGGCCCTCTTCGGCCTGGGCCTGCACCGCGGCGCCCTCTTTGAGACCCTCTTCGCCGCCGTACAGGCCCAACCCGGCATCCGCCTGCACCTCGGGGTCGAAGGCCTGGACCTGCGCCGAAAAGCCGGCCGCCGCGTGATGATCGACGGCACCGGCCAGGAGCACGGCCCCTTCGACCTCATCGTGGTGGCCGACGGCGCCCACTCCCAGTTTCGCGACGACACGCCTCTCACCCAGACGGTGCGCCCCTACCCCTACGGCGCGCTGTGGTTCATCACCCCCGAGGCCAACCCCCAGCCGCGCGGCATGCTGCGCCAGGTGGTGGAGGGCACCACCCGCCTCGCGGGCCTGTTGCCGAGCGGCCACGCCCCCAAGGGCGGCCCCCGGGTGGTCTCCCTCTTCTGGAGCCTGCGCGCCGACCAGCGCGAGGCCTTTGGCAGGGGCGATCTCGACGTCTGGAAGCAGGAGCTCCTCCGGTACTTCCCCGACGCCGGGCCCATCGCCGCAGCCATCACCCAACCGAGCGACCTGCTGTACTCCGGCTACCGCGACGTGGTGATGCGCCGCTGGGCCACCGAGGACGTCGTCTACATCGGCGACTCCGCCCATGCGATGAGCCCTCAATTGGGCCAGGGCGCCAACCTCGCGCTGGTCGACGCCGACGTCCTGGCCGACTGCGTCGCCCAGGGCCCCACCGTCGCCGCCGCCCTCGACCGCTACAGCCGGGCGCGCCGCCGCCACCTCGACTTCTACCAGTTCATGACCCGCTGGCTTACGCCCTTCTTTCAGTCCGACCTGCGCCCCTTGGGGCCCCTACGCGACCTGGGCCTGCGCCTCGCCCTGCAGATCCCCTGGGTGCGACGCCAGATGGTGGAGACGATGGTGGGCATGAAGCAGGGCCTCCTGCGGGCCTCGATGCCGCTGCCCCTCCTGCCGGCCCCGCGCTAAGCGGCGGTATCCTCGCGTCGCTGGCGGCCTATGACCTCCCTCGAAGAACTGCTGAACCTTCCCCTCCTGGAGATCGGCGCCACACGCATCACCACCTCCACCCTGGTGGGAATGGGGCTGGTGCTCAGCCTCGTCTGGGCGCTCAGCACCCTGGTGGAGCGCAGCCTCGCCGCCCTGGCCCGGGCCGAGGACGGTCGCTGGCCGGCCTCGACGCTCTACACCCTGTCGCGCCTGACCCGCTACCTGCTCTGGATCGCCGGGCTGATGATGGGCCTCAAGGTCGTCGGAGTCGATCTCACCGGCGTGGCCGTGGTTGGCGGCGCGGTGGGCGTGGGCGTGGGCCTCGGTCTACAGACCCTCTTCGCCAACTTCGCCTCGGGCGTGGTGCTGCTGATCGAGGGCACCCTCAAGGTCGGTGACTATGTCGATCTCCAGTCCGGCGTGACCGGTCGTGTGGCCGAGATCGGCATGCGCTACACCCGGGTCAACACCAACGACAACATCGACGTCATTGTGCCCAACACCGAGCTCATGAACGGTCGTTTCGTGAGCTGGACCTTTCAGTCGGGCATCCGCCGCGTGCACATCCCCTTTGGCGTGGCCTATGGCACGCCGAAGGAGACGGTGCGCAAGGCCGGTCTGGCTGCCGCCGCCCGGCAGCCTGGGGTGGTGGAGGACGCCGGCCACCATACCGACGTCTGGCTGGTCCGGCTCGGCGACTCGGCGATGGAGTTTGAGCTGGTGGTCTGGTGCAACCCCGAGCTCAACGCCCGCCCGGCCGCCACACACGCAGAATTGCTCTGGCTCATCCACGATGAGCTGCTGGCCCATCAGATCGCCATCCCCTACCCCACGCGCGACGTCAACCTGCGCCTCGTCGGCGAGGGTCCGGCGCGGCCATGAGCGCGCTCTGGCTCGCCCTGCGTCAGGGCTACGATCGGCGCAGCGCCGCGGCCCTCGCCCTGGCGCTCTGCACCTATGGGGCCGTTGGCTACCACTGGCGCAACCTGATCCGCCCCGAGCTCGGGATGGACTGGCTGCTCGCGGGCATCTGGATCTTCATGACGGGCCTGCTCTGCTGGCGCCTGCAGCCCCGCGAAGACCTGCGTCTGGTGCTGGTGGGCCTCTGTGGCGGGGCGGTCATCGAGTGGTGGGGCACCACCACCGAGCTGTGGCGCTACTTCACCGCCGAGCGGCCGCCGCCCTGGATCATCCCGGCCTGGCCGGTCGCCGCGCTCACCATCCACCGCCTGCCGGCCCTGCTGCGGCCGCTCTGGCCCGGCCTCGATCGGCTAGCGCGGCTCTACTACCCGCTGATGCTCGGCTTCTTCGTGCTGATGGCCCGCTTTTTGTGGCCGAGCGTGCACATCTTCAGCAGCCAGGTGGTGCTGGCCCTGATGCTGGGCGTCACCCTGGTGCGGGCCCGGCCTGACCGCGATGTGTCGCTCTTCCTCACCGGCGCAGCCTTGGGACTGTTTTTGGAGTACTGGGGTACGAGTCGCTTTTGCTGGGTGTACTACACAAAGCAGGTGCCGCCCGCAGAGGCCGTGCTGGCCCACGGCTTCGCCGCGGTGGCCTTCTGTCGCGCCGAGGAGGCCCTGGCCGACCTGACCGGGCTCCGGCGGCGCGTATGAGGCGACCCAGCCTCCTTCGAAGGGGGCGCGCGCGCCGCTCCCGCCGCTGAACCGGGAGGTTGGGAAGGGTACAGTCGCTCACAGGTCAGTTCGCCCACTCGGCGCCCCGGGGCCAGCCAGAGGACGCCACGGCGCCGTGGAGGTCCCCCATGGCGGCCACGTAAGCGCCTCCGTCTCTTTGAACGGAGGGCTCAAGATCCGCCGCCCAGAACCGGGGGACGTCGCTGGAAGAAGGACCAGATCTCCTCGGCGGCGACGATGTCGCGAGGCGCAGCCGAGCCCGGCCACTCATGCCCACCGCCCACCACCTCGTAGAGCCAAACCTCGGCCCCGGAGGCCGCCCCCGACCAACGGTGGGCGATCACCGAGCGGCCATCGTCTGCCACATCGGGCAACGACTCCGGCGCCGCGGGCTCCAGGCCGTAGAGACTGACAAAGTGCCCCACCGTCTCTTCGGTTCCGAGGTAGGGCCCCCATCCGTCGGAATTGTCCATGTCTCCTTCCCAGCGCGTGATCGAGTCCTCGGTGCCATGGATCTCCAGCACCGAGGGCTCATGGGAGGGCGCGCAGGTGGCGCGCAGCACATCCATCAGGCACCCTGCGACCGGCGCGACGGCGACAAAGAGATCATCGGCCTCACAGGCGAGGCGATAGCTCATGTCGCCGCCGTTGGACATGCCCGTAGCGAAGGCACCCACCAGCCCGAGATCGGCGCTAACCCAGTCGGTGATGGCCCGAACAAAGCCGACATCGTCGACCTCACCCGAGGTAAACGCATAGCCGACCTCCCAGTACGGCTGGCCCCATTCGTCGGTGGTGCCCTGGGGATACACCACAGCGAAGCCCTCCCGATCGGCCACCGCGTTGAGTCCGGCGTAGCCTTCAATCGCCGTCGCCGAGTCGCCATAGCCATGCAGCACCACGACCAGCGGCGCGCCATCGGCCAGCGAGGCCGGCCGATACAAACGGAAGCGACGCTGCAAGCCGCCGTGCTCCAAGGTGTAGGCGCCTGAGCTCAAGGTGCGCGGTGGCTCGGTGGGCCCATCGCCGGTGTCGACAGGGCCGTCGGTGTCGGGCGACAGGGGTTCCAAGGCCGTGTCAGCGGGCTTGGAAGAGGAGCAGGCCAGGAAGACGAGCATCAACATTCGTTTCTCCGTTTGCGAACCAGAAGGCCGATGACAACGAGGAGGTGCGGGCCCGCAGGGGCCCCAGTGGCGAAGGCACCGAGTGGACGGCCCCCGGTGACCGACGACCCCACATAAGCGACCTGCACCCAGGCGAGGCCAGCGAGGGCGGCAGGCAGGGAGATGTCGACACAGGCAACCCCGCGGGGAGCTCGAAGCGACCGATCTCCTCGGGCAGGCGCAGGCCGCTTGAACCCTGCGCCGTGGCCCCGCTGCCCGGCCCCGTTCCACCATAGACAATGGCTGTCTGCCCCGGGGCGCCGACCAGACCGACGCGGAGAGCAGCGGCGCCCATCCCCGCCGCGGAGGTCGCGGGGTGGTTGGAGCGGGCCTCGAGCGCCGCCCCGGGCCGCGGAGGGGAACAGACCAAGGTGTCGTAGCGCGGCTCCACTTCAAAGACCTCAGCCTCAAGGAAGGCTGTTGCCACCCCGATCGTCGCCGCGAGTTGGTCGGCGTCGGAGAGGGTCGCCGGCTCCAGGTCGATGTCGGTGGCGGCCGCATGCCCGGCCCCCTGCATCACCGCGAAGAGACCGCGGCGCGGCTGATCGAGGTCGTCAAACCAGGCCCGAACGATCTCAGGGGTGGAGGTGGGGTCTTCGTCTCCGGTGAGAAAGAGCCCAGCGCCGCGAAAATCGACATAGGCGTCCGAAAGACAACCGGCTTCTCGGTAGGGATTGAAGCCGACCCCCACCTCCACGCGCGGGTTCAACTCGACGAGGCGGGCCATCGCGATGCGAGGGCCCTCGTCCGCCATCCCAGCGAGCCAGGCGCTGGGCATGGCGCTCTGTTCTTCCAGCCAGTCGTGGGCCGCCCGAGCGTCGTCGGCCAGGGCGTAGGGGTCCATCCACGGCGTGGTCTTCGTGTCGAGGTTGAGCACCACCACACCCATGCTGGCCACCGCGTCGCAGTCCGACTGGTACATCCAGGCTTGGCCCAGGTACCCGTGCATCAGGATCGCCACGGGGTCGGGGCCGGCGCTGGGATCGGCGTCGGCGCCCGTTGAGGCGCCCTCGGCGGGGTCGTGAACCTGAAACCAGATCGTGTCTCCACTGTCCGTGTAGACGGTCTCGTACCAGGTGGCCGTGGGAAAGGTGCCCACCGGGGCAGCGGCGGCCGGCGCGATCCCCCACCCCTGGTATAGGCGAGGATCAACCATGGAAGTTCGGGTCTCACGGGGTCCTCACCGGGGTGACGCAGGCCCCGGCGAGGATGGCCGCGCCGGCCAGGGAACCATAGCTCCGCGGGAGGTGAACCGCGGTAGGGCTCGAGTCCTGCTCCAAGGTCCAGCTCTCGCCTCAACTCGACATCCACGTGCTGGAGCTGCGCAAGCTCGCCCACCGCGACCTCCACCACTCCAGCGCCGAGCTGGACGCCCGGGCGCGCTGGATGCACTTTCTCAAGGAGGGTGGGCGCTGGTCCACCCTGCCCGCCGCCCTCCGCAGCCCCGAGATGGAGAAGGCCATGCGCGTCCTCCACCGCTTTGGCGACGCCCAACGAGACCTCGCCCTCTACCAGTCCCGCATGGACTACCTGCGCTTGCAGCGAACCTTGGAGCAGGAGGAGGAGGAGACCGCCGCGGAGCTCGCCGCCGTCAAGGCCGCCCTCGCCCAGGCGGAGGCCGAGCGAGAACAGGAGCGCGCCGACAATCAGCGCCTGCGCGCCGAGAAGGAGCGTGAGCGCGCCGAGAAGGAGCGTGAGCGCGCCGAGAAGGAGCGACTGCGGGCCAGGCTGATCGCGGCGGGGCTCCTCCCCACCGAAGACGAGACCTGAGGGCGAACAGCGCGAACAGACCGCTGCCCCCACGGTGCCCGTGTCTCCGGAAAGGGGCCGCCCAACACCCCCTTGCCGATACCCTCCGCAGCGCGGGCAAAACATCCGAGAGGAGCCCCGGAGCCTGCTCTTCGGCGACCCCGCTTTCAAACAGGTGCACTCGACCCGAGCCCCCTGCGCTGGCCCAACAACCCTCCGCCGGGATACCAAAGGCAACCCGTCGGGGTGCCCCATGTCCGGCCAGGTCTTGCCCAGCGCCTTCCTCCCGCCTGTCTGGCTGCGCGGGCCCCATGCACAGACCATCCTGCCCAATACCCTCCGCCTCCAGCCTTCGCTGCCGGGCGATTGGGAGGATGTCACCCTCTCTGACGGCGACCGGGTCGAGCTCCTCTGGTCGGGGCCCCCGAGCGGCCCCATCGCTCTGCTGCTGCACGGGCTCGGGGGCAGCGGCGAGAGCCCACCCATGCGCGGTCTCGCACGCTCTCTCGTCTCCCGCGGTTGGAGGGTCGCGCGCTTTCACTTTCGGGGCGCCGGACGCCGGCCCAACCTGCGACCCACCTCCTACCACTCCGGCATGACCGCCGACCCCTTG
>Ga0164294_10000643_pt1 | contig 33291 bp, 27 predicted proteins | sample GEODES005metaG_FD_111479 | JGI IMG/M metagenome (GOLD analysis project Ga0164294, IMG submission 111479) | Oligotrophic lake water microbial communities from Sparkling Lake, Wisconsin, USA - GEODES005 metaG | ecosystem: Environmental > Aquatic > Freshwater > Lake | place: USA: Sparkling Lake... | reverse complement strand
CGCCTGTGGAGCGGGCTGATGGTCGAGCGCTTCGGCGCCAAAGACCCCCGCTCGCGCATGCTGCGCTTTCACACCCAAACCGCTGGCAGCACGCTCACCGCCCAGCAGGTCGACAACAACGTGGTGCGCGTCACCATCCAGGCCTTGTCGGCGGTGCTGGGCGGCACCCAGAGCCTGCACACCAACTCCCGCGACGAGGCCCTGGCCCTGCCCACCGAGCAGAGCGCCCGCCTCGCCCTGCGGACCCAGCAGATCATCGCCTCGGAGTCCGGCGTGGCCGACTTCGTCGATCCACTCGGCGGCAGCTATGTGATCGAGGCGCTGACCGACGAGCTGGAAGCCGAGGCCCGGCGCTACCTCGCCGAGATCGACAGCATGGGCGGGATGGTCTCGGCCATCGAGGCCGGCTACCCCCAGCGCGAGATCCAGAGCGCCGCCTACCGCGCCCAGGTCGAGCAGGACCGCGGCGAGCGCGAGGTGGTGGGCGTCAACGTCCACGTCGGCGGCGCCGAGCCCGAGCCTGAGCTGCTGCGGGTCTCCGCGGAGGTAGAGCACGAACAAAAGGCCCGCCTCGCTGCCCTGCGCGCCAGCCGGCCCTCGGCCCCGGTGCGCGAGGCCCTCGACCGTCTCCAGCAGGGGGCCGCCGGGAGCGAGAACCTGATGGGGCTGATGCTCGGCGCCGTGGAGGCCCGCTGTACGGTGGGCGAGGTGGCCGACGCCCTGCGCCAGGTCTTCGGCGTCCACCAGGAGCGCCTCGTAATCTGACGCCCCCCCCCTGGGTCGGGCGCGTGAGAGCGCAGAGCGGGCCGCCTTCCGTGGTAATTGCAGTTCAGGCAAAGATTGTCACGAATTGCTGCACAGCCGCCGGCCTGGGCGACAAGGTATAGGATTGGGGAACCTACCGATCGGCCGGTAGAGACAGCCCCGCAGCGCGCGGGGCCCGGACTGCGCTCGGCGGCGTGGCCCGGTTTACCCGAGACCCGGGGTTGGGCATGGCGATGCGAACGCCTGCTTCTCTCTTTCAAGGACGCTTCAGCTGGGAGTCCCCGTCGGGGACGGTGGCGGGAGTGGTCACCCTCAACCGCTTGAAGCTCCGCTTTGAGCCGCGCGCCTTTGGCGTCGGCCCCGATGGCGCCCGGAGCCTCGCCCTGTCCGACGTCGCCGACGTTCGCTTTGTGGCCGACCTGGGCCAGGTGGTCCTTCAGCTCGAAGACGGCTCGGAGCACCGGCTCGCTGGCGACGGTGCCAGCAACCTCGCCCGCGAGCTCGCCCGACTGATCGTTGAAGAGGGTGAACAGTCGATCCAGCCGGAGTCCGAGGAGACCCAGCTCCTGCGCGTAGAAGTAGACCTGCGCTACAACGGGCTGCTCTCCACCCGCGCGGTCTGTGAGCTGATGCCCTCGAGCCTGCGGGTCGTGCAGGTCCCCGGCTTGCAGGCGCGGCTCCTACGGGTGGAGACCCTGCACTGCCGCTACCAAGACATCACCCACGCCGAGATGGACGGAGCCCGCAGCCTCACCCTCTCTGTAGACGATCGAACGGTGGTGCTGCGCGGGGGCGCCATTCCCCGCATCTTCGCCATGATTCACGCCGCGCGCCTCTCCGGGCTGGAGAGCCCGAACATGAACCGCGCGCCGACGCCGATCAAGCGGGTCACCGGGCCGCGCGAGATCCCGGGCTTCATCTCCTTCGGCCCCAGCCACTACGTCTTCACCCCTGAAGGCCTGATCGACGCAGCGGTGGGCTCCGAGAGCTCCGAGATGGCCTGGGAAGACATCGAAGAGGCCGAGCTGCGCGGCCGCGACAGCGAGCGGCTGCGCATCGTGGGCCGCGGCGAGGTGCAGGAGTACCAGCTCAAAGGCAGCGCCCAAAGCTGGGCCTCGCTCAAGCGCCTGATCCGCAAGCGCTACCCCCTCGATCCCGTGCCGGGGGTGGGCACCCGCCGCTTCAGCGCGCCGATGATGGCGGCCTTCCTGGCCCCCTGGAAGATGGCGCTGCAGGGCGACGAGCAGCCGCTGTGGCTGCGCTTCTGTCTGCGCCGCATGGAAGGGCAGCGGGTGGTGCCGGCCTGGTTGCTGATGACGGATCGAGCCGTCTACTACCTGACCTCCACCCAGACGGCCAAGGAGGGGCTCCGGGTGGAGATGAGCGCGGTGTCGAGCCTGCGCACCTGGGCCGACGACGAGCCGACCATCCGACTCAGTCTGGGGGGGGATCTGTACGACCTGGAGCCGCCGCTGGGCGCCGCCGATGTGCGCCAGTTCTGGAGCCTCAACCCGCTGACCTCCTACCAGGGCCCGCGCGACCGCCCCGTCTCCATCTTCGCCATGCCCAAGCTCGAAGGGGCGCCGCACTTTCTGCGCATGACCGTGCGCGAGCGCGAGCTGCTGCGCGTGAGCCTGCCCGAGCTGCGGGCTGAGAAAGACGGTCTCGTCGTGCTCTACACCCCCGGTCAGCGCAGCGGCGACGGCGTCCCGGCCGAAGCCATCGTCGATGTGGTGGACGGCCGCGGCGTCTTTCGCTTCCTGGGTCTGTTGATGGCCGAGGGGCAGGAGCGCTCCCGCGACGGCGGGGTCAACCTTCGCTACTTCAAGCTGGCGGTGGTCACCAAGCCCGAGCGGGTCAGCAAGCGCGAGGAGTACCGGGTGCTGGTCGATCTCCCAGCCACCTTGCACGTCCTCGACGCCGACCCTGACGACCCCGGCGTCGCCGGGCAGCTCTGCGATGTGTCGGCGGGCGGGCTTTGCGTGAACAGTGAGCTGAAGGTGCCCGACAACGAGCCCATCCGCGTTCGCTTCACCTTGGAGGGGGAGCCCGTGGAGGTGATCGGCCAGCGGGTCAACGAAAAGAAGCTTGGCGAGCCGGCCAACCAGTGGCAGCAGGGCATTCAGCTCAGCGGCACCTCGGTGGAGGTGATCACCCACCTGCGGCAGCTCCTCATCCATCTCCAGCGCCGCTCCGCGGCCTCCGAGCGAGACGACGAGCCCACCTGAGTCGATCGGCCCTTCAGATCGCCGGCCAAGGGCCGATGGAGCGCCATGTCGGCGGCCTGGGTTGGGGTCTGCGAAGCAGGGGTGGGGATGAAGACATCGACCGGTCGCGTGCGGGTGGAAGGTCGGGCGACGCGGCTCGACGGCTTCCTGGGGACGGTTGGGGACCTGCGCCTGACGGATCACAGCCTCACCTTCACCCCGCGGGCGTTGGAACGGTGGGTGGGGCAGCAGGCGATTACGCTTGATGTCCGCGAGGTCGCGGAGTGCTGGGTGGAAGGCGTCGATCGCCTCCTGGTGCTCCGCCTGCACGACGGCCAGCGCAGCTGCTTCGCTGGGGCGGCGGCTCGCGCGATGGCGCCATAGCTCCGGGCGCTCCTGGACCCCGCAGAGGAGGACTCCTTGAACCCGATCCCCGCTCCCGACGACAAGGTGCTCTATGACGAGGCCTTCGAGGTGCCGGTCAACCTGCTGCTCTCGGCGCACGCCCGGGTGGTCATCACCGCGTCCAGCCTGCATGTCCGCCAGACCGAGGGGCTCGAAGCCCGCTTGCTCCACGTTGAGCCCTTCTCCGCTCACCTCGGCGCCATCGATCTCATCGAGATCGACGGGCTCTACCGCCAGCTCACCCTGGGGCGTGGCGCCCGCACCGTGACCCTGGTGGGCGAGGGCGTGCCGGCGGTCTACGCCATGGTGCAGTGCGCCCGGCTCTCGGGCGATCCCACCGTGCGCCTGCACAGCCCGCCCCGGCCCATCGCCCGCTCCCAGGGCCCCCTCGGCGTCGACGGCTTCATCGCCTTCGGCCCCACCCACTTCGTCTTTGCGCCGGGCGGCGTGATGGACGCCGTTGTGGGCGATGGCGTCCTCGCGGTAGGTTGGGACACGGTCTCGCGGGCCCGGCTCTCCGGCGGCGACTCCAACACGCTGACCCTGACCGCCCGCGATCACGACCACGACTTTGTCCTCGCCAACCCCGAGGAGGACTGGCGCCACCTGCGCCGCACGCTGCTGCACCGCCACGATCGTGAGCTGGTGCCCGATCTCGGCAAGGCCTCTGTCTCATTGCAGGTGCTGGGCGATCTGCTGGGCCGCTGGGGCCTCGCCCTGACGCCGGGCGAGCGCCCCACCTGGATGCGCTACGTCTTGCGCCTGGAGGCCGGCCCCGCCATCGAGGGCGCCTGGCTGCTGATGACCGATCGGGCCTTCTACCTGCTCCCCGAGCCGCGGCAGGGCCGCCCCGGCCAGCGCTTCCCCGTCCAGGAGGCCGCCAGCCTGCGCACCTGGGCGCCCGAGGAGTCCACCCTGCGCCTCGCCTTGGGGGACGATCGCTACGAATTCGAGCTGCTCGGCGAGGCCGAAGAGGTGGCCCGCTTTTGGAGCCGCTGCCCGCTGCACTCCTACCAGGGGCTCAAGGAGCGCCCGATCTCGCTCTTTCGGATGCCGCGGCTGGAGGGGCCGGTCCACTTCCTGCGCCTGCACCTCCGGGATCGCGAGCTGCTGCGCATCCTCCGCCCGCAGCTCGTCCAGGAGCCCGAGGGGCTGCGGGTGCGCTTCGCCCCCAACCAGCGCTATGGCGCGGGCGTTCCGCGCGAGGGCTTCCTCGATGTGGCCGATGGGCGCGGCGTCTTCCGCATGAGCGTGCTGCTCATCGAAGAGGCGATGGAGGAGGGCGCCCCGCAGCCCAGCTTCCTCCTCGCCCTGGTCAGCAAGCCCGAGCGCGTCACCCACCGCGAGGAGTACCGGGTGCTGGTCAGCCTGCCCGTGCGGGTGCGCGAGGGCCACCAGGCCGAAGAAGACGCCGAGCTGCTCGATCTCAGCGGCGGTGGCTGTGCCCTGCTTGGCCCGCGGGCCCTGTCGATGGAGCGCCCCCTGCGCCTTCGCTTCGAGCTCTACGGCGAGGAGTTCGTGGTGGAAGGCCATGTGCTGCGCCGCAAGGCGATGGCCGAGCCCTCCACCCAGTGGCGCCATGGCATCCAGTTTGCCTCGGGCCGCGCCGAGGTGATCACCCACCTGCGCCAGGCCCTCATCCAGGTGCAGCGCGAGCGCGTCGCCGCCGAGCGGGCCGCCGAGGACGAGGCCCTCTTCGAGGCCGAGACCCTCCCGCACACCCACCTCCACAGTCGCGGCTGAGCCCGGCGGTCAGCCGCGCCGGCGGCGCAAGATCGACGATTCGTCCTCGGGCCAGCCCGAGGCCGCCGCGCGCTCCAGCGCCCGCGCGAGGTTCAGCACCCGCGCCGCCCGGTTGCCCAGGTAGCGCAAGCCCTGATCGGTGTGCTGCAGCGCCTCCACCGTCGCCGAAGAAGGCGGCTGGCCGCCCAGGATCGCCGAGATTCGCCGCCGCAGCCGGCCCCGCGAGCCCATCGCCGCCAGCAGGTTGGGGCGCGGGCCTTCCACCGGCCCCACCTCCACCCGCTCCGCCGTGACGCTGGGCCGCAGCTCCACCTCGGCGCTCAGCAGGCGGATCAGCCGCTCGGGCACGGGGATGTCGCCGTCGGGGCCGGCGATGACGCCGTAGTGGTCGTCAAAGGCCGGGTCCTGGGTGAGCCGGTGCAGGCCGAGCCCGCGGTCGTGAAAGAAGCGCTCCGAGCGCCCCTCCACCCGCTCCCACGGAAAGCGCCCGAGGCTCTCCCAGGCGGCGACCACGCGCCCATCGGTGTCTACGCTGATCGCCCGGCCGTCGATCACCACGGTGCAGACCCCCTCAGCCGGGTCGATGGGCCCCAACTCGGCCTTGCGGATGCCCGGAACGCGGAGCTGCAGGAGCGCCAGCAGCGTGCGCTGCACCAGCTCGGCGTCGACCCGGGCCTGGGCGCGCAAAAGGTTGAGGGCGACGATGGCGCCGAGCAGGATGGCGGAGAGAAATCCAGCGACGAAGAGGGCAGGGGGCATCAGAGACCTCGCCCGGGTGGGGCCGGGGGGCGGCGGGCGCTCGTCCGCATCCACCGTGCAACCGCGGTGTACCGCACGCGGGCACCTGCCTACAATGGGCGGGGCACAGATGGCGGTTCGGCTTGACAAGGGCAGGGGGCTCCATAGGAGGAAGCCGCTAGACTGACATGTCAGTCGGCCAAGGAGCCCGATGAGCAGCGCCGAAGACACCTCCGCAGAGCCCCTCGACGAGAGCGTCGATGAAATCGACCTCTCCGGCGTAGTGGCCCTGGAAAACAAGGTCATCGCCATCGGCCTCGACGTCGGCAGCACCACGGTCAAGGCAGTGGTCTGCGACCCCCAGACCTACGAGATCTTGTGGAGCGACTACCAGCGCCACGAGACCCGCCAGCCCGAAAAGACGATGGAATTCCTCGTCCGCATCGGCCACAGCTTCCCGAAGGCCGAGGAGATTCGCATCTTCGTCACGGGCTCTGGCAGCGGCCCCCTCGCCGAGCCGCTGGGCGCCCGCTTCGTCCAAGAGGTCAACGCCGTCACACTGGCCGTCGAGCGCCTCCACCCCACGGTGGGCTCGGTCATCGAGTTGGGCGGCCAGGACGCCAAGATCATCATCTTCCGCACCCAGCAGAGCGAAGACGGCAAGTCCGACAAGAACGCGATGACGTCGATGAACGACAAGTGCGCCTCGGGTACGGGCGCCACCATCGACAAGTGCATGATCAAGGTGGGCATGGCCCAAGATGAGGTGCGTCGCATCGTCTTTGACGACCGCAAGCTGCACCATGTGGCGGCCAAGTGCGGAGTCTTCGCCGAGACCGACATCGTCAACCTCGTGAAGAGCGGCATCCCCAGCCTGGAGATCATGAACTCCCTGGCCGACGCCATCGTGCACCAGAACCTGAGCGTGCTCACCCGTGGAAACACCCTGAAGCACGAGGTGCTGCTGCTCGGCGGGCCCAACACCTACCTGCCCTTCCTGGTGGAGTGCTGGCGCAAGCGCATCCCGGAGACCTGGCAGAGCCGCGGCTACGAGTACCCCCGCGACCGCCCGATCGAAGAGCTCATCTACACGCCCGAGAACGCCCAGTACTACGCGGCCTTCGGCGCCGTCATCTTCGGCCTCGCCGAGGCTCGCGACGCCACGGTGGGCCGCTATAAGGGGCTCGACGGCCTGAAGAAGTACATCCAGTTTGGCCGCTCTGCCCGCCTGGGCGGCAACGCCGGGGGCCCGCTCGTCAAGAACACCGATGAGCTCGACGCCTTCAAGGTCGAGTACAGCCTGCCCATCTTCACGTCGGCCACCTTCACAAAGGGCCAGGTGGTGCGCGGCGTCATCGGTCTCGACGGCGGCTCCACCAGCAGCAAGGCCGTGCTGGTCGACTACGAGACGGGGGATGTTCTCTACAAGGCCTACACCCTGTCCAAGGGCAATCCCATCCGCGACACCAAGGAGATCCTGGCCGAGATCCGGGGCTATGTCGAAGATCAGGGCGCCACCTTGGAGTGTATGGGCTTCGGGGCCACGGGCTACGCCGCCAACGTGCTCGAAGAGTCGGTGCGCGCCGATGTCAACATCGTCGAGACGGTGGCGCACATGCAGGCTGCCGTTCGCTATGTGCCCGACGCCGACGTCATCTGCGACATCGGCGGCCAAGACATCAAGGTGCTCTTCCTCACGCCGAGCCGCGACGGCGGGCGCGACGTCAAGGACTTCAAGCTCTCCAACCAGTGCTCGGCCGGCAACGGCATGCTGCTGCAGGCGATGGCCGACCAGTTTGGCGTCAAGCTCTTCGATTATGCCGAGACCGCCTTCGCCGCCGACCTCTCGCCCAAGTTCAGCTATGGCTGCGCCGTCTTCCTCGACGCCGACCGGGTGAACTTCCAGAAGGAGGGGTTCACCGCGCCGGAGATGCTGGCGGGGCTCGCCCAGGTGCTGCCGAAGAACGTCTGGCAGTATGTGGTGCAGGTGCCGCGCCTCGCCGAGTTCGGCCGGGTCTTTGTGTTGCAGGGGGGAACCCAGCGCAACCTCGCCGCCGTCAAGGCCCAGGTGGACTACATCAAGGCCCGGGTGCCCGACGCCAAGGTGGTGGTGCACCCCCACTGCGGCGAGGCCGGCGCCATCGGCGCGGCGATGGAGACCCTGCGGGTGGTGCGTCGCAAGGGCACCAGCACCTTCATCGGGCTGGAGCAGGCGATCAACCTGAAGTACACCAGCAAGAACGATGAAGAGACGGTCTGTCACTTCTGCCCCAATCACTGTTCGCGCACCTTCATCGACACCGAGACCCCCGACGGTCGCACCAGCCGCTACATCTCCGGCTTCTCCTGCGAGAAGGGCACGGTGGAGAGCAAGGACGCCCTGAAGGAGCTGGCCCGGAGCCGCAAGATCATCCGCGACCGGTACCCGAACCTCGTGGCCGAAGAGGCCGAGCTGGCCTTCAAGCACTTCTACGCCGCGCGCCCGCTGCCGCCGGCCGGCTCGAGCAAGCGCGACGTCGAGGTGAAGCGGCTCTCCTTTATGCGCATCGCCCGCAAGGCCTTCAGCCGGGGCTTTTTGCGCTCGAGTCGCGATCTGTCCGAGGTGAAGATTGGCATCCCACGGGTGCTCAACATCTACTCGGTCGGTCCGTTTTTGCGCACCTACTTCGAGACGCTGGGTGTGCCCTCCAACAACATCGTCTTCTCGCCGCCGACCTCCGAGGAGATGTGGGCCGAGGGGGGGCGGTATGGCAGCATTGATCCCTGCTACCCCTCCAAGGTCATCCAGGCGCACATTCACGAGCTGATCTTCCACGCCCACGAAGACAAAAAGAGGCGCCGCGGCCCGCTCAATTACATCTACTACCCCTGCATCACCCACATCCCCAGTTGGGTGGTGAACACGATGGACAATGCCTCCTGCCCCATCGTGGCCGGCAGCCCCAAGGTGGCCCGCGCCTCCTTCACCAAGGAGGTCGACTTCTTCAAGCGCGCGGGCATCGAGTACCTCGACGATCCGGTCACCTTTATGGAGCCGAACCTGCTGAAGAAGCAGCTCTTCGAGATCTGGGGGCCCCGGCTCGGCGTCACCGAAGACGAGAACGACTGGGCCGTGGACGAGGGCTTCGCCGCGCTGCAGGCCTTCAACGACCACATGGAGGCCAAGGGCAAGGCCATCCTCGAAGAGGTCGAGCGCACCGACAGCATCGCCATTTTGATGATCGGCCGGCCCTACCACCAGGACCCGGGGCTGAACCACGGCATCCCCGAGGAATTCCAGGTGCTGGGCTACCCGATCCTCAGCATCCGCAGCCTGCCCAAAGACCGCCGCTGGCTCCAGCGCTTCTTCGGCACCGACGACCCGCTCGACATCAACGATGTCTGGCCCGAGAACTACTCGGTCAACAGCGTGCAGAAGGTCTGGGCCGCTCGGGTAGCCAGCCGGCACCCCAATATCGCCGTGCTGGATCTGTCCAGCTTCAAGTGCGGCCACGACGCGCCCACCTACGGCATGATCGACGGCATCATCTCGGCCGCCAAGACCCCCTACTCGGCCTTGCACGACATCGACGCCAACAAGCCCGGCGGCTCCATCGCCATCCGGGTGAAGACCTACGCCCACAAGCTGCACCTCGTCGAAGAAGAGCTGCGCGACCAGTCCGCCGCCAAGGCCGAGCTGGCCCGCCGCCTCGGCGAGAAGCGGCGTGAGCTTGAACAGAAATACAAAAATCAGCCCGCAGCCCGCTAAGCCTGGAGACATCCCCATGAACATCGAAGAAAACCAGATCTCCGACACCGAGCTCCAGATCGAGAAGGAGCTGGCCGCCTTCCGCGTTGAAGAGGCCGAGAAGCTCGGCCTCGGCCGCGGCGCCTACAAGGAGAAGGTGCACACCACCTTCACCGCCAGTCAGGTGCCCACCACCACCATCTGGGTGAGCGGGCTCACCCTGGCCCATGACCACCTCGTGGCGGCCTCGCTGCGGGGCGTCGGCTACAACGTCGAGACCATCGACGCTGCCGACAACACCGCGCTGAACATCGGCAAGGAATTCGGCAACCGTGGACAGTGCAACCCGACCTACTTCACGGTTGGCAACCTCGTCAAGAAGCTGATCCAGCTCCGGGACGAGCAGGGCATGCCCACCGCCGAGATCATCTCGCGCTTTGTGTTTCTGACCGCTGGCGCCTGCGGCCCCTGTCGCTTCGGCACCTATGTCACCGAGTACCGCAAGGCCCTGCGCGACGCCGGCTTTGACGGCTTCCGCGTGATGCTCTTCCAGCAGCAGGGCGGCGTGAAGCAGGCCACCGGCGATGAGATCGGCCTCAAGATCAACCTCGACTTCGCCAAGGCCGTCATCCAGGCCTTGGTGGCCGGCGACGTGGTGAACCTGCTCGGCTACCGCCTGCGCCCCTACGAGACGCAGCCCGGCAGCGTCGACGCCGTGGTGGAGCAGAGCAAGGCCATCCTGGCCGAGAGCCTGTCCCGCCAGGGCAGCACGGTGGCGGCCCTGGCTCGCTGCCGGATGCTCTTCTCCAAGGTCTCGGTGGACCGCACCCAGCCCAAGCCCCTGGTCAGCCTGATCGGCGAGTTCTGGGCCATGACCACCGAAGGCGACGGCAACTACCACATGCAGCGCTTCCTCGAAAAGGAGGGCGCCGAGGTGGACATCCAGGGCATCACCAACTGGATTCTGTTCATGGTGTGGGAGAACCGCTACGACACCCTGCGCCGCATCAGCCTGAAGGAGGCCGACGGCGGCCGCAAGGGCCTCGACGGCAAGAATCCCACCCAGAAGCTCTGGGTTTTGGCCGCCCTCGACCGCCTCATCCGCGGCTGGTTCCAGCTCTACGCCCAGACCATCGGCCTGCACGGCTACCACCTCCCCGACATGGGTGAGATCGCCGAGCTCAGCAAGGAGCACTACTCCAACGAAGTGCGCGGCGGCGAGGCCCACATGGAGGTGGGCAAGGTCATCCACTTCGCCAAAGACAAGGTCAATCACATGACCCTGTCGGTCAAGCCCTTCGGCTGTATGCCCTCCTCGGGCGTCTCCGACGGGGTTCAGTCGGTGGTGACCGCGCGCTACCCCGAGGCCATCTTTCTGCAGATCGAGACCACCGGCGACGGGGCGGTCAACGTCTACAGCCGCGTGCAGATGATGCTCTTCAAGGCCCGCCAGAAGGCCGAGGCCGAGCTCAACACGGTGCTGGCCGAGACCGGCCTCAGCCGCGAAGAGCTGCGGCGCCGGGTCCAGGGCAGCCGCCGTTGGCGTTCGCCCCTGGCCCACCCGCCCCACAAGGCGGTCGGCGTGGCGGCCAACCTCGCCTACGCGGTCTCCTGATCCACATCGGGCTGCGGTGGACGAATTAGGGGGCGGAATGTCCGTGCTCCGCCGCCTCACCGCTCTCCTCCAGGGGCCCCTCGCCGAGGGGCTCTTCTGCGCGCTCCTCGCCGTCGCGCTGACCTGGCCGATGGTGCTGCAGCCCAGCCAGTACGCGCTCGGCAGCTCGCTGGCCGACGGCATGAAGCACCTGTGGACCTTGTGGTGGATGCGCGAGAGCGTCTGGGGGCAGGGGGCGCTGCCCTTCGCCACCAAGCTGATCAACTTTCCGATCGGCATGGAGCTCTACCCGATCGAGCCCTTGAACGGTCTCGTCGCTGTGGCGCTGCCCTTCCTCGACATCGTCACTGTCTCCAACCTGCTGGTGCTGCTCAACCTGACGGCGACGGGGCTGGCGGCGGTCTTTCTGGGGCGGGAGGCCGGGGGGAGCCGGGCGGCGGGCTTCGCTGCGGCGGCGCTCCTCGAAGGCTCTGCGGTGATGGCCTTCTTCGTCCATGTTGGCGTGGGGGAGCTCAACCACCTGTGGTGGCTGCCCCTCGGGCTGGGCTGCCTGCTGCGGGCGCGGCGCACACTGGACTGGCGCTGGTTTTTGGCCCTGTCGGGCGCCCTGGTGGGCGCGATGCTGAGCTGCTTTTACCTGGGCTTCTTCCTCGCGGTCGCCGTGGCGGTCTTTGCCCTGGCGACGCTGTGGGCCGGCGCCCAGACCCCAGCCTTGCTGCTGCGCTACGCCGTCGCCGCGGGGCTCGCGGTGGCGGTGGTCTGGCCGGTCACTCAGGCCTTCGCCAGCTCCTACAAGTCGGGTGACGTGCCCCAGGTAGGCCTGTGGAGCTACCTCACCCAGGAGCACGGCCAGCCGGTCACCGATCCGGCCAGCGCCCGCCTCGAGCTGGCGCGACTGTTTACGCCGGGGCACGAGACCACCCGTCGTGAGGACATCGCCTACGGGGGCGGGCGCTACCTCGGCCTCCTCGCGCTTGGCCTCGCGGTGCTGGCCCTGGTGAAGCAGCCCCGAAAGGCGCTGCCCTGGATGCTGGTTGCCGGGGTGGGCGTGATCTTCGCGCTGGGCTCCTACTACACCGAGGCCGGCGAGGCGGTGCTCAGCCAGGGCAAGCGACTGCGCATGCCCATCCTCTTCTTGAACCGGCTGCTTGGCTATGTCGCCGAGCCCCTCAACTTTCCGAGCCGCTTCCTGGCGATGACCGCCGCGGCCCTGGCTGCCCTTGGCGCGCTGGCGGTGGGCAGCCTGCGCGGTCGGTGGGCGCTGCTGCCGCTCGGGCTGGCGGTGGTGGCCCCAGCGGAGATGCTTTGGGGCGATCAGCTCAGCTGGCCCTGGGCCCGCTTCGCCCTGCGCGACGCCTCGGCCTTGGAGGTGCTGCGCCAGGGCCCCGATCTGGCTGTGGTCGACCTCGCGCTGGCGGTGCGGGCCGACACCGAGAACCGGGCCAACGCGCTCGTTTCGCAGATCGCCCATGGCAAAAAGACCCAGGCCGTGCCGATTGAGCGCATCGAGTACTTCGCCCGCGACGGCTTTCACTTCATCAAGACGCTCCCGCTCATCAACGAGCTGCAGCCGCTCTACGAAAACAAAGCCGGCGCCACGCTCACCGGCGACTACCGCCGCGACATCGTCCTGCTGCGCGACGTGGGCTTTGGCTGGATCCTGGTCACCTACCGCAACGGCGAGGAGCAGATCCCCGCAGGCATTCAGCAGGAGCTGACCCGGGTGCTGGGCGCGCCGCCGGTGGCGATGGGCGCGGGCATGGCCGCCTGGGCCCTGCCGGAGCTGCCGGTGACCCAGGCCGAGCTCGACCACTGGCGCATCGAGCAGCAGCAGGCCCTGCGCGAGGCGGCCCTGCGCCCCGAGACGATGGGCCCGCCCTTGCGATGAGGCGGGTTCAGCCCTGCCGGGCCCCGCGCTCGGCGAAGCGGCGCATCAGATCCAGTCCGGTGCGCTCGTCGGGCACCTTGAGGCCGGTGAGGCGGCCGTTCTGATCGGTCACATGCAGGCCCCACATCACGATGCCGTTGCGTGAGGCGGCCCGCACCACCTTCATCGTGCGAATGTCGTGGGGCCGGTTGATCGCCAGATCGCGCATCCGGTTGCCCTGACGCTGGGCCCAGAACGGCGCCCAAACCCCAAGCCCCAGGAGCAGCAGCGCGAAGACGGCGAAGCCCGCCACGATAGGCCCTTCGCCCTTCTTGAAGGGGGCGAAGATCACCACCGCCGTCATGCCGATTCCCGAGAGGAAAGAAGCCCCGCCGAGGATCTTCCAGAGGAAGACGCTGCCCTTGGTGAGCTGGTTGAGGATGGCTTCAAGCTGCGGATCTGAATTCATGAACGCTCCCGGTGCACGCCTCGGTATCGGCCAGCCACCCACAAAACGAGAGGCCGACAGATCAAGGTCAGATCAGGCCGGCTTTTGCGCGACCACCTGGAGCACGGCGCTCTGTCCATCGTGGTAGCGCCCTTCGTGCACCAACCGGGTGCGCTCCTCGCAGCGCAGGAGCTCCAGCCCCGCCAGCTCGTCGGCGATCTCGGCCGGCTCGAAGAGCATCGCGGCGCTGGGCGGCCCACCGGTGCCATACGCGAGCTGACGCGGGGTATAGGCCTCGAGGATCAGCACGCCGCCGGGCTTCAAGGCCCGCACGACGCTGGCGTGAACCTTCTTGCGCAGGGGCTGGGGCAGGTGGCACCAGATCGAGACCACCCCCTCCCAGGCCGCCTCGCCCAGGTCGAAGGTGGACAGATCGGCCACCACCGTCTCCAGCCTGTGGCCCTGGGAGGCGGCCAGCGCCGCCGCCTTGGCGAGGCCCACCGACGAGGCGTCGACCCCGGTGACGACAAAGCCCTGGCGCAGCAGAAAGGCGGCATTGCGGCCCTCGCCCTCGGCGAGGCAGAGCACCCGACCCCCAGGCGGCAGGCGGCCGACTTCAAGCACGAGAAGATCGTTCGGATCGGTGCCGTACACGAATCCCGGCTCGGCGTAGCGCTCATTCCACATGGTTACTCCTGGGGCGCGGTGCGCCCGGCTGGCCCCCTCGATAGTCGGTCGTTGCCGGAGCGCCCATGTTGCACCTCGCCGCCGAGACCCGACCCACCTGGATCACCGAGGCGATGGGCGCCCTCGACCTCATCCTCCTCGACCACGCCCACTGCGAGAAGAAGGCGGCTTCTCAGGCCCTGAACCTGATCTTCCGCTATGGCGACGACGCCGGCCTCGCCGAGCCCCTCGCTGCCCTGGCCCAGGAGGAGCTGGCCCACTTTCGCCTCGTGCTGGGCCTTTTGGAGGCCCGGGGCCTCGCCTATGGCCGCCTGGAGCCGAGCCCCTACGCCGAGCGCCTGCTCAAGTCGGTGCGCCGCGCCGAGCCCGATCGCAAGCTCGATCTTCTGCTCTGCAGCGCCCTCATCGAGGCCCGGAGCTGCGAGCGGATGAAGCTGTTGAGCGAGAACCTGCCCGATCCCGAGCTGGCGCAGTTCTACAAGAGCCTGCTGGCCAGCGAGGCCCGGCACTTCAGCACCTATGTCGACCTCGCCGCCGACCGCTTTGGCCGGGCCGCGGTGGTGGCCCGCCTCGACGTGCTGGCCCTGGCCGAGGCCGCCGCCCTGGCCGAGCCGGGCCCCGCGCCCCGCATGCACGCCTGAACGGTGCTCAGAAGGTGACGTACCAGTAATAGCCGGTGGTGCCGGGGTAGAAGGTGCTGGAGTCCCAGGCGCGCAGCTCGGCGCCGCTGCTGCCGTCGAAGAGGCGCTGGCGGCCCCAGTCGTTCACCAGGAAGTCTCCGTTTCCGTCCACTGCCAGGGTCCAGGCGATGCCCACCCCCGAGGAGAGGTAGAGCGTGTCGAGGACAGCGCCGCTGGTCTTGTCGATGTGCAGGATGGCGCCGCTGTTGGTGAGGGCGAAGAGCTCCTGGGTGGCGTCCATCGCCACCGCCGAGCGCAGGCCCGAGAGGGTGTTGAGCGCCACGGCGCTGCTGCCCGGACTGTACACGACGATGCCGCCGGAGGAGGCGGCGTAGACCTTGCCGTCCACGTCGATCGCCATGCTGCTGTTGCCGAAGTAGGGCTTGGTGGCGCTGCTGCCCCGGTCGGCGTAGCGGCTGGTGAGGCCGGTGGCGATGTTCATCACATAGATGTCGCCGTTGGCGTAGTCGCCGACGTAGTAGTTGCCGTCGTAGATGACACCACCCCCCACCTGACCGAGTGAGAAGGTGCCCACATGGCGGGAGCGGGTGGAGAAGGGCGGCGTCTGCTCAAAGACATTGCCCATCAGGTCATTGTAGTAGAGTAGGGTCTGGTCCTCGTTCCAGGTGACGCCCTCGGGCCCGTTGGCGGCGTCGCCCGAGCCATACCAGGCGGTGCTGCCCAGAATTCCAACGCCCGGGTCGCTGTAGAGGGCGTAGTAGTAGTCGCCGCCCTTGTCGACGCGGTGGCCGCCATGGCTGAGCGGGCAGACGCCGTCCTCGTCGACGTCGCTGTCGCAGTCATCGTCCAGGGCGTTGCACTGCTCTTCGGCCAGCGGGTGGATGCTGTCCAGGGTGTCGTCGCAGTCGGTGTTGTCGGCGACAAAGCCGTCGGGCGGCGCGCAGGCGACGAGCGGCGCGCTGGGGTCGCCATAGCCGTCGGCGTCGGCGTCGGGGTAGACAGACACCGCGTCGGTGGCCTCCTCGTCGACCGCGCCGTCGCAGTCGTTGTCGGCGCTGTCGCACAGCTCTTCGGCGCCGGGGAAGATGTTGGCATCGGTGTCGTCGCAGTCTGAAGCGAGGAGGATGCCGTCGCCGTCGAGGTCATCGTCAGGGGTGGACGGATCACAGTCGTTGTCGAGGCCATCATAGGCCACCTCATTGCCGCCGATCGCGTCGTTGGCGTCGTCGCAGTCGGTGATCAGGGGCCGGCCGTCGCCGTCGAGGTCGTCGTCGGGGGTGGACGGATCGCAGTCATTGTCGAGGCCGTCGTAGGCGATCTCGGTGAGCTGCGGATCGTCGCAGGGGTCGGCCTCCTCATCGCCCTTGCCGGTTGCGGTGAGCATGGCGTCGATCCCCGAGTTGCAGCCGAGGAGAAGGGCGAGGAGGGTGAGGCGCATGGTGGGCTCCGGGCCGACACTGTAGCGCAGAAAGCGCCCCAGCCGCGCTCAGGTTGCCCCGCCCTTGCGAAAGGCGCCGCCGGCGAAGGCCGCGGCCCCGGCGAGTCCAGCGGCGTGCAGGCTGCTCATGCCCAGGGCGAATTCCCGCTCCATCGCGGCGCCAAAGGGCAGCTCCAGGCCCTCGATGGCGGCCTGCCGGTCGCTGCGCAGGGTGGCCTGGGGCAGGGCGGCCAGTTGGGCGGCCAGGGCTTCGGCGGCGGCACGGGCCTGGCCCTCGGGCACCACCCGGTTGACGAGGCCGATGGCGAGCGCCTCGTCGGCTGAGACGGCCCGCCCGGTGAGGATGAGGTCGAGGGCCCGCGAAAGGCCGATCAGGCGGGGCAGGCGCACGGTGCCGCCGTCGATCAGGGGCACGCCCACGCGGCGGCAGAAGACCCCCAAGGTGGCGCTGGCCTCGGCCACGCGCAGATCGCACCACAGGGCCAGCTCGAGGCCCCCGGCGACGGCGTGCCCGGCGATGGCGGCGATCACCGGCTTGCGGAGCGCCATCCGGCTGGGCCCCATCGGGCCGTCGCCCTCGGGCTCGGCGCGGTTCGGGGTGCCGGCGGCGATGGCCTGGAGATCGGCCCCCGCGCAGAAGGTGCCGCCCTCGCCCCAAAGCACCGCCACGGCGGCGGTGGCGTCGTCGTCGAAGGCGCGAAAGGCGGCGGCGAGGGCCCCGGCGGTGGGCCTGTCCACGGCGTTTCGGCGCTCGGGCCGGCTGAGGATCACGGTCCAGACAGGCCCTTCGACTTCGATCCGCACCATTGGCGCCTCCCAAGGCGGGCTCCGGGCCCAGCCCCTGGCTAATCGAAGGCGAGCCAGGGCGCGCCCCGGGGCCGGAGGTCGGAATGGGTCGGGTGATGCACAGCGAAGAGGAGCTGGACGGGCTGCGCGCCCGCGTGGAGGCCGGCCTGAGCGCGGGGGCGGCGCCAGCGCGGGTGCGCCCGATCGAGCCCTTGGCCGGGGGCGCCTGCCAGGAGCTGTTCGCTGTGGAGGTCGATCAGGGCGGCCTGCGCCGCTCGCTGGTGCTGCGGGTCGACGCGCCCACCTCGCTGCCCGGGAGCATCGATCGCCGCGCGGAATTCGCCGTGGTCAACGCCGCCGCCGAGGCCGGGGTGCCGACGCCGCGGGGGCTGCTCCTGTTGGGCGATCTGCTGCGGCCGGGGGCCTGGGGCTGGCTGATGGATCGCCTGCCCGGCCTCGCCCTGGGCGGCAAGGTGGTGGGCGCCCGCGAGCTCTCCGCCGCCCGCGCGGGCTTGCCGGGGGCCTTGATGGAGGCCCTGGTGCGCATCCATGGGCTCGGTCCGGTAAGCCATCCAGCGCTGGTGGCGGCGCTGGGCCCACCCCCTGAAGATCCCGAGGCCGCCGCGCTGATCGGGCTGCGCCGCACCCTCGATCAGCTCCCAATGGCCCGGCCGGCCTTGGAGCTCTGTCTGCGCTGGCTCCAAGACCACCGGCCACCGGCCTCGCCGGTGGTGCTGGTGCACGGAGACTTTCGGGTGGGCAATTTCCTGGTGGCGCCCACGGGGCTCGTGGCGGTGCTGGACTGGGAATTCGCTCGCTTTGGGGCGCCGGCCGAGGATCTGGCCTGGCTCTGCGTGCGCGACTGGCGCTTTGGCCGCATCGACCTGCCAGCCGGCGGGCTGTGCAGCCGCGAGGAGCTCGTGGCGGCCTATGTCGCGGCGGGCGGGGTGGCGCCCGATGTACAGACCCGCCACTGGTGGGAGGTGATGGGCAACGCCCGCTGGGGGGCGGGCTCGGTGGCCCAGGGCGCGCGCTTCGCCGCCGAGGAGGAGCCAGACATTGAGCTGCTGGCGATCGCCAGAAGGGCGATCGAGATGGAGTTCGAGGCCCTGCGCCTGATCCGGCAGGGGCCGGCCTGAACGAAGACTGTGTCGCGACTCTTCAGCGACACGGCGGCCCGGTCGGCGACCTCCCTTCGGCTCCTGCCCGCACCGAGCTCACCCAGGGATGCCGTCGAATCGCCTGTGCGTCGTGTGGCCCGCGCAAAGACCTTGGAGCAGTGCCCTTCCCACGAATGGCCGGCTGCCTCTCCCGTCGGCAAAGGGCGCAAAGGAGCACGGCATGCGTGGACTGATCCTGGGACTTCTTCTGGGCTGTGGGGGTGCTCCCGGCGGGAATGCCGGCAAGGGCGAGGCGAAGGGAAACACCGGCGTGGAGACGGACGCCGACGCCGATGCGGACTCCGACACGGGCACCGACACGGGCACCAAAGAAGAGCTCGATCCGCGGTGTACGGTGGTGCTGCCCGCCAACACCTGGGTGGCGGAGGACTGGGGCGACGCGACCATCCGGAGCAACCACGCGGTTTGGGTCTGCGACAGCGGCGCGAGCGCGATCATGGGGGGTGACAACAATGTGATGGTGCTGTCGGGCGACGCCGAAGGCAGCCTGCAGGGCAACAACAACACCATCTACGCGGTCGGCTCGGAGGGGTACTACTACTTCGTGAACGGAGGCGGCAATACGCTGGTGACCGACGGCGAGCCCGATGGCTACGGCGAGGACAGCCGGGTGGTCTGTCCACGAATCGAGATCGACTTCAGCCTGGTGCCCGCGCCCTGTCCCGAGGCCGTTGAGTAGGGCGGTCGGCGCGCCGGCGAAGCGACCGAGTCAGGCCTCGAAGGGATCGCGGGCCCGGGCGGCGAGGAGAGCCTCCAACTCGTCGGCCGTGGGCACGCTCTCGCGGAGCTGGCCGACCTTTCGGGCGATCACGGCGGCGAGCTCGGCGTGCCCCATGCCGATGACGCCGTTCAGCGCGCAGCGGGCCTCCAGCGCGGCCTCGGTGGCGGGCGCCCGCCACTCGGCCCGCAAGCAGGGATCGCAGAGCAGGTCGGCCGGATGAACCATCGGCCCCCAGCGGATCGAGAGGCCGCCCCCGCAGAGGGTGCAGCGGACGGTGCGGCGGCTGGAGATGCCCATGATCGGCTCCAACGGGGAGAATCACCCCCTAATCAGCCGTCGGCGAGTCCAGCGGGCTGCAGGCGATCGAGGTGGGCCATCAGGTGCCGCCCCGGGCAGCGGGTGGCGGCGAGCTGCCGGTGGACGCCAAAGCGCTCCAGGCCGTGGGCGGCGGCGAGGTGGGCGAGCAGGGTCTGCAAGGTGTCCAGTTGCGCCGGCGTGGGCTGGTCGACCTCGAAGTTGCCCAAGGCGCAGACAAGCAGCCAGCCTGCGGGGGCGTAGTGGGTCGCGGTGTCGCCTGCCCAGGCCAGATCGCGCCCCTGCCAGACCGCCCCCTCGGCGTCGACGAAGAGGTGGTAGGCTACGTCGATCCAGCCGCGGCGCGCCTGGTGAAAGCGCTGCACCGCGCGAAGCTCTCGCGGCGCGGCGGCGCTGCCAACCTGGTTTCCGGCCGTGTGGTGGAGGGCGAGGCCCGAAAGCACATGGGGGCGACCCGGGCCCGAGGGCGGCCGGGCACCCCAGTCTGCGCGCGGCCGCACCGCGATCTCCGACGATGCCCAGGCCGGCCGCAGCAGGAGGCCCAGGGCGCTGCTCAGCACGAGGCGGCGGCTCCAGGCTCCCGCCCACCCGGCGCCCTCGCGTATGCTGGTGCGGCGAGGTGCCCCCTGTCTGCCGATCTGCTCGACGCCGTCTCGGCCTTCCTCCTCCGCGAGGCCCGTCCCGCTACCGCCGACAAGGTTGTCGCCTTCAAGCTCCTCGTGGTCTCCCACCTCCTCGGCGGCCTCGCCCGCGAGCTGCGCGACGGGGGCGCCGTCGATCAGGCGGAAGAGGCCCGCCTCGCCGCCCTCTTGGGCCTGCCCGCCCCCGCGCCCGGTGAGGCCGGCGCCGCCGACCGCCAGCGGCTCCACGCCCACCAACTCGCCGAGATCGCCGACCCCGACACCGGGCCCGCCCGGCTCAACGCCCTGCTCGACGCCCAACTGGAGACCTTGTCGGATGGGCTGATCGTCCACAATCCCTTCTTCGACCGCAGCGTGGAGCCTCAGCCGGGCGGCGGGTTTCTGGCCTGAGCGGCCTTGGCGCGCACGGTCTCGGCGTTGTGGCTGCGGCTGGCCCACTCGCCGGCGAGGGGCAGGGCGTACCACTCTCCGTTGTTGGCGGCCATCGCCGCCTTGAGCTCGTACAGGACGTACACAACGAGCATCGGCAGGGCCAGGATGCCGCAGGAAAGCAGGCTCACCAGCACCGCCACCACGCCGAAGTAGAAGCTCTGCAGGGCGTGGTAGGCGACAAACTCGCTCTCGGGCCGCTTCCAAAGGTAGATGGCCAGGGGCCCCACCACGCCGCCCTCGAAGAAGGTGAGGGCGTGAGAAGCGAAGGCCCAGGTGTGTTCGTCTGAGGTGGTGGAGGGGAGGTGCAATTGGGACATCGGGGCTCCCGCAGCCCAGGTGGCGGGCGCCCCATCGCCTATCGCCGCCTCAGCGCCCCTGGACCTTGCCGCGCCACTGTTCACGCTCCCGGGCCGCCCGGGAGCGCTGCTTGAAGACGCGGTTCTGCTCGACCGTGAGCCGCTGATCGCCCCGGCGGGCCTCGAGTTCGGCCTCGCGCTGCAGCTTGTGCCACTGTTCGAGGCGATCGGGCGCCACCGCGTCGACGACGGCGCAGCCCGCGTCGCCCTCGTGGCCGCAGTCGCTGTAGCGGCAGCCGGCGGCGGCCTCCACCACGTCGGCGAAGGCCAGATCGAGGCCGGCGCTGTCGGTGATCCCGAGCTCTCTCATGCCGGGGGTGTCGATCAATACACCCTTGTCGAAGACCCGCAGCTCGCGGCGGGTGGTGGTGTGCTGGCCCCGATCGTCGTGGAGGCGGATCTCGCCCGTGTCCATCACCGGGGCGCCCAACAGGGCGTTCATGAGCGAGGACTTGCCCGTGCCCGAGGTGCCGATCAGCGCGACCGTGCGCCCCGGTGCAAGGTGGGAGACCAGCTCCTCGATGCCGATGCCGAGGTGGGCGCTGGTGAGCACCACCGGCAGATCGGCCGGCAGGGCGCGCAAAAAACGGCCCTCGTTGCCGATGGCCAGATCGCACTTGGTGGCCACCACCACCGGCACGGCGCCGCAGGCGTGCACCAGGGCGAGGCCGCGCAGGATGCGGGCCGGGTTCCAGTCTTTGTTCAAGGAGCTGGTGAGGAAGACCACATCGAGGTTGGTGGCGACGATCTGCGGCTCGCCGGCCATCCCAGCGCCGCGACGGCTGAGGACGCCCTTGCGTGGCAGGCGGCGGAGGAGGCGCGAGCCCTCGACCACCACCCAGTCGCCGACCTGCAGGCGATCGGCGGCGGTTTTGGGTTGAAAGACCACGCCTGCCGGCAGGAGCTCGGCGCGATCGGCGTGGGCGACCGCGACGCGGCCGATGGACTGTTCAGAAGTGAGCGGAAACGGAAGGAGGGCGGCCCAGACAGGGGACCAGCCGAGAGCTTCGAGGTTCAAGAGGGCACCAGGGAGCGGTGCCCGCTGCGATCGCGCGTTCTTGGGCTCTTTAAGCGAGGTTGCCGCGCGAAGGGCGGGCAGGGGAGGGGATGAAGGGCTGCGGGGGAGCGTTGAGCACAGTCATTCCAGCCTCCGGGTTGGGAGCCGCGGGCCTCGCCGCCGACGGGCAGACAGAGGGGGCGCCAACACGCAGGGTCTACGTCGTTGGCGATCCGCCGTCAAGGCCGGATCTGGGGCCATCGCCGCCCCGGGGCCAGCAGGCTACGCAGGCGGCTCTCTCTGGCGAAGAGGCGAACCCCGATGTCCAGCTACGACCACCGTCTGCCCGCTCGGGGGGCCGCGCGCGCCGCCAACCGGCCGAGCCTCCTCGAAGAGGGCGATGAGCAGACCACCCTCGGCAACGCCGCCCTCTCGGCCCGCAGCGCTGTGGGCCAGGAGAACGCCGAAGGCAGCGAGGCCCCCGCCGCCCTCGCAGACGGGCTGCACTTCTTTCCCAGCGAGCATCGACTGGTTTATGTGGTGGGTGGACAGACCCTGCTCTCGGTGGAGGCCCGCGGCGGCCCCGAGGCCGCGCCCACCCACAGCGAAGAAGCGATGCCGCCCGGTCCCACCAACGAGGGGCAGTTCCTCGTCGCCGGCACCGAGGCCTACAACACACCCTCCTGGAGTTGGTCCAAGCTGGACTGGGGCGTGCCGCTGATCGACAAGGGCAGCGACGTTTGGTACCAGTTGCCGAGCGGCAAGTATGGCTCTGTTCAGCGTGACCTCGGGCTCGGTCGGCAGCAGATCCTCGACTACCACCGCCAGCTCTACGGCAGCGCTGAGGTGCCCAAGACCTGGGTCTTCAATGACTTTGGCCCCAAGGCCGTGCGCTACTTTCGCGACAAGAACGGCGATGGCAAGCGCAACGCCGACGAGCCCTTGGAGGGGGAGATGATTCACACCACGCCGAAGAACGAGGCCGAGACGGCCCGCGGCCAGTCGGTGCCCTTGGATGACTCCCACGGCTGCATCCACATCCGGCCGGTCGACCGCGAGAGCCTCGATCAGGTGGGCGCCTTCGCCGCGGGCGTCGCCTTTCGGGTGCACCCGTACAAGGCGCCCCGCCTCAGTTAGGGCGGCCGATCCAGCGGGCGGCCAGCCGCTCCACGGGGGCGGCGGCGGCGCGCAGCTCGGCGTCGAAGGCGCGCACCTCGGGGTCTGGGGTGCGGCTGGCGTAGGCCCGGGCGAAGAGCACCCAACTGGCCAGCTCATAGTGATGCAGGAGGGGGGCGAAGCGGTGCCCGGCGAAGGAGGCCAGGAGGGCGTCGGCCTCCTCCACCCCGGCGCAGGCGACGAGGCCGGAGGCGGCGTCGAAGAGGAGCTGGCGCAGCGACTCAAAGGCGGCGTCGGGGTCGGTGGAGACCTCGTTCATCAAGGCCTCAAAGGCCTCGGGCGACAGGCCGGCGTCCTCTGCGACGGCGGCCATCGCGGGCACCTGGGTCTTTAAGAAGTCGGAGCTGCGCACCCGGCCGATGAGGCGGCCGACGAGGTAGAGGTCGAAGGCGCTGGCGATGGCCTCCCCAAAGAAGAGCACGTCGGCGCTGAGCGGCCGGTCGGCCAGGGCCTTGCGGGCGAGGTGGTGCCAGGCGACGTGGCAGACCACGTCGGCGTCGATCTCCTCGCACTCCAGCACGTCATTGGGCTCGGCGGCGTTCCAGTAGGTGAGGTTCAAGAAGAGCACCCGCTGCCAGCCGCGGCCCTCGGGCGCAATCTTGAAGGCGAAGCCGTCGCGCAGCAGCACATCGCGCAGGGCGGCGTAGAGGGGCACGCTGCGAAAGGCCTTGGCGTCGCGGATCGTGAGCTGGTCGAGGGTGCAGGCGGTGAGCGGCATCTGGGGGCCTATTGCGTGCTCCGGCGCCTGTCCGCCCTCGGTCTTGCTTCTGACAGCGGGCTCAGTTTGCACTTGCGCAAGCCCCCAAACCGGGCCATGACCGGGGCCCGCTCGAAGGGAGCCCGTTCGGATGCGCGCCCAAGCTTTGTTCCTGTTGTTGGGGGTCCTCGTCGCCCTGGTCGCCCAGGCCGCGCCCGACAGCGCCGCGCTGCGCGAGCGCTACCTGCTGGGCGCCGGCGTCCACGTGTACCCCACCGCCGCCGCGGGCAACGCCAAGCGGGGCTTCATTCACCGCGGCCAGGTCGTCGCGGTCGACGGCAAGGTGGCCGGCAAGGGCTGCGCCAAGGGGAGCTGGTACGCCCTGATGGGCGGCGGCTACGCCTGCCTGGAGCGCATCACGCCCTCGGAGCTGAGCCCAGCCCCCCAACCGGTGCTGGTGAATTTCGACGCCCCGCTGCCCGAAGAGTACCGCAACTACGCCAAGACCGGCAAGTGGGAGCGCTCGCCGCCCGACCAGACCATCCCGCTGGTGCCCTTCATCTACGCCAAGAGGTGGCGGGCCTGGCAGGGGCCCTTTTACACGAGCCTGAAGGCCTTTGAGCAGGGCGCCGCCCCGGCCGAAGACCAGATGGAGCCGCACCGCAAATTCCGCTTTGTCGATGTTCGACAGACCAAGAAGGGAGAGGTGCTGGTGCGGCCCGACGGCATGGTGGTGCCGATCAAGAACATGTATGTGTATCCGGTCACCAATTTCAAGGGCCGAGACCTGGAGCTGAGCCCCCTGCCCGAAGGGCGCATCCCGGCCTGGGTGGGCGGCTATGACGGTGCGCCGCTTTATACAGACCCCGACGCCAAGTCGACGGTGTTGGCGACGCTGGAGTACCACACGGTCCTGGAGCTCGATCCCACCCCCGGCGACGCCGCTGGGCGCTTTTGGAAGGTGCTCAACCTCGACACCATTGGCTATGTCGACCTGCAGAAGGGCGCCCGGCGCTACGCACCCCAGCCGCGCAACCCGGAGATCAGCGTTGAAGAGGAGTGGATTGACATCGACGTCGATCAACAGATGTTGACCCTCTACCGGGGTGACACGCCGATCTACATCACGATGGTCTCCACCGGAAAGGTCGGCTACGGCACGCCGCTCGGCATCTTCCGCATCTCCGACAAGATGGCCTGGACCGACATGCAGAGCCGCGACGACGCCGAAGAGGACGACGTCTACTGGGTCGAAGGCGTGCCTTGGACCATGCACTTCGCCTTTCGCTACGCCCTTCACGCCTCGTGGTGGCACTGGGGCTACGGCAACAAGGCCAGCCATGGCTGCGTGAACCTCTCTCCCCTCGACGCCCGTGAGATCTTCGACCGTTCACGCCCGGCCCTGCCCCCCGGCTGGCACACCGTCTACGAGATGGAGCAGGATCTGGGCACCACCATCCGCATTCGCTACGGCGCCGAGCCGGTGCGCGATCGGCGCGGCGCCTGGGATGCCCGCTGGAAGGGCAGGTGGGCCAGCGTCGACCCCAACCCGCCCAAGCCAAAGGCCAAGCCCCTCGAAGAGGCGTCGCCGAGCGGCGGGTAGTCGCGAAGTGGCGTTCGAGGGGCAGGGTGGTCTGGGTGGGTAGAGAATCCTCGTGAACAGGGCAGGGCGCGCTGCGCATTCCCCTTTTCACCGGTTCGTTGACGGTCGGGCGCGGCGAATTGTAGCGGCTCGATGGATGAACCGCGCTCTTCTGCAAGGCGAGCGGGGCGGCGACGGGCAAGGGGGGCCGTGGAGTTGGGCGGGCGGCGAACCGGGTCGCCTGCTCAAAAACCTCGCCCGGCGCGGTCTGGTATGCGCGATCGGAGAGGTTGGTGCGAGCGTTTAATGGGCCGGCGCCGAGCGGAAATTAGCGGCGGCGGGCCACCAGCACATTGGGCACCGGGTAGGCGGTGGTGTTTGTGTCGGATTCGAAGAAGCCCGTCTCGTAGCTGCCCACGTTGCATCGGGGTGCCCCACCCTCGCGCAGACAGAGGGTGGCCTCGGGGCCGCCTTCGCCGTAGTGCAGGGCCACCAGCGACAGGGGGAGGGCCAGCAGGGCCTCGGTGAGGTCTCGCATGGCGTAGGGCGCCCGCACATGGATGAAGAGGGCCTTGCCTTCGGCATCCTGGCCCACCAGGGCGGCGCTCCAGCGGCGGGGCTGCGGGGCCCAGGTGGGGGCTCCTTCACAGTCGAGCATCCGAATGGACTGGGCCAGCAGGCCAAAGTCGGCGGTGGACGGATCGGCAGCGCAGTCGCGGACGATCCAGAAGGGGGCCAGCCCAGGGTGGCGCGGCTGGCCCAGCAGCCAGGAGCGCTGGTCTTCTGCCGCGGTGGCCTGGTTGACGTGCCCGCCGGCCTGCAGGGCGCCCTCGGCGCTGCGGTAGTCCTCGCGGTACATGCTGGGGTTGATCAGCGCCACCACGGCGGGATCGGCGGCCATCCACCGGGCCGGTGCGCCCTTCGATGCCCAGCGCAGAGGCCATTTGAAGGCCGATCTCCAGCACATTGGGATCGATGCGCAGCACCTTGGCCTCGCCGGGGGCTCCGAGGTGACTCGGTCTGTTCAGCGGGAACAGCGCCCGCTCCACCCCTGGCTCGAGGCGGGTGAAGGCCGAGGGCGGCGCCACGACCGGCGGGGGCGGCGGATCGGCGCATCCCAGCAGCAGGAGCAGCACCTATCCCCCCGCCGCAGCGACGATCTGGCGGGCGGCCTGCTGGGGGTCCAAGGGGCTGCCGTCGGCCTCGACATGAGACAGTCGCCAGTCGCAGCCCTCGCGCCAGCGGCTGCAGCCCCAGGCGGCGCGGCCCGAGAGTACCTGACCGGTCTTGCATTGGGGACAGGGCAGCCCGTCGGGGGTGAGGGGCGCCGCGGCGGGCCGGCGGGTGCCGCTCTCGGGAAAGTCAAAGACCACCTTGTGCTCTCCATCGAAGCGCAGGCCGGCCTCAAAGGGCTTGCCCGCCTTGCTCTTGAAGCCCTTCATGGGTGGGGTCTTGCCCTCTTTGAGCAGGGTCTTGACCATGCGGGCCGAGACCTCGCGCTTGGCGATGGTGCCCCAGATGACGAAGTCGCAGGTGCCCTCGCAGGCGTAGCGCCCCTTGCGAGCCTTCACCGGCTGGCCACACTTGGGGCAGGGCCCGAGAGAGGGGCCCTCGGCGGCGCTGCGCTCGGGGGCGGGCGGGGTGGCGCCGCGCATCTCGTCGACCATGCCGATCAGTCGACTGTTTACATCGGCCATGAAGGCGAGGCGAGACTCCTTGCCCTCGGCGATCTGCGAGAGGCGGGCCTCCCAGCGGCCTGTGAGCTCGGGGCTCTTCAGCTCCAGCACCGGCAAGGCCTCGATCAGCGAGACGCCGCGAACCGTGGCGTGCAGCTCCTTGCCCTGGCGCTCGATGAACCCGCGCTTGAGCAGGGTCTCGATCACTGCGGCGCGGGTGGCCGGCGTGCCGAGCCCGCCGCTGCGCAGAGCCCGCTTGAGCTCGTCGTCTTGCAGGGCCTTGCCGGCGGTCTCCATCTGATACAGGAGGCTCGCGTCGGAGTGGGGACGGGGCGGTCGGGTGGCGCCGGCGATCGCGCTGGGGTCTTGAACAGAGACCACCGCCCCGAGCGGCAGCAGCGGCAGCTCGCGATCTTTGCTGGCGCCCGGGGGATCGATGGCCTGCCAGCCGCGGTCGCGACAGACCCGGCCGCGGGCCCGCAGGCGGGGAGGGGAGGGGAGGGTGGGCGGCGCCGCGGCGGCCACCTCGGCCACCAGGGTGGTCAGATCGAAGATGGCGTCGTCGGAGAGCACTGCCAGCAGCCGGCGGGCGACCAGATCGTAAATGCGCTTCTGCTCGACGCTGAGGTGATCGCCGCGCACCTCGGCCCCCGTGGGCAGGATGGCGTGGTGGTCGCCCACCTCTTCGGCGTTGACCACCCGCTTGCCGGGGCGGATGGGCTTGCTCAAGATGGCTGTGGCAGCGGCCTTGTAGGGGGCGATGGCCGAGAGCGACTCGACGATGCGCGGCAGCTCGGGCACCTGATCGGCGGTGATGAAGCGGGCGTCGGTTCGCGGATAGGTGATCAGCTTGGCTTCGTAGAGCGACTGGGCCAGCTCGAGGGTCTTGTCGGCGGACAGACCGTACCGCTGGTTCGCCCGGCGCTGTAAGCTGGTCAGATCGTAGAGCAGCGGCGGCTTCTCGCGCTTCTCCTTGCGCTGCGACTCGATGATCTTGGCGGCGGCGCCGGCGAGGCGTTGACAGAGGGCCTGGGCCAGGGCCTCGCTGGGCAGGCGCTCGATCGGCAGGGCCTCTTCGTCGCCCTCGGGCGGAGACTCACCGGTCTGGGCAGGCGGTGCTCCTTCTGTGTCGGTGTGGCGAAACCAGCGGGCCCGCACCGCCCCGCCCTCGGCCACCAGCTCGGCCTCGACCCGCCAGTAGGGCTCGGGCACGAAGGCGGCGATCTCGGCGTCGCGGCCGACGATCATGGCCAGCGTGGGCGTCTGGACGCGGCCCACGCTCAAGAGCTGGTCGCCGCCGGCGCTGCGGGCGAGGCAGGTCATCGCCCGGGTGGCGTTGAGCCCCACCAGCCAGTCGGCCTCCGACCGGCTGCGGGCGGCGTCGGCCAGGGCGTCGTAGGCGCGGGCCGGCTTGCGGATCGACCAGGCCGCCTTGATGGCCGCGTCGGTGAGCGAGGCCACCCAAAGGCGACTGACCGGCGCCCGGGCCTTGGCCAGCTCGTAGACATAGCGAAAGATCAGCTCGCCCTCTCGCCCCGCGTCGCATCCGTTTACGATCTCGGAGATGCCCTTGTCTTTGAGCAGCTTGTTGAGCACCGCCCAGTGCTCCTTGGCGTCTTCGCGCACCTGGAGGGCGAACTGTTCAGGAACCATCGGCAAGGCGTCGAGGCTCCAGCGCTTCCACTCCGGCTTGTAGTGCTGGGGCTCGACGAGCTCACACATATGGCCAAAGCACCAGGTGATGCGCAGGCCCTCGCCTTCGAGGTAGCCCTCGTGGCGCTTATTGGCGCCCAGCACCTTGCCCAGATCGCGGGCGACCGAGGGCTTTTCAGTGACGACGAGCAGCATGGGGCTCCGAGGGGCGCGGCAGGGGGGCGTCGGGGTCCAGGCCCAGGCGGTGCGCGAGGTAGACGGTGACGAGCGTGATCAGCTCGTCGAGGATGCGGGCGCGGTGGTCTTCATCGCCCATCAGCGACAGTCCTTGAAGGTGACTCAGCACCGACACGGTGACCTGCGTGACGGCGACCTGCTCTGCGGCCGGGCGATCGGGGGCCAGGGCGGCCTGCATGGCGCCGACGATCTGGGCCATGTCGCCCTGCTGCCGGGCCGCCTGCTCGCGCAGCGCTTCGTTGCGGGGCAGCTCGTCCATCAGCACCCGAAAGCCCGGGTGGGCCACCAGGAAGGCGTTGAATGCGCGCGCCCCGCGCCCCACCATCGCGCGCAGGCTCATCCCCGCGGGATCCTCGCCCGTCAGCGCCTCGGCCAGCGCCCGCATGCGGGCGTCGTAGCTGTCGGCGATCGCCAGCAGGATGGACTGCTTGTCGGGGAAGAAGCGGTACAAGGCGCCGATCGACCCCCCGGCCTCGGCCGCGATGTGGTTGGTAGTGGCCTCGGCGTAGCCGCGGGCGGCGAAGACCCGCTCGGCGGCGTCGAGCAGGGACTCCACGCGGGCGCGGCTGCGGTCCTGGCGGGGGGTTCGGCGGGGCTCGGTCATGGCGGGGCCGCTTAGCCGGGTGGGTGGGGGCTTGACGAGGGTCCTAAAACGTGAGTAAATGCTCTCGTTCGTTGGAGCCACCATGACCACCGCGCCGCCGCCCGCCCTGCCGGGCTCCTTCTTCACCGGCAACCTGCTGGAATTCCAGGCCGACCCCCTGGCCTTCGCCGAGCGCGCCGCCCGCGAGTGCGGCGACGTGGCCCGCTTTCGCTTCTTGATGCTCGACGCCTGGCAGGTGATCCACCCCGACGACGTGCGCACCGTCTTCGTCGACCCCGAGGGGGCGCTTACCAAGGGCATGGCCCTGGAGGGCTTTCGCCCGCTGGTGGGCCAGGGCACCTTCCTGGCCGAGGGCGCGGCCCACAAGCGCCAGCGTCGCCTGCTCCAGCCGGCCTTCTTGCGCCCGCGGGTGGTGGCGATGGAGGAGCCGATGGTGGCGGCCGTTCGCGAGGGCTCCGCGTCCTGGCAGGATGGGCAGACCCTCGACGCCGCCGCGGCGCTGACCGAGATGACCCTGACCATCGCGGCGCGCACGCTCTTTGGCAGCGAGATCGCGCCGGCAGAGGTGTCGACGGTGGCCCAGGCCATGGCCGCCTTCGCCCGCTGGTACCACCAGAGCATCCACCCCCTCGGCCCCCTGCTCCAGCTCCTGCCCACCACCGCCTCGCGGGACTTCAAGGCCGCCAAGGCCGGCCTCGACGCCGTGGTCACCCGGGCCATCGAGGCCCGGCGCGCGGCCGGCGGGGAGGGGGGCGACATCCTCAGTCGCCTCGTGGCGGCCCGCGACGAAGAGGGAGATGGCCAGGGCCTCACCGACGCACTGCTGCACGATGAGGCGGTGGGGCTGCTGGTCGCCGGCCACGAGACCACGGCGGCGGCGCTCTCCTGGGCGATCTGGCTGTTGGCCCAGCACCCGACGGTCGGCGAGGCCCTGGCCGAGGAGGTGGATCGCGTGCTGGGCGGGCGGCCCGCGACGGCGTCGGATGTGGCCCATCTGCCTGTGGCCGAGGGCGTCTTCGCCGAGGCCCTGCGCCTCTACCCGCCGGCGCCGGGCATGCCGAGACAGACCCACAAGCCGATGGCCCTTGGGCGCTACACGGTGCCCAAGGGTTCGATTGTGATGGTCAGCGCCTGGTGCTCCCATCGTGACCCGCGCTGGTGGCCGGATCCGCTTGAATTCCAGCCGGGTCGCTGGCAGCCGGAGGTGCGGGCCTCCCGGCCGAAGTACGCGTTCTATCCCTTTGGGGGTGGGAGCCGGGTCTGTGTGGGAGAGCAGATGGCCTGGCAGGAGGGCGTGCTGGTGCTGGCGACCTTGGCGCAGGGCTGGCGCTTTTCGCCGGCGCCGGGGGCCGTGGTGGTGACCGAGGCGCTGTTTACGGTGCGGCCGAAAGGTGGGGCGCCGGTGGTGGTCTCGAGGCGGTGAGGGGAGGGGGGATGAAGGCCCCATGCGGGTGACAACCGGTTCGTGAGGACCGGCCCCCAACGGGTCGCCTGCGTCGCGCGCAGGGGCAGGCCCGGTCGATCAGGGGTGCTGCGCCACCCACCAGAGCCCCGCGACGTATCCGCCGCACAACAGCAGGCAGAGGCCCAGGAAGCCCAGCGCACCGACCAGCAGCGTTGCTCCCGCCGCTCGCATCAGCATGTCCATGCTCGGCCTGCGGTTGGCGGGCAGCAGGACCACCCGGGTGCTCGCCGCCCAGTCATGCAAGGGCTGTCGGGGCGGGATCATCTTCACCAGCGTGAAGATCGCCATCGGCGTGGCCAGGGGAAACAGACAGCCAAACATCACAAAGAGCGCCATCTCGCGAATCAGGTGGGCCTTGAGCCGGCCCACCGATCCGAGCGCCTCGCCCTTGTCGGACTGGATCTGCAGCCCCATGAGCATCTTGCCGATCGACTGTCCGCGGGCGACGACCAAGATGCCTTGCACCCCCCAGACGAGGAGATGAATCGCCCCAGCGATGCCCCTGGCGAGGCGCTCGGGGAACTCGGTCCGAAAGAAGGCGTAGTGGAGGATAAAGGCGATGAGCGACGGGCCGACCACCACGACGCTGCGAAGGAGGCCGTCCAGCAGGGTCGCCACCACGCGCCGCCCGAGGGGGGCCTGCTCCAGGGTGTCGGGGTCGATATCGGGCAGCGCAAAGGGGAGTGCAGGCGTTGGGTTTGTGTGCATGGTCCGTCCGGGCGGCAAAGATTCCATTAGCCCCCCCCCTAATACCGGCGGCTCCCGGGTCCGTCAAGTCGTGGTTTTGCGACGACCCAAAAAGCAAGAGCGCCTGGGGAGCTCCCCGAGGCGCTGTCCTCGATCACCCTGACGCTCGCGGCCCGCGCGCAGGTTGGCAGCGAGAGCGCCCTGGCCGTGGGCGCCTCGTGGCGGTCCGCGATGAAGCGAGCGAAGCCCTCAGGGGGTGGTGCCCGAACCGCTGCGTACGGTGCGGCCGAAGGGTGGGGCGCCGGTAGTGTCGAGGCGCTGACCCTTCAGCCGGGTGCGACAGGCCCTACAGGCAGGTGAAGGTCACTTCAGGGTCGGCGATGAGCGGATCGTAGGCGTACTCGACATGGTAGTCGAATTCACCCCCCACCACATCCGCCTCAATCACGCCGTCCAGCGCCCCGTGCACGTCGCCGTAGTCGATGTTCCAGCGCGTGGTCACCAGGGACTGGCTGGTGTCGTCGCGGGTGGCGGTGGCGTCGTCGGTCATCTCCATGGCGCTGGTGTTGGAGAAGAGGGTGTCGATCAGGGTCTCGCCCCCATTGTTCACCTTGTAGGTGACCACGGCGTTGTCGCGCACATCGTCGATGTAGATGACGCTCTTGAGGCGCAAGCGGCCGAAGGTGTCGCCCAAGGCGGTGAGGTCGGCCGGCGAGAGGCGCAGGGGGCTCTCGGGGGCCTCGCCGCGGCCAAGGAGGGCGACCAGGGGGCCCGGCTCGGTGAAGGAGACGATGAGATCGGCGCCCTCAAGGACCGCGTCGGCGCCCACCAGGAAGTGCTCGGCGTCGAAGATGTTGCCGGGCACCTTGTCGCCCACGGCGCCGCCGGGGGTGTCGTTGGTGTACTTGAGGCTGATCTCCATCACCACGCCTTCGCCGTTCACGACGTAGGTGCCATCTTCGTAGGTGAAGGCGCCGGGCTTGCCGCCGCCGCCCGTGAAGAGCTCGTCGGCGGAGTCGACCACCGCCCGGATGAGCGTAAAGGTGAGGGAGCCGCAGGTGATCATCTCATGGACGCTGGCCTCAAAGTCCCAGGCGATGAGCGTGTTGTCGCTGAGGTCGGAGCCCTTCTCCTGGCATTCGTCGAGCTCGTAGGTGGCCTCCTTCTCCTCGGTGCCCGAGCAGGCGAGGGTGGAGAGGGCGATCAGGGCCAGGACCCCGACGAGACGGGCGCCGGGCAGGCGAGGAGGGGCGGTCGTGGGGCAAGAGTCCAAAAAACACCTCGTGAAGAGCGTGGTCCAGCCTACCGGCCTGGGTTGGCCCAGCCCATGGCAATCGGCAAGATTGGTCGATTCATGACGGAAATGTGCAGGTGCTGCGGGCATCTTACACTTTGGGGCAGCGGAGATGGAGTTGTTTTGAAAGCTTGGTGATCCACCGCCCGCCGCTGGGCGTAAGATGTCGGAGGGATCCCGATCCCTCCGGTCAGGCCGGGGCTCCTCGCCCTCGAACCTGCCGCCCCCCTTTCCGCAGCTTCCTTGAGCTCTGGAGAATTCTTGCGCACCTTCCCGATCACTTCCTGGATGGCCATCGCGGCCCTCTGCTCGTCTATCGCCTGCTCCGGCGACAAGGGTGACACCGGCTCGACGGAGTCCGACGCCGACGCCGATGCGGACGCCGACAGCGACGCCGATGCCGACGCCGACGCCGATGCCGACGCGGACGCCGATTCGGACGCCGACGCCGACGCCGACCCCGACTGCACCCCCGACGTCTGCGCCACCTACGGCGCGGCCGTGACGCTG
>Ga0164294_10000642_pt1 | contig 33303 bp, 29 predicted proteins | sample GEODES005metaG_FD_111479 | JGI IMG/M metagenome (GOLD analysis project Ga0164294, IMG submission 111479) | Oligotrophic lake water microbial communities from Sparkling Lake, Wisconsin, USA - GEODES005 metaG | ecosystem: Environmental > Aquatic > Freshwater > Lake | place: USA: Sparkling Lake... | reverse complement strand
TGCTCTTTTGACTCATGATTCCAGATATCGTTTGCATCTGGGTGTCATTCTTTCTGGCGCAACGACCTTCTTCAGCTCCTTTTTTGCTGGCCCTCCGGTGTCATTCTACTTGGCGCAATGCGGGGTCGAATTTTGGCGAAAATCAATTCTTGCCAAGTCATTTTTCAGTAGCTAAAGACATGGCGTTCATTTTGCAAATTCGCAAATGAGCGCACTTTGTCCGGTCTTTTACGCCATGGTCTCGGGAAGTGTTGAATGTGATGGCGTGATACGAATAGACAAAAATGGACATCTACGTGGGCAACTTGCCCTACTCCGCTACTGAAGAAGACGTTACAGGACTCTTCGCCGCATATGGACCCGTTGAACGGGTTAAAATCATCACCGACCGTGAAACGGGCCGATCCAAGGGATTCGCATTCGTGACACTCGGCGATCAGAGTCAACTGAATGCCTCAATCGAGGCGCTCAATGGCTACGACTATCAGGGCCGTGCGCTTCGCGTGAATGCCTCTGAGCCGAAAGAAGCACGTCCCGGTGGTTTCCGTCCGAGTGGCGGCGGCGGCGGTGGCGGCGGCTATGGCGGTGAACGTCGTGGCGGTGGCGGCGGTGGCGGCGGTGGCGGCTATGGCGGTGAACGTCGTGGCGGTGGCGGTGGCGGCTACGGTGGTGGTGATCGTCGCGGTGGCGGCGGTGGCTACAAGGGCGGTGGCGGCGGCTACAAAGGCGGCGGCGGTGGTGGCGGTTGGGATTAATCCTTAGCCATCTTCCAAAACGTTTTGATTTCAAGCGACCAGTCTTTGTGATCAAAGGCTGGTCGTTTTTTGTTTCAAGTCACTGCGAACTACTCTGGAAGCGTCCCGAGGTGAGAATTGCCCGTGCCTCGCCCACGAGGAAAAGGGAGCCAGCCACGAGGATCTTATCGCTATGCAGTGTTGCGGCAGCGATGGCGTCCTTTAGGCAGCTGAATGTTTCATATGGAGGGGCATCCGCCGGCAGGGAGCGAGCGAGCTCATCGACCCCGCAAGCTCGCGGAGTGTTGATAGGGCAAAGAAAAAGGGTGGATGCGAGTGGAGCGAGAATCGCAAGGATACTTGGAATATCCTTGCCCTCCACCGCGCTGAAAACGAGTGCGGCCTTCTCGCCGGGAAAAGTCGATTCCCAGGTGGCTCGCAGGGCCTCTGCGGATTGGGGATTGTGAGCGCCGTCGAGCACGATGTTCGGCTGGATCCTTTCAAATCTCCCCGGCCATTTCACATGGCTGAGACCGTATCGGACGCTGTCTGAGCTAAGAGCAATCCCGGCGCGATGAAGCGCTGCAACGGCGAGTGCGGCATTCCAAATCTGATGATCTCCAGCCAGTGCCATGGGATAACCGAGCAGAGGTTCTGTGAGAAACTCCAAAGGCGACCGGCTTTCGTTGGCTTCTTGTTCCAATACACGCTGCACGGATTTTGCTTGGGGTGCTGAAATTACAGGTTTCCCGCAGACGAAGATTCCGGCCTTCTCCTTGGCAATTTCCTCCAATGAGTTTCCCAGCCATTGCATGTGGTCTAGGCCGATCGGTGTGATCACGCAGACGTCAGCGGGCACGGCGGTCGTGGCATCCAACCTGCCGCCCATGCCGGTTTCCAAAATGATGATTTCGCACTCCCGCATGCGGAACCAACGCATCGCTAGAACCATGGTGATTTCAAAAAACGTCGGATGGTGCTCCATCGATTCGCACAGGGTGCGCAATTCGGTTAGCATCGCAGCGCATGGTTCTTCCGGGATCTCTTCGCCGCTTACTTTGATGCGTTCGCGGTAGTCGATGAGGTGTGGCGAGGTGAATAGCCCGCAGCGTTGGCCACAGGCACGTGCGATGCTGTCGATCATCGCGCAGGTACTGCCTTTGCCATTGGTGCCGGCCACATGGATCACCTTCACCCCGTGGGATGGGTAGGCGAGAAACTCTTTGAGAAGTTGGCGGGAGCCATCGAGGCCCAGCTTAATGCCGAACATCTGGGTGGAAAATAGCCAATCCAATGCTTTTGGGTAGTCCATGGTCTGCCCCCATCCATCACTCGGATTTGCGATTCTGCCAAGCTGTGATTTTGCCAAGGGTGGATGAAATGCGTTTGGCCGAAGGCTCGGGAGGTCGGGCAAGGAGGCGGATGTCGGTATTCTGGATGCATTGTGGCTTGCTTGAAACGGCGTTTAGCGATCAAATCCGGAGCGCCGCTTGCCGGATCTTTCAATCATCATGTCCAGTCCTCAGTCCTCACCCCGTGTCGTTATTGGCGGCACCATTGCAATCGATCACGTCAAAACTCCGGATGCGGAGGCAAGCAACCTCTTGGGTGGGTCTGCGGCCTACGCAGCACTTGCGGCATCCTTTTTCAGTCGTCCTATCGACCTTGTGGGGATCATCGGTCATGATTTCCCGCAAGAGCATCTCGACATGTTGGAGGGTAGGGGCGTCACGCTGGATGGGGTGGAACGTTCTGAAAGCGAGTCCTTCACTTGGGCAGGTGAGTATCACGCCAACATGAACGAGCGCACGACCCACCATGTGGGACTCAATGTATTAGAGAGTTGGAAGGTCAAGGTTCCTGCGGCCTCTGCAGAATCTCCGATCGTGGTGTTGGCTAACATGTCTCCGGATAACCAGCTTGAAATGCTCGACCAGTGCGGTGTTGGCGGTTCTGATGCTGCGGAGGGTCATGGCTTTGTGATTGCTGACACGATGGATCTCTGGATCGACATTGCCAATGAGCGTCTCCATCAGGTTTTACCACGACTCGATTTGTTTGTATTGAATGAAGGGGAAGCTCGCACGCTTGCGGGCACATCGAATCTAGTGAAAGCTGGAAAGATTCTGCTAGAAAAAGGGCCGCGCCATGTGGTGGTCAAGCTGGGCGAGTTTGGAGCCATGTTGTTTTCCAAAAATGGTGAAATCTTCCGCTGCTCTGCCTATCCGTTAGATGCTGTGGCCGATCCGACGGGTGCCGGTGACACGTTCTTGGGTGGGATGGCTGGTTATTTGGCGTCGCAAGGTCATCCACCGTATGAGACGCCTGCGTTGCGCCAGGCGATCATTCATGGATCGATGTTAGCATCTTTCACTTGCGAAGCATTTTCGACCCGTCGGATGGAGACTCTGGATGCGAATGAGTTGCAGGCACGGATCGAGAATTTTCGGGCCACGACGCATTGGTGATTTTGGAGAGGCGAGAGGCTAACGTTTCTCGATTGCGACGAGGGTGATGTCGTCCATTTGTGGGCCGTCTCCAGTGAACTGAGCGAGTTCTTCCTGCATTCGACTGAGAATGGCCTCCGCACCGAGTGGGGCTGCCATTCTGAACGATTCGCACATCCGCTCCATCCCAAATTCCTCTTCTTCCTTGTCGATGGCTTCCTTAACGCCGTCCGTGTAGAACAGCACGCAGTCGCCGGTTTTCAGTGCGACTTCCTGGTCTCGGGTGACGCGTTCGAACACGGAGCCACTATCGATGCCGAGCGCGAGGCCAGGTGATCTGAGGAGTTCGACTTTACCGGTTTCTCGCCGGAAGAGCAATGCGGGTTCATGGCCTGCCCGTGAGAGGGTGAGCGTGTCGTTTGCTGTGTTGAGGATGCCGTAGGACATGCTGATGAACATGTCTTCGCGAATGTCTGGGAAGAGCTGCCGGTTGACTGCGGCCATGACACTGGAGGGGGATGCATCACTTGAGGCAAAGGATCGGAGCGAGCTTCGGCACATCGCCATCAACAAGCCAGCCGGAACGCCCTTGCCTGAGACGTCTGCTATGGCAACGCCGAATTTTTGGTCGCCTAGGTCGATGTAGTCATAATAGTCGCCGCTGATGATGCGCGCGGGGACGTTGGTTCCACTGATTTTAAATCCATGGATCAGAGGATCTTCTTGGGGAAGCAAGACGCGTTGGACTTCGCGTGCGTTGTTGAGTTCGCCTTCGATGGCGCGTTTTTCGTGAGCTTCTCGGTGGATGCGAGCATTGCCGATGGCAAATGACGACTGTTCGGCGATCGAGCGAAAGACTGCGAAGTCGTTGTTCGTGAAATTTCCATCGGTGTGGCGGCGTGCGACCACAAGGACGCCCATGTCTTTGTTCGCATGGCGAAGGGGAGATACGAGTGCGGAAACATCGTCGGTGTAGCCGATGAAGGCATCGCGAAATGCCGGGTGGTTCTTGATGTCTGGCACATGGATCGGTTCCCCCACGCTCAGGCAGTGGCCAAGGATCCCTTCATCGATCGAGAGTCGGGACAAGCGAAGGTGGCTCTCGAGCGCGCGTGGATCCCGTTTGGCGCGGTTGCGGATTTCCATTGGGATGCCGATCAAGGGTGGGCATTCGTCCGAGATGTAAGCTGGGTTGAGGAAATTACCATCGGCATTGACGAAATAAATCGCTCCGCCGCGAGCGCTGACGACTTTATCCACACCTTCCACGATGATGCGTGAGATCACCGAGGGTTCGGGTTCATTTTCGATTGCTAGCCCCAAGTCATGGAGGAAGGCAAACATCCGTTGTTCGCCGCGTTCGAGGTCGCCGAATCGTTGGCGGATTTTTTGGGCCTTGCGCCGTTGGTTTTGCAAGGCGAGCGACAAAGCAAAGATTAGCAACGTAAAGGCAGTGAATAAAATGGCGGTGGGATCTTGCATCGTCGGAAGTCAGTGAGTCAGATGCATGATCGCGCGGCGGATCATTTGTTTGGTGATTCTGGTTTCTCTGCTAGCTCGGATTCTAACAACGTGACGACATTTGCAAAAGCGCGGGTATTTTTCTCGTTGGTTTTTGAGAGAATTTGGTGCGCATCAAGCACGTGTCGGGTTTGTTGAAATTGGGTTGGTGGTGGGAGAGGATCAAGCCGAGTGAGATTGGTTCGAATCGAATTGACGGTCTGCAACCACTTTGCCTCCGGCGGGTCGATTTCCATGAGGAAGTCTAGCCCCAAGTCTTCGAGTGAGCGGCGGTTGCGATCGCCAGCGTCCGCGACTTGGATGCCGCTTTCTGCTTGCGTTGGCAAGCGGCCTGCTAGACCGGCAAGAGTTCCCATGAAAGTAGAATCCATCCCAATGCATGCTCCCAGATCGAATACGATTCGTTTTTCCCCCGCAGCGATACGTCCCATGCCAAATTCCTTGATGGCAGGACTGTTCATAAACGATCCCTTCCCTTCACAACGAATCCAAGTGAATTCCTCGAAGATTCCGACAAAAATGGGGCATTGCGCGCTCACAGGTGAAAGAGCCGTCAATTGTACGGCAAGTGCTCCACGAGTATAAAATCGCAGAGCACTTAGGTCAACCATCCATCGAAAAATTCATTAAGTCAGCGCCAAAGATACGACTTTTGGGTGGAAATCAATCGGTTGCCGCGTTGGAGTGTCGCCTTCCATGCGAGAACTTTGCCGTTCTTGGAATAATTTTCGCCAATGATGGAAAATTCTGCGGTACCGCTGGCATCCGAGGAGGGAAACTTGCGAGTGATTTTTTTGATTTCGCTTGCGGTGGCTCCTTGCTGGAATTCGAAGGTTAGTTCGACCTCGCCGGTGTCCTTTCCAGCGGCATCGTTCCAGTACATCGAGTAGTAAGATCCCAGTCGGTTCTGGCGTTCGGCCATGCTCACCGCTCCGTGCAAACGCCGCTGCTTCTCCATCGCAACCATCGGTTCATCCGTGATCAGCGTGTTTTGGTCGAGAAGTTGGAATTGCTGGACGGTGAGTGCCTGGTGAGGTCCGGAGCATCCAGCCAAAAGCCCGATTGCGAAAAGACTGAAATAACGAATCACGCCATGAGTTAAGGCGGATGGCGCTACCAATTCAAGAAGCAAGAATTTGGATAGAAGGTGGGTACGGGTGTGGGCGGAATCACTGGGTCGGTGCCGTGACAGGCGGCACAGGTGCCCCAGTTTTTTGGGCGCTCGGGTTTGCAGTGGTGGGGGTCGCGTTGTTTGGAGGTTGTTCGGATGGGTCGATGACTGGCAGAGGTTCGCCATTGCCGTTGCCATTGGTTGGCAGTGGTGGATATCCGGGGGTGATGGTTTCAGGGGGCTGCGGCGCAGAGTTTGGATTGAACAACATAACCGCTGGAACGTACCCGATTTCGCCACTGTCGAGTTCGACCTTCGCGTTCGCTGAATCGCTGGAGATCACCTTCATTGAAGTTCCTTGCCTGAGAAGCTTGTCGGCGGTGGTGCTGCTGTCGGGGTTGGTTTTGAAAAATGCGGTGTTGTCCACGGCCGCTTGCACGAATTGACCTGCAGAAAAACCTTTAGCCTGGGTGATGGCTGGGCGTCTGTAGTTGCCGGGCTGTTCTAGTGGGTTGAAGCTTTCGTCATCGGTTCGGATAGGCGAAGTGCTGCATCCAACAAGGGCAAGCAAGAACGGACCGACAAAAGGTAACAGGAATTTCATAGGGTTCCTCATCCTTGTCAGAATCTGACAAATGGGTCAACGGTATTTCAATAGGTTCCTCAAAATCGGACGTGGGCTCAAAGCGTGTGGCCCATGCGCGTTCGTTTGGTTTCGAGGTATTTTTCGTTGTGAGGGTTTGAGGGTTGGCGGATGGGCAGTTGCTCGACGATTTCAAGCCCGTAGCCTTCCAGGCCGATGACTTTCTTCGGGTTGTTCGTGAGTAAGCGCATTTTGCGGACGCCAAGATCGTAGAGGATTTGGGCTCCCATGCCGTAGTCGCGAAGATCCGAGCTGAATCCAAGTTTTTCATTCGCCTCGATCGTGTCTAGGCCTTCTTCCTGGAGTTTGTAGGCGTGGATTTTTGCGGGCAGGCCGATACCGCGCCCTTCTTGTCGGAGGTAGAGGAGGATACCACCTTCAATTGAGATGCGTTCAAGAGCCGCCGAAAGTTGGCCGCCACAGTCGCAGCGCTGCGACTGGAAAACATCGCCAGTTAAGCATTCCGAGTGAACTCGGACGAGCATCGGCCTGTCCGGGTCGATCGGCCCTTTCGTCAATGCGAGGTGGTGGCTCGCATCGGTGGACATCCGGTAAAGATGGCAATCAAACTCGCCGAAATCCGTGGGCATTTTGATCGTTTGTTCGCGGGCGACGAGTTTCTCTGAGCGCCGGCGATATTCGATCAATTGGGCAATGGTGCATGCTTTGAGGTTGTGATGCTTTTGATAGTCTCCGAGTTGGCCGACCCGAGCCATCGTGCCGTCGTCGTTCATGATTTCGCAAATCACCGCAGCTCTTGGCAGGCCAGCAAGACCTGCGAGGTCGAGTGCTGCCTCGGTATGACCAGCGCGCCGAAGCACGCCATCTTGCACACCTTGCAGAGGGAAAATGTGGCCTGGTTGCACAAAGTCATCGGCTGTGGCTTGGGGGTCTGCTAGCAACTGAATCGCGAGCGCCCGGTCGGCTGCCGAAATTCCAGTGGTCACGCCCTTGGCGGCATCGACACTTACTGTGAATGCAGTTTGATGTCCCTCGCGATTTCGGCGGGCCATCTGTTGCAAGTCGAGTTCCTCCGCGCGCGCGGCACTGATGGGTGCACAGATGAGACCGCGAGCGTAAACCGCCATGAAGTTGACCATTTCTGGGGTGCAAAGAGATGCCGCCCCGACCAGGTCGGCTTCGTTTTCTCGCGATGGGTCATCAGAAACAATCACCAACCGGCCGGCGGCGAGTTCGGTGATAATCTCCGGAATGCTACTGAATTGGAGAAAGGTGTCAGACATGGATTGGTGATAAAAAGGTGCGAAGAGGAGAGGTTCAATTGAGGGTCGGGTCTTCAGGTGAAATGGCAAGGATGCGGTGCAGCGGCGAAACCTCACGCATCAAGTTTGCCCAAAGACTGAGGTCATGATTGTATCCGAGCAGCTCGGCCGATGGTGGGACCGTGACCCAAGAATTTCTCTGCAGTTCATGCTCCAGTTGTCCCGCGGTCCAACCCGAATGACCGATAAAGGCACGGACCACTCGGCCAGAGCGGTGCGCGTGATCGATTGCGTCATCGACCGAAAGCCGGAGTGCCCACCGAAGGCCGTGATGTTGATGCCACCAGAACGAGGAAAATGTCAGCTGGTCGTGCCCAACGGGGCCACCATCAAACACCTCAAGCTTTTGCAACGGGGTGAATTCCCCCCCCTCCAGGAAATCGCCGACTGATTTGCCGAGAGGGTGATTAAAAATGAGGCCAAACGCGCCCTGGTCTACGGCATGCTCAGCGACGAGGACCACGGACCGGTGGAAGCAACTGCCTCGCAACGAAGGATCGGCCAAGAGCAATTGCCCTTGGAGTTGGATCGGACGGTCATGAGGAGTCGGATTCTCGGCCACGAGTCAGACGATAAACCTGCCCGAAGCGTTCGCCAACCGCGGATTAAGCAAGATTCAAGATTCCTCAAACATTCCCAAATTTGCTGGATGTGACTGAGGATGCACGGCAGCATTTCGGCCATGATTCGATCTTTGATGGTGAGTTGGCTCATTCTCGGACTTGCAAGCGCCGAGCCGGTTAGCGTCAGGGCGATCGCTGCCAACCTCACGTCCGAAAACAAACAATCGTATTCGCCAGACAACGGCAACCATAGCAATCCAGAAGGTGCGGGTGCGCGTATTTTAAAAGGGCTGAAACCTGACATCGTGATGATCCAAGAGTTCAACACGACGATTCCCAAGCGCCAGTGGGTCAACGAGACGTTTGGGGAAGGATTTTGTTTCATTAGCGAAGATGGGATGCAAATCCCCAATGGGATCATCAGCCGCTTCCCGATGCTTGAGTCAGGGGTTTGGGATGATCCTGTGCTCAACAACCGAGAGTTTGTCTGGGCACATCTGCGGCTGCCGGGGAATAAAGATTTGTGGGTGATCAGCGTGCACTTTCATTCAAAAGGCGAGGCTTCGCGAGCGACTCAAGCTAAAGCGCTGGTGGGCAATGTAATCAAAAATATTCCGAAAGATGCAATGTTGATCATCGGTGGAGATTTGAATACAGCCAGCATTCGCGAAAAGGGTCTCCAAGAATTGTCAGCCATCGTAAACATTCCCGAAAATCCTCCCACTGACCAGCATGGCGTGAACATGACCAACGCAAACCGCAACCGTCCTTACGACTGGGTCTTAACCAGTGCCCCTCTGACGAAGGTAGAAACCCCGACCATAGTTGCGGGCCAAAAGTTTCTGCATGGGTTGGTTTTTGATAGTCGCACGTTTACGCCGCTCCATGCAGTGCCGCCGATTCTGGTAGGAGATAGCGGGGTTCCAAACATGCAGCACATGGCAGTGGTTCGAGATTTTTTGATTCCCTGACGGAAAGCAATTTCACCGGAAACGAGCGTTTAAGCCCACGACGATCTGCCGTTATAATCTTGCGCAGATTATGCTTTCCCCTGAGTTTTCCAATGGCGGCGGGAAGGAAGCTGCTGGAGTTTTATTCAACGATCGAGCCAAAGTGCTCACCTCTGCAAAGTGAGGATTGCAGCGGCTCGGAAGATGCAAATTGCTTTGGATTTGCCGATGGTCTCATGAGGCTTTTTGATGATCTTAACGTTACACATGCGGCGTGCTTGGCGCGGGTTGTGGTTTTGAATTGTCTCAGGTGAATCAATTGGCATGATGTTACATGGTCGATATCCCTATGAACTGTCTGGCTTCTTCGCAAAAATCTGGTGGTTCGGCAGAGGCCATGTTCATCGCTGGGCAATTGGAGAGTTCCGCAATGTTTAGGAACTATGCATCTGCATTTCGGCAGGTTACGGGGTTACCCCTCGGGATCGCAGTGGGAGATTCGTGGTGGTGCTCGGAGGGAGGCTGGTCAGCAGAAAATCCATTCTATCAATCAATCATTCGTCATCGAGAGGCATGCGAATGCTGTAAACTTCGATGTGAGGCGGACACAGCTGGTTGTGATGGGTCATCACGCACAATGACTTGTTTTACTGATCTTTGTGAAAGTTGTGTTGCCATCCCGCTGGGCGAGGACATTCCAATTTTTCTTAGGCCAAGTGGTATTCTTTTTGAGGCGCCAAGCCATGAAAAATTTGAGAAAATCATGCGGCATCTCACCGAACATCCTACGAGATTTGACGAGCGGGTGGCTCGCTCAGGTTACTTCGACTTGAAGGTAAGCGATCCACTGACGCAGGGTTCAATTATTATTCTGTTAGAATTCTTCGCAAGTCAGTTGGTTTTGCCTGCGAAGGATCTGATCCTTCGGTTCCGATCATCGGAGATTCCTAACATCAGGCGAGCATGTCAGTACGTGATGGAGCATCGAGAAGAGGCGCTGACACTGGGTGAAGTTGCAAAAGTTGCAAATATGAGCAGCTATTATTTTTGTAGGAAGTTCAAGGAATGCACGAGTTTAACTTTTACGGAGTATGTAAATCGTGTTCGCATTGATGGGGCAAAGGAGCGATTGAGGACGCCTCGTGTACAGGTTTCAGAGGTTGCATGTGAATCCGGTTTCAGTTCGATCGCTCATTTCAATCGAACTTTCAGAAGAATTGTAGGCTGCTCACCGAGGGAATTTCGTGTGGGGCTATTGCAAGTGCATGGTGGTAAGCATGCTCGAAATTGAGTGAATCTGAACGAATCGACGCTGCGCACCGCATTGAAGCAAGATGTGCAATGTTTTCGGCAAGAACTGCAAAGCAATTCAAAGAGATCTCTGCGATAGTGAAACAAGAAGGCTCGGAGATTTGCCATCGCTGGCATGTTAACGGAATTCCTTTCAAGGCGTGCTCGATCTGGCGGGCGATCTTGAATCAATAAATAACCGCCGGATCACCAAAACATAATTATGAATACACTCGCAAAATGGAATCCGTTCAGCGAACTGAACGAAATGCAGAATCGGCTTACAACCTTGCTTGGGCACCCATCCAAACGCATTGAAGGCGAGGGGGACCATGGATTTTCTGATTGGACCCCTCTAGTTGATGTGACTGAGGATGAGAAGGGTTCTTAATCAAGGCGGAGCTTCCGGAGGTCAAAAAAGAGGATGTGAAAGTCTTGATCGACAATGGTGTCTTGCAGATTAGTGGGCACCGGAAGTTCGAGAAGGAAGAGAAGGGCAAGAAGTACCATCGGATTGAGCGGTCCTATGGGTCGTTTGAACGAACCTTCACGCTACCCGAATCCTCAAAGCCCGAGGGAATGACGGCAGAATATGAAGATGGAATGCTCACCGTGCATGTTCCGAAAAATAAAGAAGTCAAAACCAAGCAAATCGAAGTGAAAATCCACTAGAAATGTTGGCGATTTAGAATCGGCGGCCAACTTCAGTTAGTCGCCGATTCTTCGTTTTCTAGCAGAATGATTTTGTCAGTCGATTGACTGGCTGAATTGCTCCTTTTCCGAGACGGAAAGCACGAACTGGGTGAGGAGTTCGATGGTCTTTTCGATATCGGCGAGGTGGGCCGTTTCGACGACCGAGTGCATGCAGCGTAGTGGCAACGAAACGAGTGCGGAAGGCACGCCGTCGCGGGAATGGAAAATCTTGTCGGTGTCGGTGCCAGTGAAGCGGCTGCTGGCCTCGTGCTGAATTGGGATTTTGGCTTTGTGTGCGACATCTAACAGACGCTGAACGACGATCGGGTGGTTTGAGGTTCCGTGGGTCAGGGTTGGTCCTCCGCCCAGTTTGACGCTGCCGTGTTTTGCGGGATCGAGTCCTGGGGTATCGGTTGCGTGGGTGACATCGAGGCAGACGCAAAGATCGGGCTTAAGTCGATGAGTTGCCATCATCGCTCCATGGCCGCCGATTTCCTCTTGGACGGCATTGAGGCAGATCACGGTGAGTGCAGGTTTTTTCTTGTGGGTGGAGATGCGTTTGATCACTTGGGCGATGATGTAGCTGCCGATTCGATTGTCCAAGGCGCGGCCGATCAGTCGTTGGTGAGCGATTTCGAGCGGTCCATCCTGATAGACCGCTGGGTGACCGACCCGGATACCAAGTTCTGCGACTTCGGTTCTGTTAGAAGCGCCAATATCCACCCAGAGATCGTGGACACTTGGGGCTTTTTCAGCGCCTGTTTCATCGCGGCGGAGGTGGATCGCCGTGTTGCCAATGATGCCGGAGACAAATCCCTTGTCGCCGAGGATCGTGAGCCTGCGCCCGCGAGCTGTGGCTGCATCCGAGCCGCCGACGCGGTCCAATCGGAGAAACCCCCGATCATCGATGTGTTTGATCATGTACCCAATTTCATCGGCGTGGGCTTCTAGCATAATGATGCGCTCGGATTTCCCAGGGAAAGTGGCCCATGTGGATCCGTAGGCATCGCAGGCCACCTCAAGTCCGTGGCTTTTGATCCAGTCCGCCCAAACGTGTTGGCCGCGCATTTCAAAGCCGGTGGGGCTTGGGGTTTCTAATAAATGGAATAGGAACTCGCGGTCTTCTTTTTTCATGGAGGTGATTGAATCATTGAGCTGTTGGGTGGCAAGGCGATTGAGACTATTTCCGCTTGTGGCGTTTGGCGGATTTCTTAGCGTCTGGCTTAAATTTTCCTCGTTTTTGAGGTCCGAGATTTGCTGCCGGCTTGGAATGTGGTTTGCCTTTTTTCCCCGCAGTTGGGAGGCGCGTGGTTGTTAGGTGGGTGCCCTCGCTGGTGGGTTTGCCTGCGACGGCGAAGTCCACAAAGCGTTTGTCGAAGTCGATGTGAATCACGCGCAGTGGGATGCGCATCCCGAGTTGGATGACTTTACCGTCCATCGATACCCATGCCATCCGGTGGGCCTCGAAGCGCCAGCGTCCATCGGGCAGGTCTTCGCGCTTCACCACGCCACGAACTCCCATGGCTGGGATCTCGACCATGAGTCCCATCGGCCGCACGTCGGTGATCAGACCGTCGAACAATGGTGGCTCATCCGAGCTGGCCACGCGATCGAGATATTCTAGCAGCTTGATTTGCTTGGTCTCGCTTTCTGCGTCGGACGACGTGCGTTCGGTGTCAGAAATATGGCGGGAAATCTCGCGCAGGTCGGCTTGCGAGGGTGTTCGGTCGTGGGGTTTTGGTGGGTTTTCGAGGAGGGGTTGCAGTGCGCGGTGGACGATGAGGTCCGCGTAGCGGCGGATCGGGCTGGTGAAGTGGCAGTAGTCGCCTTTGGCAAGTCCATAGTGCCCGATCGGTTCTGCGGAGTACGCAGCTCGCTTGAGGCTTTTGAGTAGGCCGAGTTTGATCACATGCTCTTCTGGGCTGCCTTTTGATTCATCGAGCAACTTTTGGATGTGCGCACGGTTGGTTAGATCGCCGGGTCGGTAGCCGTGAGCCTTGGCGGTCTCAGTGTAATCCAACAAACGAGATGGATCGGGATCTTCGTGGATTCGATAGATCGCAGGCTTCATGCGGTCTTTCAGGATCTTTGCGACGGCTTCGTTCGCGGCGAGCATGCATTCCTCGACGAGTTGGTGGCTTTCGGTGTGAACCACCGGTTCGGCGACTTCGGCACGGCCATCGGAGTCGAGGCGGATTTTGATTTCCGGCATTTCCAAGTCGAGCGCGCCTTGAGTAAACCGGCGGGTGCGCATGGCGGAGGCGAGTTTCCAGCCTTCTTTGACCATTTCGGCGAGTTGTGGGTCGGACCCGGTTGGAGCTGGCTTTCCATCGAGAATCGCCTGCGCTTGTTCGTAGGATAGCTTGGCTCGGCTGTGGATGACGGCATCGATGAATTTCGCCTTGGTGATCTCGCCGTCTTTGGAGATTTCTAACAGCGCGCATTTGGTGAGACGATCTACGTTGGGGACGAGCGAGCAAATGCCATTGCTCAGCTCCGTGGGCAGCATCGGCAAAACTCGGTCGACGAGGTAGGTCGAGTTGCCGCGTTCGATGGCTTCTTGATCCATCGGGCTGCCAGGTTTGATGTAGTACGAGACATCCGCGATGTGGACGGCGAGCGACCAACCCTTGGCGGTTTTTTCTAACCAGATTGCGTCATCATGATCCTTGGCATCGGCGGGATCGATGGTGATCACTAGCTTGTCCCGCCAATCCTTGCGGCGTGCGATTTCCGTAGCAGTCGGTTCTTCAGGCACGGCGCGCGCCTCTGCCAAAACAGGGTCTGGGAACGACGTGCGCAAGCCGTAGCGGTGGATTACGGAAATCATGTCGACTCCTGGGTCACCGGGCCAACCGAGGACCTCGATGATCCTGCCACGCGGGGTGGCGTTGCGGTCGGTCCAATCGGTGAGATCCACCACGACCATTTGGCCTGGCATTGCGGTGGTTTCGCCGATCACATCGACCTTGCCTTCGATCGCCTTGTCGTCGCAATCGACCCAGCCGAAATTCGCTTTTTTACGGAAGATTCCGACGAGTCGGCCAGACCGGCGTGCGAGCACTTTTTCCACCTTGCCGCGGAGTTCATCGCTTGGTTCGGGGAGGAGTTCGCTGCGGGTGCGGAAGGGGCGGGCGACGGGTTTGATGAGAGAAACCAGCACGCGGTCGCCATCCAGAGAGGTCGAGACATTGCGTCGGTCGACGAGGATGCGGGAGTGCAGGGTGAAGTCGATGCCGGTGGCGATGTTTTGGTCGTCGGTGATTTCGGGGAAGAAGAATGCGTGGCCCTTTGGGTGGAACTTGAGGACGCCGGTGAGTTGGTTTTTCGGGGTTCCAGCGAGGTGGTAGCAGTTCTTTTTCCCTTCGCGGGTGAGGCCCTCCTTGGTGAGCGCTTCGAGCGTGTTGCGGAGCTCGGTCACTCGGGTGCCGGGGAGTTTTAGGCCTCGGGCGAGTTGGGACTTCGACAAAGGAAGCCCATTTGCGGAGCGGAGGGCATCGAGAATGGAATCTCGCAGAGGATTGCCGGACATGTGCGAAGTTTGCCGCTAGATCCTTCGTTTCGCAACGGGAAAGGGTGGGCGACCCGATGTTCTTGGGGAATTTGGATGTCAGGAGCCACGGTGTGCGTCGTTCGGTGGGTCTTGGGGCGATGAATTGGCGATGGTCGATGGATGCAAATGGGTTTTCTCAAATAAAAATTGAAATAAAGTATGTACGATATAGATTCGAATTCGATTGAAAGGTTGTCAGTCGTAAAATCCTTCTATTTGCTCTCAACCCGTGAACTTGAACTTCAACCCAGCCATGAAAACCCAATTGTCTCGCCGCGAGAGCGGATTTACCCTCGTAGAACTTCTCGTCGTCATCGCGATCATCGCGGTGCTTGCCGGAGCCGGATTTGCCGCAGGCAATGCCGCAATCCAGAAAGCCAAAAAGACCACGGCGCTCGCCACCTGTGTCGCCTTGGAGTCGGCGGTGAATAACTTCAGCACTGAGTATGGCAGCATGCCGACAACGCAGGTGGTTGACACGAAAGTGGACACAGGGGACGCCGATTTCCTCAACATCGTTCTTGGCCTCAAGAAAGATGATCCTTTGAACACCCGTGGTATCAAGTTTCTCTCCGTAAAAGAGGGCAAGTCACGGGCAGGCAAAGGCATAAACGGGCTGATTTACGATGGATCAGGAGCGACCGTCACGGGACTTTTCGACCCATGGGGTGGTACTTACAAGGTCATGCTGGACTGCGACTACGATGAAAAAGTTGTGCCGAAGCCGAAGGGCGGTGGGACCACGGTGACCCTCAATGGTCGCAAAGCTGCAGCTTGGAGCGACGGTGCGGATGGTGCGCTCACTGGAAGTGGTGCCGCGACTGACGACGTCAAGACTTGGTAAGGTTCAGGTTCGGTCCCTACAGCAAAATTTCCCCGCCCAGTTTCGGCTGTGGCGGGTTTTTTGTGGGCGGGCTGAGCTTGCGGTTACCCGATGAGGTCACCGATCGAACCAAAGTCAGGGGAGAACAGTCGCTTGTAAGTCCTCGCGGCGTAGCCATCCGTCATGCCGGCGAGAAAATCACAGACCAAGCGCGCGCGTGATGCTTCATCGGGGGCAGCGGCGATTTCCGCAGCGGTGTCGGCGGGGAGGAGTTGGAAGTCTTGGCCGTCGATCCGTTGCTGAGAAATGTAGCGCTCACCGAGCACTTCCCACATTTGCCGGAGCATCCGGCTGCCTTTGTGTTCGAGTTGCTTCAACTGTGGGGACAGGAAAACCACCTCAAAGGCGAGGCGCTTGAAGATCTTGGATTCCGCTTTGACGGCTGGGTCGATGTGGAGGTGGAATCGGTAACGGTTGGTCGAGCTGCTGAGGAAATTGACGTCTGATTCCAAGCGGGTGGATTGGATGTATTTGCCGATGCGCTTGCCGACGAAGGGGTCGACGCGCCGCCGGCGGATGGCTTGCATGAGATCGCCAAGAGGGGTGGACTCTCCGATCGGTTGGCCTTGTTTCTCGGCCCATGCCTCGATCTTTTCGACGTTGAGGAATCCGGCTCGCACGCTATCGGATAGATCGTTGAGCGAATAGGCTGTGTCGTCCGCCCAATCCATCACTTGGCATTCGATCGATTTAAAATGGTCACGCGTGTTGCCGGGTGGGAGTTCCAGAGGGAAGTCATGGCCGCCCATGGCCCAGTCGAGAAGTGCGTGTTGCTCGTCGTAGATGAAGTGGTGCTCTGGGCAAGTGCCCTTGGCGGCCTTGAGCTCGGTCCAGAGCGATTTGTACTTGAGTACGCCGTCGAGGAATGCACGGGTAGGGTCCATGCCGCAGCGTTTTGCGGAGAAGATCCGCTCGGCGATGAGCCGCAGGGTTTGGGCGTTTCCTTCGAACCCACCATGGCCACTCATTAGGTGGTTCAAGGTCCGTTCTCCCGCATGGCCAAACGGTGGATGGCCGAGATCGTGTGAGAGGCAGATGGCTTCGACGAGATCGGGATCGATGAAGAAATCATGGGCTAGAGGGCTCTCAGGCTGGGCTTTGAGCCAGCAGGCGATCGACTTCCCGATCTGGGCGACTTCGAGTGAGTGGGTCAGTCGTGTCCGATAGAAATCGTACTCACCGCTCCAGAAAACTTGGGTTTTATTCTGCATTCGCCGGAAGGTCGGCGTGTGCAGGACACGGTCGCGATCGATTTGAAATGGCGTCCGAAAATCTGCGCGGTCGTCAGCTCCGGTGCGGCGCTCGGTGTCAAAGGCTCCGTAAAAGCGGTTTAGCATTTGCCCAAGACTAGGTGTCTTCGCTCACTCCGCAACATCAACCTTTGCCATGGATCGGCAAGGCGCGGGGCGGTGCTGGTGTTACTAGCCGAGCAATTCGCACAGGTGGCCAAACACATCTGAGTTTCTCACCATGCCGGTGAAACGGTCGGACTGCGGGCCAATGGCAGAAATGATCGTGGGATCTGACGTGTGGGAAGTCCCCGTCCAGCCGATCCCCGTGCGGTTTCCGGTGAATTGACCGAGCAAGCCCTCGGGGTTTCGGAGTTGCTCGCTCCATTCGATCACCGGTTCTTTCTCGAAGACTTCTAAGAGTGCTAGGGCTTCCGCTGTCGTTAGCTTGAGCCCGAGGTGCTGCTGGATCAGGTTGGTGAGTGGCCGGGTCGTGCGCAGTTCGGTTTTTCGCCACTCCGCGAAAAGCCGCTCGTGTGAGGCCTTGAAGTTTTGGATCTTGGCGAAGCGTTGGGTGCTTTCGGCGTAGCTTTTGCCCGTGCCATTGAGGCCTGGGTTTGAGTTGCCGTGGTCGCTGGTGACCACCAGCAAGATGTCGTCGCGGTGACCGATCAATGCCATCACGGCGGCCAGGGCGTCATCGAATGCGAGTTGTTCGCCAATCAGGGCGCCGATGTCGTTCAAGTGGGCGGCATGATCGACGCGGGCACCTTCGATTTGGAGGAGAAATGGCTTGTCGCTGGCAAGAAATCGGGCGAGCGCGGCCTGAGCCATCTCGGTGAGGGTCGGGATGCTGGCGGCGATGGCCGGGTCGTGGTCACGGTCGATTGAAAATGGAAGGTGCCCGCGGGTGAAGGTGCCGATCAGCCTTTGCTCGCGGCTGGCGAGCAGTCCGGTACGGTCGTTCACAACCCCATAGCCTGCCACCACGAACTCGCCTAACAGGTCGTGTTTATCGGCGCGTTCCTTGGCATCGAAATGCCCTGAACCGCCGCCTAGAAGGACATCGACGCGGTTGAGGTATTGGGGAGCGACGTCTTTTTCATCGCCCCGCTTGGGGACGGCCGCCGCGAATCCTGCGGGGGTGGCGTGGGTGACCGTGGCGGTGGTGACAAGACCGATCTGTGCGCCCTTGGCTTTCAGGATGGCCGCGATGGGCTTCAGTTCCTTGCCGGACGGGTTGAAATTGATCGACCCGTTGTTCACGCGCTCGCCGCTGCCCCATGCGCTTGAAGCGGCTGCCGAGTCGGTGACCATCGAGTTCGCCGAAGCAGTGTCCATGAGGCCGCGGGCGGCATTTCGGTCATTGAGGAGCGACCACCATTGCGTGCCGTGCTGGCGGGTGAGCTTGGAATAGGCATCCGCCAAGGTAAGTACGCCCGGGCTCATGCCGTCCGCGACCATGAAAACCACCCCGCGCACCTTGCTTGCAGGTTTTCCGGTGGGTTCTGCTGCCGCTCGGGTTCCCGCCAGCATGGCCGCCGCGCCACCGAATGTCGCTGCTTTCAGCCAATCTCGGCGGGCGAGTCGGGCGGATGATTCAGCTGGAAACTTCATGCATGATTCTTACCAGATGGCGAGTCGGCGACAAGCCATGAAATCACGAGGCATATGGCAATCCCGTCACCTGAGGCTTGCACCGATTCTTTAGGTTGATTAACTACTTGCCTGATGACAACCGATCCGGATCAACATGCGTCGCTGGGAGCGATGTATTCCGACTATTTCCTCGACTACGCCAGCTACGTGATTCTCGAGCGAGCGGTGCCGCATTTGTATGACGGACTCAAGCCAGTTCAGCGCCGGATCCTGCATGCCATGGATGAGATCGATGATGGTCGGTACAACAAGGTCGCGGGAATCGTCGGAAATACGATGAACTACCACCCGCACGGTGACCAATCCATCGGCGCGGCCATCGTCGGGCTCGGGCAAAAAGATCTGCTCATCGATACGCAAGGAAACTGGGGGAACACCCTCACGGGCGACGGGGCTGCCGCGCCCCGCTACATCGAGGCTCGGCTCACCAAGTTTGCGAACGAGGTCGTCTTCAACCCGAAAACGACGGAGTGGCTCCCAAGTTATGACGGACGCCGCAAAGAGCCTGACACGCTACCGGTTAAGTTTCCATTGCTTCTTGCTCAAGGGGTTGAGGGTATCGCCGTGGGCCTTGCTTGCAAGGTGCTCCCGCACAATTTTATCGAACTCATCGAGGCATCGGTAGCGGTGCTCCGTGACCAACCCTTCACGCTGGTCCCCGATTTTCCGACCAGTGGTATCATGGACGCGTCCGAGTACCGCGATGGCTTGCGAGGCGGCAAAGTCCGTGTCCGGGCTCGCATTGGCGTTGATAAAAAAGGCATTCTTCGCATCACCGAAATCCCATTTGGCACCACCACGGGCGGATTGATGGAATCCATCGTCGCCGCCGCCGACAAAGGGAAAATCAAGATCTCGAAGATCGAGGATAACACCGCTGCACACGCCGACATCCTGGTCTATTTGCCCGCAGGTGCCGATCCCGAGCAAACCCGCGATGCGCTCTACGCCTTCACCGACTGCGAGTTGACGATCTCGCCCAACGCTTGCGTCATCACCGAGGGCAAACCGCAGTTCATGGGGGTTTCCGACATCCTCAAGCAAGTCACCTTGCACACCCGCGAACTCCTCAAGATGGAGCTCGAAATCAAACTCGCCGAACTCGCCGAAAAATGGCATTTCAGTTCGTTAGAGAGAATTTTCATCGAGAACCGCATCTATCGCGACATCGAAGAATGCGAAACATGGGAAGCTGTCTTGAAGGCGATTGATGACGGACTCAAGCCATTCAAAAAACTCCTCAAACGCGCAGTCACGGAAGACGATCTCGGTCGGCTAACGGAAATTAAGATCAAGCGGATTTCGAAGTTTGATTCCTTCAAAGCGGATGAGGAAATCAAGGCGCTTGAGAAAGCGATTGATGAGACGGACAAGAACCTCCGCAACCTCACGCGTTACACGATCCGCTGGTATGAGGACCTCGCCAAAAAATATGGCAAAGGCCGTGAGCGCCGCACGGAGATCGCTTCATTCGAGCGTGTCGATCGCATGCAAGTGGTCGCCGCCACTGAGACGCTTTACCTGGACGCCAAAAATGGATTTGCCGGTTACGGCTTGAAAAAAGACGGCGAGCCCGTCGAGAAATGCTCGACCATCGATGATGTGATCGCCTTCACCGCCGACGGAAAAATGCGAGTGGTGAAAGTTGCGGACAAGGTATTCGTCGGGCAGAAACCCTTGCGCGTCGCGGTGTTCCGCAAGGACGAGGATCTCATTTACTCGATGATTTATCGCGACGGGCGTGACGGGCCGATCCTTGCCAAGCGTTTCACCGTCGGTGGTGTCACGAGGGACAAGGAATACAACCTAACGAAAGGCACGCCTGGGACGCGGGTGCTCTATTTTGCCTTCCACAAAACCAATGAGGAAAGCGCCGCGCAGATGCTCTTGGTTCACCTCAAGTCGGGTCTGCGGATGCGCAACCTGATCCGCCCGCTGCACTTCGCGGAGTTTGGGATCAAGAGCCGATCAAGTGCCGGCAACCTCGTGACGAAGCACGGCATCGAAAAAATCATTCGTGCGCCCAAGGACTATGATCCGACGCTGGGCGCTTGATGCTTTAAGTTGGTTAGGCTTCGGCAGGAGTCGAGCGGAAATGGTCCCAGCCACCCGTTAGGGTCATACCGTTTTCTGCATCGGTGATTTCGCCGATGCAGGTGAGCGCGAGGTCGGGGAATCGAGCGGTCCACTCGGCGAGTAAGTCTGCCGCACGGGCGGGCTCGATGGTGAAGAGGATTTCGAAGTCCTCGCCGTCACTGATTCCTTGTTGTGGCGTGCAGCCGGGGCTCAGTGGCAACGCGTTCGGATCGATTATGAACCCGCCGCCCGAAGCCGTTGCTAGGCGAGGGAGGTCTTTGGCCAAGCCATCCGAGATATCCATCATGGCGGTTGGCTTGAAGGTGGAAACGAGCCACTGGGTTTGTTCGATGCGTGGGATGAAATCGAGGTGTTTGCCTTGCCGTGAGCCGCCGAGATTTCCCGTCACGAAAATGGCATCACCGCAACTCGCGGTCGATCGCAGCACGACGTGATCGCGCTGAACCGCGCCAGAGGCAGAGATCGATATCACTGCGGCAGAGCCCGTTGGAACCCGAGTGGTTTCCCCACCGGCGAGGACTGCACCGAAGGTTGTTAAGCAATCGCCGATGCCGCGATACAGGTCTTCGGCCCATGCGAGGGGAGTTTCTGGTGCCAGGGCTAAGGTGATCAAAAAATGTTCGGGGCGTCCACCCATCGCGGCAAAATCCGAGACGACCCGAGCAGCGGCTTTCCAGCCAACGGCACGCGGCTCCGCGCTTGGGAGGAAATGCACGTGCTCGACGATCGCGTCGGTTTTCAGCAACAGCAGTGTGGGCGATGCTGGGTCGCGGTCGATCACCGCGCAGTCGTCACCCGGCCCTGCGGCAGGGTTTGGATCTTTGGGGACGAGATCGATGAGTCGGTCGATGAGTGCATCCTCGCCGATGTCGCGGAGGGTTTTCACGGGGAGGCGTCGAGCGGGAGTTGATAATAGCGTGCCATCATCTGGAGAAGCACCGTCGAGCCATTAAAAAAGAAGTGCACCGAGATCGGAGCCCAGAGCGATCCAGTTTTCTGGTAGATGAATGCGAGCAAGCAACCAAAGACGAAGAGAGGAAGCAACGCGGCCAGGCTGCCATGGGCGGCCGCAAAGATGAGACCAGAGAAAATCGCAGCCACCCACGGGCCAGCGAATTTTTTGGCAGCGGGATAAAGGTAGCCTCGGAAGATCAACTCCTCACAAAGCGGCGCAGCCACCACCGCGGCAAAGGTCATGAGACCGATGATCATCGAGTCCTCCGAGTTCTGAAGCAGCTTGACCGTGTCTTGCACAGTCTCCGCTCCGAGCGACTCGATCCAATTCATGAGCCCAGCTTGTTGGAGGCCGATGAAAAAGATCCACATGGAAACCGAGGCGCACGGAGCGATCCAAAAAATGCGCCGCCAAGCGGGCCACCGCAATCCCAGCCAAGTCACCAGATGGACTCGGGGAACCATGAAAATCGCCACCATCCCAGCGGTGATGAATTGAAACCCAATCGTTCCTATCAGATCACGCGTATCGATTTTCAACTCAGCCCCGTTGCCTGCCTGGATCGACGACCAAGCGAGCGCGAAGAACATGGCGAAAATCAGCCCGATACCAAGAAGATCGAGCGGTTGGTAAAACCCAGTGGCAATCCGATCCGGCTCGCCAGGTGCCGGTGGCGGCTCAAGATCGGCAAATTCCTCCTCAACCGCTATGAACTCAGGTTCTGGCAGCCGTGGGGCGGTGGGCACGGAAAGACCTCGCCGCAATGCTGCCGCTAAGGCAAACAGTCCAAGAGCCAAACCGAACGTGGCGCGGATGATGGATTCTGTGGGATCGGCCATGGTGGGATTGTCTGGCTGAAACCCTGCGATGGCCGCAACGAATTGGCCAATGGAAAAATTGTGGCTCGAGTGGATGTCTCGGCCCAAGCCGCCGGATGAGGCCCATGGATTGATGCAGCCTCGCAAATCATTGAACTTGATATTCAGGATTTTCCAACTTTAAATTCTTTCGCAATTTACGCCATTCGACATCCCCTTCCATTATGAGTGACTCAGTTCATCAAACTGGCTTCGTGCCGCCGGAGATCTCCGAGCTTGCGGGGCTTTTCGCAGGATATGAGATTCAGGGGCTGATCGCTGTGGGTGGGATGGGCGCTGTTTATGTGGCCATCCAAAAGTCGTTGGATCGGCAGGTTGCGTTGAAGATCCTGCCGATTGAGTTGAGCAAGGACGCTGCGTTCCGAGCCGGTTTTGAGGCGGAAGCCAAAGCCATGGCGCGCTTGAATCACCCGAATCTCATTGGGGTTTATGATTTCGGTGAGGCTGGGGGGATGCTATACATCATCATGGAGTATGTGCCCGGACAGTCGCTTTATCATGCCACTTACCAGACGGCATTGGAATCGAAAGATGTCATCCGGCTCATGACGGGGATTTGCAATGGTCTCGCAAATGCCCACGAAAATGGGATCATTCACCGAGACATCAAGCCTGCCAACATCCTCCTCGATCTCAGTGGTCAGCCAAAAATCGGCGACTTCGGCCTTGCGCGTCCTGCGGAGCGAAAGGTGGAGGAGGGGGAGGAGATTTTCGGCACGCCTGACTACGCGGCCCCTGAGGTGGTGAATTCCCCACATTCGGTTGACTATCGGGCAGATCTTTTTGCGGTGGGTGTGATGCTTCATGAATTGCTCACTGGCCAGTTGCCGTCTGCTGATTCCAGACCCGCATCGGTCATTTCTCGTTGCGATCCACGGTTCGACCCTATCATTCGGCGGGCCACCCAAGCGCTGCCTCAAGCGCGTCATTCCAGCGCACGTGAGATTGCGAATGAATTGGAATGGATCGCCAATTCGCTGAGACCAAACGCTGGTCCGGCGGTCCCCCGAGGCCCGCGCCGCGTGGGAGCTCCCGCCAGAAAAGTGAAGAAAAATGGTGGTAACCTGTGGATGGTCATGCTGGCGGTACTGGGTTTGGTTGCCACCGGTGCATTTCTGAAATTTGGTAAAAAGCCGCCAGAGCAAGTCGTGGTGAAAACCATTGTCCAGTCGCCGCCCGCGGTCGTGCCACCGAAACCCGTGGCGATGCCCGAAGTGGCCCCGGTCGAAACGATAGAGCCGACCGTTGAAAAAACGGAACCCGCCGCCGAGCCCACGCCTCCACCTGCGCCTTTAGAAGAGCAAATCATGGAGCCGACCCCTGCACCCGCGCCGAAGGTGACTGCTCCTGTGCCCGCTGCGCCCAAATATGACGTGGCAGGTTTTTTTGACAAAGCCCGCAGGATTATGCTGGATCGCGCTAAGCCATTGCTCACGACGCACCAAGCAGACTGCGCCGAAAACTTTACCGATTTCGAACGGGTGCTCATGCGTGAAGCCCGAAGAACTCAGTACACGAGGGACACCGTTGAGGACTTGGTTCGGGCGGCCATCAAGAAATGGAAAGCCGATGGAATGCGGATTCCTGCGACTCCAGGGACATCCCTGAGTTTCATCCCAGAAATTGACGGGATTGCCACCAAGTTCCAAGCAAAGGAAACCGCGATCGATGAGCATTTGAAGGCAGGTCTCTCAGAGCTTGCGGGCGTTTACACCCTTGGGCTTGAGAAGCAAGTCGAACGCCTGCAGGCTACCGACGATCCCGGTGCCATCGAGTTGATTGAAAAAGAAATAGAGCTCACCAAGACCGAGCCGAGCTATTTTCCTGACTTGATGACTGGCAAGAAGGCGAATGGTGAATAGATTCATCACGCCGACGAAATGAATCCGCCCTAGCAACGGCGATGCTTCTTTACGCAAGTGCGTGACTGTGGTATCACTGGCAGGCTATGAAAACGATTATCGTCGCCGTTGATTTCTCAAACGCCACCTCCAGCGTTACCAAGCACGCCATCGAGATGGCGCAAGCCTTCGGGGCCACGCTGGAGTTGTTCCATGCCATCGAGCCAGAACCCAGCTACACGGCTTACGGCTTCACCCCTGACGAGTTTCCTGCAATTTACCAATTCCATGAAGAGGCAAGGCGAAGGGCAACGATTAAACTCCAGGAAGTCCTCGAGTCAGTGCTCAAGGTGATCCCATCGGCCACGTCTCACCTCGCGAATGGCAGCCCGCTTCACTTGCTGTTAGAACGCATCAAGGAAAAGCACGCAGACTTCGTGGTGGTCGGATCGCATGGACACGGGATGATCGCTTCGCTTTTGCTTGGCAGCGTCGCTGAGGGAATGGTCCGCAAAGCATCTGTTCCCACACTCGTAGTGCCTGTCGCCAACGAATGACTTTACGGCACCGGACGCATCCGACGCCATTCGTTAGACCAGCCCGTCTTTGCGCGCCTGTTTCCAATACGCATACTCCGACCGGTTGAAGTCGATGTACTCGGGAGATAGGTCGCTCGAATACATGATATAGCTGGCGTCACCTTGGTTGAGATTGATGACAATTTCAAACTCTGGGTGCGCCACCGCATCGCGCAGTTCATCCATCAGAGTGGTTGCTTGGAGGCCACCGATGCATGCGGCCTTGCCGCCGATATGGATGTCGACCAGCTCCTCACGGATGCGAGCTCTCGAGTAGCCGACGGCATGAATGATGCGGCCCCAGTTCGGATCCCCGCCATTCCATGACGACTTCACCAATGCGGATTTGCAAACCGCCTCGGCGACTTTTTTCGCGTCCAAATAGGTGCGGGCACCCTCGACCTTGACGGTGACAAACTTGGTGACCCGCTCACCATCGCGGACGACGGCTTTGGCGAGCTCTAACATCAACCAACGAAGCGCTTCGCGAAATTGTTTGCACGCCGTGCTGTTGCGTCGGATCAAAGGCATCCCCGAGGCACCATTCGCGAGAACCATGACGGTGTCATTGGTTGACATGTCGCCATCGATGGTGATGCGGTTGAAGCTGTCCTCCACACATTCAAGGACGGCCTTGCGGAGGTTGTCGCTCGAGAGGTTTGCATCGGTGGTGATGAAACAGAGCATGGTGGCCATGCTCGGGGAGATCATGCCAGCGCCCTTCACGCAGCCCCCGAGCCGGATGCGATGCTCGCCGATCTCGAAGGAAATCGCGACTTCCTTGGCGCGGGTGTCACTGGTGATGATGGCGGCGGCGACGTCCGAGCCATTCTTGGAGCCGAGGCGTTCGAGAAGCTCGCCATACATTGGCTCCATCCGCATGGTCGGCATGGGCAAGCCGATGACTCCCGTGGAGGCTACGCCGATTTGTGAGCGGTTGAGCTTGAGCGGTTTGGCGACGGCATCGCACATCGCGTTGGCGTCATGAATGCCTTGGACGCCGGTGCAGGCATTGGCATTTCCCGAGTTGGCGATGATCGCCCGGAGATCGCCCGTCCGGAGGTGTGCCTGCGAGACGCGGACGGGTGCGGCCTTCACTCGGTTGGTGGTGAAGGTGCCAGCCGAGCTGCACGGACTCTCCGAGTAAATGAGCGCAAGATCCAGACGGCTGTTGCCTGGCGTCTTGATGCCACAGCTAACCGCGCTGGTTAGAAATCCTTGCGGGGCACCGACGCCGCCTTTGATTCGGTTGAATGGAAATTCCATGAATGATGATCCCAAAAGGGGGTGGAGACTGGGCGGCGATTAAAAATTTTGCAACCCATCAGTTGGGTTGAGGCCAAACATTTGGTTGAAGCACTGGACCGCCTGCCCGCCTGCACCTTTTCCGAGGTTGTCCTCGGCACTCATCAGAATGACCCGACCTGTCCGCGGGTCGTACTCCCAGCCGATGTCGATGAAATTGGTGCGAGTGACGTTTTTGGTGTCCGCGCACCCCCCCCGCCCGAGCAACCGAACAAAGTCCGAACCCGCATACGCGTGGTCAAGCGCCGCACCCACGGCATCAGCCACGACTCCATCCCGCAGGGTGGCCGTGGTGGTGGTGACCATTCCAGAATTGACCGGAATGAGGTGCGGGATAAACGAAATCGTGACCTTCTCGCCGGCACCGATGCTCAACTCCTGCTCGATTTCCGATAAATGGCGATGCTTAGGAACTCCATACGCACGGGCGCTTTCGTTGCATTCGCAAAATAGCAGGCTCAAGTCTGCCTTCCGGCCAGCACCACTGACGCCGCTCATCGAGTTAGCCACGATCGTTGTTGGATCGATCAAGTTGCTCCGCAACAACGGAAGCAAGGGCAGCAGAATGCTCGTCGGGTAGCACCCGGGTGAGGCGACCAAGCGGGCCCTCTGAATTTCCGCCGCCCGCACCTCGGGCAAGCCGTAAACCGCCTCATCCAGCAAATCTGGCGCTGGGTGGGGGTGGTCGTAAAATTCTTGGTACACCGCAGCATCGTGCAGGCGGAAATCCGCGCTGAGGTCGATGACCCGCAGCCCTCGTTCCAACAATGCCCGGGCAATCTCCGCCGCAACCCCGTGCGGCAAGGCCAAAAACGCGACTTGTGCGCCGGTCGCGGCAATCGCATCGGCATCTGGCTCGATGAATTTAAGCCCCGCCGCCTCAGCCTTGCGAAAACGTGGAAAGACAGCGGTTAAAGGCTTTCCTGCCTCTTGGCGTGACGTCGCAGCGACCAACTCAACCGCCGGATGTACAAGCAGCAAGCGGAGCAATTCCATTCCGGTGTAGCCACTGGCTCCGACGATGGCGGTTTTAATTCGTTGCATGCATTCGAGATGCCATGATTTTCCGTGCTTGCCAATCTGCATTTACCTTGCTTGCTTTTCAGCCCGTTCAACGAGCGGGCTGTAGCGCAGTCTGGTAGCGCACCTGCCTGGGGGGCAGGGGGTCGTGGGTTCGAATCCCGCCAGCCCGACCATTGGGTCCTTCGTGACCAATTTTGCGCCATTGTGCGGATCTCTCGTTCTGACTAACCTCTAGGTGCATTCGTTAGGAATCTGGGAGGGTAGTGCCGGATTTCAAGATCGAATTCCTTCCCATCAACTAAAAACATCTGCTTATGCCAGTGGTTTTCCTAGTGGCATGAGCACCCGCAATTTGCATGGATCGCACACGCGCTCTCAAAGGCCACAGGCATCCACTGACGCGGTCCACGCCGGCATGGTGCAGTCTGTCGGCCGCGTGTTTGGCACGCTCGGGGCGTTGAGCTTTCCTTACGTATGAGCGAGATGAGAGACCACCGTGGAGAGGCTGATGTCGTGGGATTTTTTCCGTTTTCTTCTTCGTGCTCGTCAGTTCGCTATTCCTTCTCTGGGGGGTTTGCAACGGCATGATCGACGTGATGGACAAGGACTTCCAGCAGGAACTCAACCTCACGCTCGCCCAGTCCGCTTGGGTGCAATTCGCCCACTACCTCGGATGTTTCCTCATGGCGATGCCCGCTGGTTGGCTCGCTAGCAAACTCGGCTACAAGGACGGCATGTCCGCCGGATTCATCGTCCCGCTCGTCTGCTTCGTCTGGGTCGCCGGCTACGGACTCTTTTGGAGCAAACTTAGCGGCTCGGAAGGTGTACTTGACGTGCGTGTCACAAGGGGCCATTGATCCCCAAGTCGCACCCAGTCAAGTAACCTCATGAAATCATTCCCCCGCCTTTGCGCGTTGCTGCCGCTGCTGCTCATCACCAGCGCGCACGCCGCCAAGCCGCCGAACATCCTGTTCATTCTCGCCGACGATCTCGGCTACACCGATGTGAACGCATTCGCGGAAAAAGCCACCGGCGAGGGCAAGGACAGGATGTTTTATGAAACTCCTAACCTTGACCGCCTCGCCGCCAGCGGTCTGGCATTCTCACAGGCCTATGCCTATCAGCTTTGCTCGCCCACCCGCGCGTCACTGCTCACCGGGAAAAACGCACCCTCACTCGGCGTCACCACTGCCACTCCGCACACCGCTCTCTCCTTCTACGCTCTCAATCAGCAAGCGCCCCCCAGCTATCTCCCGCTCGACGCCCGCTACTGGGGCGACCCGATCAAGACCCCGCAAGCCCTGCTCAACGGCAGCACTCTGCTCGCCCTCCCGGCTGGCCGCCAGACCGACCAAGGCCGGGACGAACTCACCTTTGCCGAGGCCCTGACAAGCCACCGCTCGGCATTCATCGGCAAGTGGCACGTCGGCGGCCACGGCGCGGAAGGCTATCAGCCGCGCGACCAGGGATTTGAGGAAATCGCCTACTTCGATGCCGGCGGCTCGCCATTCTTCAAGTGGCAGCCGCTCTGGGACCGCAAGACAAAGAACGACCCCACCATGCCGCAGAAGGAACTGCTGTGGGGAAAATCCGGGGAAGCCACCGCTGAGGATTATCTGACCGACAACCTCACCACCCAGGCCGACCGCTTCATCCGCTCCCACCACAAAACTCGGCCGGACCAGCCATTCCTGCTCTATTTCTGCCAGCTCGCAGTCCACTCACCCTTCCAGGCCAAGCAACAGGACATCGACCACTTTAAAAACAAACCGACCAAAGGCTGGAACGGCCACACCGATGCGACATACGCCGGAATGGTCCGCAGCCTCGACCAATCCGTCGGCCGCCTGATGGCCACGCTCGATGAACTTAACTTAACAGAAAACACCCTTGTCATCTTCATGAGCGACAACGGCGGCGTCTCCTACCTCACCCAAAAAGGCGACACTCCCACCACCAGCAACGCCCCCTTCAAGGGCGGCAAGGCGATGATGTTCGAGGGCGGCATCCGCGTCCCGCTGATTCTCCGCTGGCCAGCGGCGATTCCCGCCGGAAATTGGTCAGATGTCCCCGTAGCTGCCAGCGACCTGTTTCCCACCCTCGTCCAGGCCGGCGGCATCGATCCGGAGACGCTTCGTGCCAAGCACAAGATCGACGGCCACAGCCTCGTTTCCCTCTTCAAGGACCCATCGAACAAGACCAAGGCTTACGTTCGCGACACCTTCATCTGGCACTATCCGTTCAACGTCGCGCCACTGCACCCGGACGACGGTTTCCCACTCACTCCCCACTCCGCCATCCGCAAGGGCGATTTCAAACTGATCTTCGATTGGAACGGCCGCCTTTGGCTGCACGACCTCAAGAACGATCCCTACGAAAAACAAAACCTCGCCGAATCGATGCCGGAAAAAACACGGCAGCTCTTCAAGGAACTCAACGACTGGCTGGATGCCAATGTCGCGACGAAATACATGCCCGCGCTCAATCCGAATTACGATCACCTGACTGAACAGAGGGCACGCCCTTTCATTGACCTCCGCCGCCAGTTCCTCGGCCCCGCTCGCGCCATCCGCCCCGCCGCCGGTGATCTACGCCTGGAACAGTTGCTGGAGAACTAACATCGGAGTTGCTTCGGCGGAGAAATCCCCACTCCGGCCAATCCCGCGCGCTCTGCCTGCGCGTCGCTGCCTCAGTCGCTGAACCTATGGGACACAAGCTGCGCTGGGCGATTGTTTTAGCCATTGCCAAGGGGTCTTCTCCTTGCGCCATGGGGAAGCTACCCCTTGGCGCAGAAAAAACGCCCCGCGCGTCGCCAAAACGTCCCCTTGCCTCGCGGGGAGTCATTTTACCCGCTTTTTTGTCAATTTTTGACCTCCGATAACCCCTAAACCGCCAAATAAACCGAAAATGAAACGCCAAGCCTACCATTTCCTTCGGTAGATATTGTCTGATTAAGCCATTGGTGTTCTCGTTGGCACCTCGATCCCAAATGAGGCGGCTGCATGCCGAATGGAAGTGACCCACTGCCAAACTTTGGTTGGGTGATCCAGATCGACACGAAAACGGGCGGACCGTTTCCGGCCCGCCCGTGGAATGAATGATCAACGATGAGGAGATCAGAGGTTGTAACCTTCTTCGCCGTGGTCGCTGATGTCTAGACCTGAGGTCTCGGATTCAGGGCTTGGGCGGAGGCCGATCAGAGCCTTGACCACGAAGGCGATAATCACCGTTGCCACGACCGAGAGCACCAAGGTGATCGCGATGGCGATCAACTGCTGGCCGAGTAGCCCGCCATTGGCCACCAGCTTATCAAGGCCATTCTTGGCAGCGTAGGTGTTCACGGAAGTGAGGTTTCCATTGACGGAGCTCGTTGCGAGAATGCCTGTCAACACAGCGCCAAGTGTTCCACCGACCGCGTGAATCCCGAAGGTGTCGAGGGCGTCGTCGTAGCCCAGCTTGCCCTTGACGTACATCACGAAGATGTAAGGGATGATCGCGGCGAGGACACCGATGATGATTGCTCCGGTTGCATCGACGAATCCGCAAGCAGGGGTGATCACGACCAATCCTGAGACGATGCCCGAGCACATGCCCAAGATCGAAGCGTGACCCTTGAGCACCTTTTCAATGATGGCCCAGACGAAGCCAGCGGTTGCAGCTGCCAGGGTGGTGGTCATGAAGGCATTGGCGGAGATACCATCAGCGGAGAGAGCCGAACCGGCGTTGAATCCGTACCAGCCGACCCAGAGCATTCCAGTACCCACCATGCAAAGCACCATGCTGTGCGGGGACATTTTCTCCTTACCGAATCCAAGGCGCTTGCCGAGGATGATGCAGAGCACTAGGGCGCTCCAGCCCGAGGTCATGTGAACCACGGTACCACCAGCGAAGTCGATGGCTTTGACGGCTGCATCGCCATTCCAGACACCGTTCATGAGTCCAGTGACACCCCAGATCATGTGGGCCATTGGGATGTAAACCACGAACATCCAGATGAAGATGAAGGCCATGATGGCAGAGAATCTCATGCGCTCAGCAATGGCGCCAATGATGAGTGCTGGGGTGATGATCGCAAACATCAACTGATACATTGCAAACACGTTTTGTGAGATCCAGTAGCAGTAATCCGTGTTGGGCGCGCTGGTAACTCCTTTGAGGAAGAAGAACTCGGTACCACCCAAGAAAGGCGAGTTGAAACTTTTACCGAAGATCAAGCTGTAGCCGACTGCCCACCAGATGACGGTGACCATCCCTGCGCAGCCCAAGCACTGGGCCAAAACACTGAGGACGTTCTTTTTGCGAACCAAGCCGCCATAGAAGAGAGCCAGTCCCGGAAGCGTCATGAAAAGAACCAACGCCGCGCAGGTCATCATCCAGCCGTTGTGACCTGGTCCCGGAAGACCCGCAACTTTGGACGTCCACGGAGCATCGGTGGAGCCGCCGACACCCACATTGTTGAAATAGCTCTCAAGGTCAGCAAGCCGCTGCTCGGTGGTGGCTGCAGGTGGCGTTGCCGCCGCTTCAGTTGCAGGCGGCGTCGCCGCAGCGTCTTGTGCCGATGCGATCGGACACATGGGGATGGCGATGAGTGCGATTGCAGCGGCCGCAAGGCCTCGCAGTTTGTTGAGATGTTGACTGGTCATGGTGGTCAGGGTTGATCGAGTATTTATTTGGTTCGTCGCAGTGATTCCTAATCAAAGAGACTCACAGACCTCGGTTAGCAATCACCGTGCCAAGACGAGCAAAACGCATTTTTTTATGATGAGCGTCCCAAAAACAGAAGGGATTTCCAACGTTCAAGCTGGTAACCAAGCTAAAACTAATTCTAGGGAGGCTATAAAAATGCAAAATCTAGCCAAAAAAGCTGGACAAGTCATTAGGACATGTTAAACATAACCCACGGGAAGTTGTCGGCAAAGGTGTTAAAGCCAAGCCGCTAATTGTCCCAACTCGCTCCAAACTAGTCGCAAACCCTGACAATGTGAGGATGCAAGCAGCAACCGAAAACCAACACAACACAATGCAAAACTACTGCAAAACCATTGGCGCCTTGGCCGCTGTCTCCGCCCTCGTGGCCGGCATCGCTCAGGCTGAAGTCGAATACACACTCCACGCAGGTTACTCCAGCGAGTATCTGTTCCGCGGCGAGAGTTTAGGCAAAGGCCTCGTCGAGGCTGGCTTGGATGCGTCCACCGAGGTGAACGGTCTTACCGTCGCTGCTGGTATCTGGCACGGATCCGTCCAGAAGGATGGAAGCGAAAACGACGAAGTCGATCTCTACGGTTCAGTAACAAAAGATCTCGGCTTTGCTGATGCATCGCTTGGTTACATTGCTTACGCATACCCAGAAAACTCAAGCGGCAGAACTCAAGAAATTTCCTTCGGCCTGTCTCGTGACCTTGGCATTGCACAAGCTACGCTTACCTATTTCTGGGGCGTTGAAGGTGCCCAAGGTAATGATACCAACAATGGCTACACCGAGCTTGGGTTCGCCCGTAGCTTCGAACTCAGCCCTTGCCTCAACCTCAATGGAGCCACGAACGTAGGCTACTACGGAGAAGCAGGTGAGTTCAGCTCATGGACCACCAGAGCATCGCTTGACTATGGCTTTGCAGAACACGCCAAGCTGTCGCCATTCGTGGCTTACTCGGTTGCGATTGCAGATGCATTCGAAGACGAGTTCTCCGCAGGTGGCATGGTCAGCGTCAGCTTCTAAGTTTGAAGAAAGTCATTTGAACAAACCTATTCCAAGGGCGGTTGCGCAAGCAACCGCCCTTTCTTGTATCCTAGTGAAATTGGAGACAAGCATCCAAAGCGCTGGGGCAGGCCGCTGAGGCGGGCGATTTTGACCTCAACCTAGAAGCTGCAGTTGGGATGCGGATGTTGTGAGCGGATGGCTCAGGCGCGGGCACCGGGGTTCCGTTTCGTTGTGCACGGGTGCGTACAGAGAGTGTAAGATTTTTTGTGTAAGTAGGATTCCGTTGATAACCCTAACCGACTAAAGGAACATCAAATGAAACAAAAAATCAAAGACGAGATACTCGACCAGCTACTTGCCGATTACCGT